>Ga0068714_10002680_pt1 | contig 22469 bp, 19 predicted proteins | sample MTBNYHSulfiMetaG_FD_62988 | JGI IMG/M metagenome (GOLD analysis project Ga0068714, IMG submission 62988) | Enrichment culture microbial communities from rom New York Harbor, USA that are MTBE-degrading - MTBE-NYH (New York Harbor Sulfidogenic)... | ecosystem: Environmental > Aquatic > Marine >... | reverse complement strand
TGCACGCTGCCCTGGGTGACGGCGGGCGGCTCGATGTAATGCCCGGCCTCCAGGCATTTGCGGCAGCCTCGCATGCGGGCTTGCAGCGCCTCGAAGGCCGCCTGGCGCTCGGGGGGCTTCAAGGTTTCGCTTCTCCGATAATCTCAATCCAGGCCTTTTGAAAGCGCAAGGCGTCCTCTTCCATGATGGGGCTTTCGCACAGCAGCCGCCCCTGGCATTCGAAGTCGGCTAGGGCCTTCAACAGCGCTTCCAACTCGAAGTCCGATGCCTCGATCGGCAAGTGGTTTTGCTCGCCTTTCTCCGTATACTCGATGCCCGATAGGTGGCAATGCAATCGCTGGAGGGCCTGTGCGCCCAAAGCATCACCGTAAGCCTCCAGGGCTTGCGCCCACTCATCGTAGCTGTTCATCGTGCCGTCGCCGGGGCGGGCGTGCAGGTGGGCGAAATCCAGGCAAGGCTCGACGCCCTCGATGGCCTTGCTCATCGCCAGGGTGTCTTCCAGCGAGCCCAGCATGGCCGACTTGCCCATCGTTTCTGGCCTCAAGGTGACCGGGTTATCGGCGGCGCGCAGCTCTTCGATGCAGCCTTCCAGGCGCTTGATTGCTCCCGGCAGCACCTCCTCGGGTGGCCGATCGAAGTACGAGCCGGGGTGGAAGACGATATCGGTGGCACCGGCCAGATGACCGTAGTGGGCAGCGTCCATTAGGCGCTGCCGCGATTTGGGCCATTCCTGCTCGTCGGCGTTGAGGTTGATGTAGTAGGGGGCGTGCACGCTCAAGGCGACCCCGTTCTCCTCACCAGTTGCCTTGATTGCCGCACAGGTCTTCTCCGAGACCCGCACTGCGCGCACCCAGCCCAGTTCGAGGGCCCCCAGCCCAAGTTGGGCAGTCTGTATGATAGCACCCACGCTGCCGCCAGGGCTTTTGGGGGTGGAGATCGGGGAGCCTACGGTGCCGAAACGAAAGGATAGGGGAGACATGACGATCCTTGGAATCTGGTTGAGTGAAGGGAGTATTATAGCAGCCCCGTGGGGCGGGGCGAAAGAGCGCGCCGGCTGAGTGCGGGCTAGCGCCTCAACAATTCGAGGATGGGCTGCAGCTTAGCCAGGAGCGGCGGACCCAAGACCAAGATGCCGACCATCGCCGCCGCCAGGGCAGCGATCAGCACTGCCGCGGCCCCCACGTCCTTGCCCACCTTAGCTAGAGGATGCTGTTGCGGGCTGGCCAGGTCAACGACCGCCTCTAGGGCGGTGTTGGCGAACTCGGCAGCCCACACCATCGAGATGGCCAGCACGATGGCCACCCATTCGAGGGGCTTGAGACCCAGCCACAAAGCCACGGAAATCACGAGCACACTGAATAGGGCGTGAATCCAGGCGTTGCGCTGGGTGCGGATGACGTACCACCAGCCGGTGAAAGCGTTGCGGAAGGCCAGCAGTCGGGATTTCAAGAATGCGTGCCGTGCAGGATCATGATCTTGCGTCATGGGCGGTGACCTCAGTTTTCAACCTTAATCGAGATATTCAGGCTTTCCAGGATCTCTTGCTGCCTTTGCCACATGTGCGCCTTGTCTTGCTCCTCGGCGTGGTCGAAGCCCAGCAAATGGAGCACGCCGTGCACCGCCAGCAAGCAAAGCTCCTCTTCCACCGGATGGCCGCCAGCCTTGGCCTGGGCCAACGCGCGGGGGAAGGCGATGATCACGTCTCCCAGGTAGGGTGCGCCGCTCTCTGGGTCCACCTGATCGGAGGGGAAGGAAAGCACGTCGGTGGGAGCGTCTATATCGCGGAAGCGCGCGTTGAGCGCTTGCAGGTGGGCATCGTCGCTCAATACGATGGTGAGCTCGGCATTCGGGGCGGAGTTGTCGTAAGCCAGGGTGGCCTCGGCCGCGGCGCCTAAACGCTCTTCGAAGCCCATCCCCTGGTACTGCTCATCAATTTGCAGGTGGACCATGGGCGCTAATCGCTCAGAGCCTGTTCGGGGTCGAGCGGCTGGGGCTGTTCCTGGATCTTGGGGTAGGAGATGCGGGGATGGTAGACCCCGCGCAGGGAGGTGATGAAAGAATCCTCGACGACCTTGAGATCGCGCATGGTCAGGTCGGTGTCATCTAGCTGTCCAGCTGCCGTGCGGGTGCTAATCACCCGCTGTACCAGGTCCTGCAGTTCTTCTTTGTCCTTGGGGCGTTCGGCGCGGGTCAACGCTTCGCATCCATCTGCCAGCATTACCAGGCCGGTCTCCCTGGAGCGCGGGCGTGGCCCGGGGTAGCGGTATTTCTCGATATCGACCTTCTCTTTATCCCCTCCGGCGGCCTCCAGGGCTGTGGCGTACTGGTAGCGGGTGATCAGAGTGCCGTGATGCTCGGCGATGAAGTCCTGGATGCGGCGCGGCAGCCGCTGTTTGCGGGCCAGCTCCAGGCCGTCAGGCACGTGCTGGATGATGATGGCGGCGCTCTCCTCGGGGTTGAGTTCGTCGTGGGGATTGGTGCTGCCCGGCACCTGGTTCTCGATGAAGAAATGGGGGTGGCGGGCCTTACCGGCGTCGTGGTACAGGGCGCCCACGCGGGTGAGCAGGGTATCGGCGCCGATCAGTTCGGCGGCTTGCTCAGCCAGATTGGCCACCTGTAAGCTGTGCTGGTAGGTGCCAGGTGCGTTGCGCAAGATGAACTGGAGCAGCGTATTATCGGGCCGCGAGAGTTCCAGCAGTTGCAGCGTGGTGGTCAGCCCCAGGATCTGCGCCAGGAAGTATTGCAAGACCAGGGTCAGGCTGGCGACCCCCAGGCCGTTGAGCATGCTGGCGCCCATCAGGGTCAGGAAGCCCACTAAATCGGTGGTGGGCTCAGCCAGGCGGTAGGCGATGATAACGGCAGCGCCCGCCGCGCTGGCGGCTGCTCCGGCCCAGAAGTAGGTGGAGATACGCTGGCCGCGGCTGAGCACCAGCGCGCCCACCATGCCGCCCAGCAGGTAGTACAGGCTCAGGTCGAGCACGTTGGGCAAGTCGTAGGCCGCCAGGATGCTCAGGGGCAGCGTCAGCGCCATGCCGGTCTGGATGCCAAAGAGCGAGGTGATGATCAGGCTGTAGGCCGCCAGAGGGAAGATGTAGGGGATCACCGTGCGCCCTGGGATGATGATGCGGGCGGTGAAGAGGAAGATCAAGAACAGGACTGCGATCAGGGTCAGGCTGCGTAGGTTGGCGACCAGCTTGGGCTTCTGCCGCAGGTAAAGGGCGATGAAGACGAAGGCAGCCAAGACCACGGCAACGGTTGCCAGTTGTTCCTGCCAGCGGGCGGTGGGCTGCACCAGCCCGAGGATCTGGAGCGCCTCCAAATCTTCCTCGGTGATCACCTCGCCGCGCTGCACCACGGTTTCACCGGCCATGTACGAGCGGGTGACCGGCTCGACCGCTGCCCGCGCGGCTTCCTGGGCGCTCAGGGTCAGTTCTTCGCTGTAGAAGCTGTTGGGGGTGATGAAGGCCGAGACCAGTTCGGCCACCAGGGAGGCCTGGTCCTCCGGCAAATTGAGGCTCACCAGGGCGGGCACGCTGCGGCGGGCGTCTTCGAGACGATCTTCGCGGATCGTGCTGCGCATCACCTGCTCCAGCACAACGATGGCCTCTTGATAGACTGCCTGCCAGCCGCTTTCGCTAAGCTCCAGGATGGCTTCGGCGCTGGCCTCGCTCAGGTGCACGTCCTGCAGGGCGGCGAGGTCGGCCAGCTTCTGCTCTCGGGAGGCGTAGCTATCGCTGCGGGTGCTGTCGATGAAGTCGAGGGCGGCGCGTAGGCGTTCGACCTGCTCACGGGCAATGCTGGTATCCGGGCTACCGTAGACCGGGTCGACGTTGCGGGCGGCGGTGTCGCGCTGCCTCTCGGTGAGGATATCGCTGGTGTACGTGATGGCTTGTGGCGCCAGCACGTCTTGGGTGGCCACCTCCCCGGCCTGCATGGCTAGCGTGGAAGTCCGCGTCGAAAACGGCATGAGCAGCGCCAGCGCGGCCAGACCACCGGTGACGATGAACAGCGCCACCAGGTAGATCGTGTGTCGAGACGGCCAGCGCCAGCGGCGCAGGGAGGAGGATTGGGTCATCTAATATCCGCGATTTACTGGCTTTGCAGTTTCTGGCGCACCAGTTGGCTCACCTGCCCGCCATCGGCGCGCCCCTGGACCTTGGGCATCACGGCTTGCATCACCTTGCCTATGTCGCCGGGGTGGGTGGCACCCACTTCGGCGATGGCCTCGTCGACGATGGCCTGCAACTGCGCTTCGCTCAGTGGCTGGGGCAGGTACTCTTCTAGGATGGCGATCTCGGCCTCGGCCGCGCTCACCAGATCATCCCGTCTGGCTTTGCGGGCGTCCTCGATGGACTCGTTGCGCGACTTGACCTCCTTTTGCAGGATGGCCAGCACGGCGGGATCGTCGAGTTCCCCTTTCTTATCCACCTCGGCAAACTTTACAGCGGTAAGCGCCTGGCGCAGGGTGCTCTTGCGTAGATCATCCTTGCTGCGCATGGCGTCTTTCAACGCCTGCTCTAATTCTTTCTTTACGCTCATGGGTTTAATTATACCTTTTATGCTATCGTGCCGTCTTCTGGGCGGGCGATCAGCCCATGGGATGCTTCATCGGCTGGCCACCGATCAGGTGCATGTGCATGTGTTTGACTACCTGATTCCCATCGGGGCCGCTGTTCATGATCAGCCGGTAGCCTGATTGGCTGATGCCCTCGTCCTCCGCCAGTTTGCGCACCACAGTGAACATGTGCCCGATCAAAGTTTCGTCGTCGGCAGTCATTTGATTGGGGCTTTCCAGGTGCTTGTTGGGCACGATCAGGATGTGGGTTGGGGCTACCGGGTTGATATCGCGGAAGGCGGTCACCAGATCGTCCTGGTGCACCACCTCGCTGGGAATCTCACCAGCGACGATCTTGCAGAAAATGCAATCCTGTTGGGGCATATCGCTCTCCCTTCTTGGCGGCAGCCTAGTTGACGAACCACACAGCTCCCGCCGCGCTTTTAACTTCGCCGCTCAGGCCGCCATCGACCAGCCTCCTGAGCTGGGTAGGCGTGATCTGGTTCCACAGCGGCTGCGGCGAGCGGGCCTTCACCCGCAGATAATTGTCGGTCAAGCCGTTCAGTTCCCAGGCTTTGTCGTTAAGGGCGGTGACGCTCTCCCACAACACCGGCAGCGAGTACCCCACGAAACGCCTCCGGTAGCAGTCGGCGGAGGCTTTCAGGACCGCGCGCATGCGGGCGCTGCGCTCCTTGCGGGTGGCGTTGTGCACCTGGCCGGGCATACGGGCGGCCGCCGTGCCGGGGCGCTCCGAGTAGGTGAACACGTGGCCGCCGGCGAACTGCATGACTTCCGCGAAAGCCAGCGACTCGGCGAACTCCTCTTCGGTCTCGCCGGGGAAGCCCACGATCACGTCGGTGGTGATGGCTACGTCAGGGATGTGGCGTCGCGCGGCTTCCACCAATTGGGTGAAGGCGCTTGGCGTGGTCTTGCGGGCCATGCGGCGCAGCGTGGCGGCACAACCCGATTGCAGCGGCAGGTGAAGGTGGCGGCACAGCCGGGGATCCTTCCACAGCTCGAAGAAACGCTCGTCAAGGTCCCAGGGCTCGAGCGAGGACAACCGCAGCCTGGGGACATCGGTCTGCTCCAGGATGCCCTCGACCAGATGGCGCAGGTGCTGGGGCCTATCGAAATCCTGCCCCCACGAGCCCAGATGCACGCCGGTGAGCACGACCTCCTGAGCGCCACCTGCCAGCGCGCCTCCTACTTCGGCCAGCACTTGTTCCAGGCTGTAGCTGCGCCCCTGCCCGCGCGCCACGGTGGTGATGCAGAAGGTGCAGCGGTTATCGCAGCCATCCTGCACCTTGATGAAGGCGCGCGTGCGCATACGCGTCCCCGGCAGGGGCTGACGGGCTAGCGGTTCGAGGTCGAATTGCTCGATTCCCAGCAAGTCACCCACCAGCTGGTCTTTATCCTGGTTGGGCACCACGCGGGTCACGTTGGGCAGTCGGGCAGCGCCTTTGGGGTTGATCGTTGACCAGCAGCCGGTCACCACGATCTGTTCCACCCCGGCGCGGGCTGCCTGGCGCACCTTTTGGCGCGAATCGGAGGCCGCCGCGGCGGTGACGGTGCAGGTGTTCAGCACCATCAAATCGGCATCTTCCATCCGGGCAACCACCTGGTGCCCGGCGGCGCGGAATTGCGCCGCGTAGCTCTCGATCTCGCTTTGGTTCAGGCGGCAGCCGATTGTGTCGAGGTAAACCTTGATGGGCGGCTGGGAGTCTTTGTGTGCGTGCTTCATAACTAGGTGGTGGCGATCCTCACTCGTCCTCGAAATGGTATAGGGCATATTTTAGCATGCGCCGGGCGGGTTTTGTGTTCTGGGGCTTTACTGTATCTACAAATTTAGATATACTTTATCTGATTTACAATCTTGCCTACAAAGAGAGAGGTATACAGGATTAACGTTTATGTTCATGAAGCGATTGAAGGAAGAGACGCGGGGCTACCACGATGCACTAGAGGCCAACCCTTTGCTGTCCCACATGATGAGCGACCAGGTCAGCCGAGCACACTATTGCGGCGTGCTTGAGCGTTTTTACGGATACTATCTTCCCCTGGAAAGCGCGCTAGAGCAGATCGGTGATATCGATGATTTAGAGTTGAATTTTAACCAACGGCGTAAAGCAATTGCGCTTGCCAGCGACCTGCGTGCCCTGGGCTACGCTCAGGCCAAAATTGAGCAGTTGCCGTGCTGCGAGCAGCTCCCCGCGCTGGAGAGCCTGCCGGCGGCGCTGGGTGCGCTGTACGTCACCGAGGGGGCCACGCTGGGCGGGCAGCTCATCCGCCGCCACCTCAAGCGCAAGCTTTCGATCGATGAGGACTCAGGCTGCGCCTTCTTCGCCAGCTACGGCGATAAAGTTGGCCCGATGTGGCAGGATTTCCGCGCCCTGGTCGAGCGCTATGCCGGGGATCACTCAGCCGAGGACGAGATCGTGGCTGCCGTGGTCGAGACCTACGCCACCTTCGATGCCTGGCTCTCGGCCTCGCCTTTGATCGCCGCGATGCGTTAGATTCACTAACACTTGCCAATCATTCAGGGGAAATAGGTGGTGAGCAGTTCCCGGGCCTGCAGGCCTACCTGCCCGTTGGGGTCGAGTTCAACGGCGTGAGTTAGGGCCTGCTGTGCTTCAGCAAGCTCCCCATTGGCCAAGTAGTACATCCCTAAATATAGGTGGGTGGGGACGTAATCCGGGTCGGCTTCCAGGCTGAGCCGGAAGAACTCGCGCGTCCGGACCAGGTTCTCCAATGCCAGGTAACCGCGTGCTAGCAGCAATAGGGCCTCGGGATCGTTGGGATACAGCGCTAGCGCTTCGCGAGCGGCGCTCAACCCGAATTTGCCCACGTAAGCCTGATAGTTGATGGTGAACTCGGCCAGCAACTTCCAGTAGAGAGGCTGGCCCGGAGCCAGCTCGGTGGCTTGCTGATAATAGGCTAGAGCGGCGTCTAGGTCGCCCAGACTGGCTGAAAGGCGCCCGATCTCAGCTTGCAGGGCGGGGTTTTCGGGATACAAGGCCGCCGTGCTTTGCAGTCGTTCGAGGGCTACCTGCAAGTCTCCGGTGCGCTCGTGGTACAGCGCCAGGAACAGGTTGGCAGCCAGCGAATCGGGATTGAGTGCCAGGGCTTGCTGCAGCGCCGGTAGGCCATCCTCCCCTATTTGGCCGCGCGCCTCGCCCAGATAAGCCCAGGCTTCGGCGTACTCCGGGTTCTGCTCGGTGGCGGTTTCGAAGGCCACGGCGGCCAGCTCCCACTCGCCCTGCGCCCCCAAGGTCTGCCCGATCAAGGTGTAGGTGTGGGCGGGTTGCTCGGCCCTGAGCGCATCCTGGATGTTATCGCTCAATTGCTCAGCAGCCTCGGCGTAGCGCTCGTCGAGGTCGGCGGCGTGGACGAACTGGGCGGGCGCTGCCGCCGGGTCGACCACTGCCAGTAGCAGCCCCAGTTCGAAGCGGATATCCGCCTTGCTAGGCTGGCGAGCGACCAATGCTTGCAAGGCCTCCACGGCCTGCTGGCAATCGCCTAGGGAGAGGTAGGCCTGGCTCAGAGTGGACAGGCCATCGTCGCTGAGGCGCACCCATTCTACGTGCTGGAGGTGCTCTAGGGCGGCCTCCGGTTCTCCGGCCAAAAGGGCTTGCTCCCCGGCTGCCTCCCACCATTCGGCGTGCCACGGTGAAAGCTCGGCGGCCTGTGCGTAAGCCGAAGCGGCGGCTGAATGCTCCTCGCCCTCGACGGCCTGCCCGGCGCGGGTGAGCGCCTCGGTGGCCGCCAGAGGACGTTCGGAAAGCCCCAATCCCTGTATCAGGATGAAGGCGATCAGCAGCTGTATGCCAGCGATGAGACCTCGGGAAGGTGCCACGCGCGAATTATAGCCTACCATCGGTCGGAATCCTTTTGGCGCTGTTGTCTTTTGCCCCCTCAGGCACTATAATTACCCTGCAAGACACAATATCAACTTCACTGAGGAGCAACATGGACTTTGCTTTGACTGAAGAGCACCGTATGGCTCAGGCCATGGTGCGAGATTTCGTACACAAAGAAGTGGCGCCAACCATCACTGAGTGGGATCAAAAACAGGATATGGCGCCTTTTGTTTTACCCCGTATGGCCGAATTAGGCATCCTGGGAATCAACATCCCCGTGCGCTACGGCGGCCAGGGGCTGGATTACATCTCCCTGGGGTTGGTCTGCGAGGAACTGGAGGTGGTCGATGCCACCCTGCGGGTGGTGATGTCGGTGCACATGGGGCTGTGCAGCATGGGATTGCTTCAGTGGGGAACCGAGGAGCAGAAGCAGAAATTCCTGGTGCCCTTAGCCAGGGGTGAGAAATACGGCAGCTTTGGGCTGACCGAGCCGGACGCCGGGTCCGACGTGGGCGCCCTGCGTGGCACGGCCAAGCGCGACGGTGACCACTACGTGCTTAACGGCGAGAAGATGTGGATCTCGATGGCCACCAAAGCGCACTACTCACTGGTGATCATGCGCACCGATCCCAAGCCAGAGAGACGCACCGACGGCATGTCTGCTTTCCTGGTCGATCTGAGCAGCCCGGGAGTCACCACCGGCGACATTCACGGCAAAATGGGCGTGCGCGCTGGCTCCACCGGCTGGATCGCTTTCCAGGATGTAAAGGTTCCTGCTGAAAACCTGGTTGGCGAGGAGGGGGAGGGCTTTAAGATCGCCATGTCCTGCCTGGATAATGGCCGCTACACGGTGGCGGCGGGCGCCACCGGCCTGATCCGCGCTAGCCTGGAGGCCAGCGTGAAATATGCTAGAGAACGCCAGGCTCTCGGGCGCGAGATCGGCAAATTACAGCTCATCCAGCAGAAGATCGCCAAGATGGTGCGCTGGTACGAGGCGGCTCGTCTGCTGTACCTGCGTGCCGGATGGCTGAAGAACCAGGGCGTGCGCAACACCCGTGAGACCTCCTTGGCTAAGTGGTTCGCTACTGATATGTCCTTTGAGGCCGCTTCGGAGGCCGTGCAATTGCATGGAGCGTATGGCTACAGCGACGAGTATCCCGTCGAACGCTACCTGCGCAATTCCAAAGGCGCCGTGATTTACGAAGGGAGCAATGAGATTCACACTCTCTTGCAGGCTGACTATGCCCTCGAATACCGCAAGGACAGACCGCTGCGCTGTGAACTCCCGGCCTACGATCCCGAGACCTGGCAAAGCGAGTAGGCTTTGGCAGCAATTTGATTATTGATGTGACTATGCTGGTTGGCCCTTGCGGCCGTAAACAAAAGCAAAGGAGGAACCCTTGAAAGTCATCGTGTGTGTCAAACAAGTACCCGATTCGGCTGCCGCCGTCACCGTTGAGGGAGGGGTGGTCGATTGGGGGGATGCCCCCCTGGTGATCAACCCCTGGGACGAGTATGCCGTAGAGGCGGGCTTGCTGCTCACCGAGGCCCACGGCGGCGACGTGGTCGCCCTGAGCATGGGGCCGGAAGACGCCAAAGAGGCCATCAAACATGCCCTGGCGATGGGCTGCTCGGAAGCCATTCTGGTCTCCGATCCAGCGCTGGCGGGTGCCGACGCGCAGGCCGCCGCTCGCGCCCTGGCTGCCGCCGTCGAGAAGATCGGCGATGCCGATGTGGTGCTCTTCGGCCGACAAGCCATCGATAGCGATACGGGTATCCTCCCCCCGCAAGTGGCGCGTGCCCTGGGCTGGCCGGCGGTCACCCAGGTTTCAGCGCTGCCGGCTTTCGATCCGGATGCCAAGACCTTCCAGGCGGAGCGCACCATCGAGCAAGGCCGTCAAGTGGTTGAGAGTAAGCTGCCTGCGGTGATCAGCGTGATCAAAGACTACGCCGAGCCGCGCTACCCCTCCTTCATGGGCATCCGCAAGGCCTCGCGGGCCGAAATCCCGCTTTGGAGCCTTGCCGATCTGGGGATCGAGGCTCCCGAATCAGTGGTCACCTGGCCGGAGTTGATGAACCCGCCCGAGCGGGAAGTCACCACCGAGATCATCGAAGGCGATTCGCCGGAAGAGATTGCCACACAACTGGCCGATAAGATCATCGGGGAGAAGGTGCTGTGATGAGCAACAAAGTATGGGTTTTCATTGATCAATTCAAAGGTGCCCCAGTATCCTCTTCCTGGGAGGCGCTCGGCGCTGGCCGCAAACTGGCTGATGAGTTGGGCACCGGCCTGACGGCACTGGTCTTTGGCGAAGGCGTTCAGGCTGTGGCCGAAACCGCTGGTCAATATGGGGCCGATGAGGTGCTGCTGGCGGATGACGCTAGCTTGACCGATTTTCGCCCTGAGCCTTACGCTGCCTTGTTCTCCAAACTTGCCCAGGAGGGGGAGCCAGCGATCGTCTTGTTCCCCACCACCACGCGTGGGCGTGAGCTGGCGGCGATGGCCGCCGTTGACTTGAATACCGGCGTGCTGGTCGACGTGACCGAGATGGCGCTGGAAGGCGATGCGGTCGTAGCTACCCGCCCGATCTATGCCGGCAAGCTGCTCGCCAAGGTGCGCTGCTCGGCCCGGCCGCAGCTGATAACCTTGCGGGTGCGGGCCTTCGGCAAACCGGAATTGGATGAAGGCCGGTCGGCAACCATCACCAAGGTCGAGCCGGTGATGGACGAAGGTCAGATCGCCACCAAGGTGGTGGAGTATAAGACCACGGAGGGCGGTGTCAGCCTGGTGGATGCGGGGGTGGTCGTTTCTGGAGGGCGAGGGGTAGCCAACAATCCCAGCCTCGAGCCGCCTGCTGACATCAGCGATGAGAACGAGCAAGAGATCTGGCGCGCCCAGCAAGGCTTCAAGCTGATCGGCGAACTGGCCGAAGTGCTGGGAGCAGCGATGGGCGCCAGCCGCGCTGCGGTGGATGGCGGCTACATCCCCTACGAATACCAGGTTGGGCAAACCGGAAAGGTGGTTTCCCCTGACCTGTACATTGCTTGCGGCATCTCCGGTGCCATTCAGCACATGGCTGGCATGCGCACCAGTAAGGTGATCGTCGCCATCAACAAGGACGCTGATGCCCCGATCTTCAACTTTGCCCGTTTCGGTGTGGTGGGCGATCTATACAACATTGTCCCAGCGCTAACGCAAGCCTTTCGCGAGCGCCTGGAGAAATAGCGCCGCTCACAAGCTGAGCTTTTGCGGGCCGGTCACAGACCGGCCCGCTGAATTGTGCAGAGGTAGGTGGTGGCAGGGTGTGCCCCGAAATAGGCGCCCCTTTTTCTATTGACATCCCACTTAAGCCGTGATAAATTTTCGCCTGTTCGCTCGTTCGTTATCATGGAGAGAAGGAAATGTCAGAACGTATGATAGGCACCGTCAAGTGGTTCAATGCCCGTAAAGGCTATGGCTTCATCGGGCCTGAGGATGGCGGCGAAGATGTCTTCGTGCACTATACGGCTATCAAGGGCGACGGATTCCTCAAGCTTGAAGAGGGCCAGCAAGTGGAATTCTCCGTCGAAGAAGGACCTAAGGGCATCCAGGCCGCTGACGTGCAGCCAATCTAGCCCAACTTGATGGACAGCAAAGGGCCGCCGAGGATCGGGCAACTGGTCTTACGCGGCCCTTTGTGTTTTTCTTTGTCGTTCCCTTTTCTCGTATGGAGAAGGACAGAGTAGGAGGCCCAGCATGATAAAGAAAACTCTTCTCCTCTTGGTTGTTCTCCCAGGAATTTGTGTCGCTTGCCAGTCGGCAGAAATTACAACGCCGGGGTTTACCTCCACGCCTGAAAGCACACCCTCGCCACCCGTATTTGAGAAAAGCACTCAAGCCTTTCCGTCTGTGCCCACCTGGAAGATCGGACTGGCGGATTTAGACGATGATGGCGATCTCGATGCTGTGTTCGCCAACGGGCTGGACAACCAGTCCCAGGTCTGGCTGAACGATGGCCAGGGTTTCTTTACCGATACAGGTCAGCAACTGGGGACGCATGGGCACGGGATCGATGTCGGTGACCTGGACGGCGATGGCGACATGGATGTGGTCATCAGCACGCACAGTTCGGGGCCAAGCCGCGTTTATCTGAATGAGGGGGATGCAGTCTTTCAGCAGCTTGAGGGAGCCTTCCGGGCCAACATCGGATTCAGCGTGGATCTATTCGATCTGGATGGGGATGGAGACCTGGATGCGGTCGGCGAGGGCGGGAACGCCACCAACCTTTATGTGAACGATGGCACCGGAAACTTCACCCTTGATGATGTTACCTTGCTCACCTATGCTGCCTGGGGTGACCTGGATTCTGATGGGGATGCGGATATGCTCTTCAAAGAGCATGGTGTGGGCTACTCGGTTTGGCAGAATGATGGCACTGGCGGCTTCAGCCTCTCCTGGTCCTATGCGGATGCCGAGGTGATGAACATAGGCGACATGGCTCTGGGAGACCTCGATGGCGACGGCGATCTGGATGCGGTGATCACCAACGGGCATTACCAGACTACGAGCCATCCGGCGATGGTCTTCCTGAATGATGGAACTGGGCAATTCACCGATAGCGGGCAGCGGCTCAACGCAGTGCGGAATGCCGGAGTGAGCCTGGGCGATTTAGATGGCGACGGCGATCTTGACCTGGTGTTGGCTGACTACCTGGAAGCATGCCAGATCTGGCTGAATGACGGGAGTGGCCAATTCACGGATAGCGGCCTCCGGATTGGCGGTGGGCAGTTCTACCGTCACGTTCACCTGGCCGACTTGGATGGAGATGGCGACCTAGATATCTTCCTGGCGACTTTCGGGACAAGTGAAGGTCCCAACGAAATCTGGTTCAACAGCGCGAAGTAGAAAATCCCGACCAGCAATATCACAAACAACTCATGGGGAATGCGGCCCGAAGGATTAGAGCATCTTGGGCCGGTATTGCAGCGCTTCGGCCAGGTGGGTGGGGCTGATGGCTTCTTCACCCGCCAGATCGGCGATGGTGCGCGCTAGCTTGAGCACGCGGTGGTAAGCCCGTGCCGAGAGCTGCATCTGGCTCATGGCACTGCGCACCAGGGCGCGCCCGGTCTCGTCCAGTTTGCAGAAGACCCGCACCTCGGCGACACGCATATCAGCGTTGCAGGTGACGTGATCCAGTTCGGCGAAACGCTGGCGCTGGCGCTCCCGGGCAGCCTCCACGCGCTCCTGCACCGCGCTGCTAGGCTCGCCCAGGCGGTCGTCGCTGAGCTTTTCGTATTCCACGCGCGGCACCTCGATGTGGATATCGATACGGTCGAGCAGCGGGCCGGAGAGGCGCTTCTGGTAGCGGGTGATCGCCGAGGAGGAACAGGTACACTCCTTCACCGGATCGCCGTAATAGCCGCACGGACAGGGGTTCATTGCCCCCACCAATTGGAAGCTGGCCGGAAAGGTCAGCGACCCTTGCGCCCGGCTGATGGTCACCGACTTGTCTTCGATTGGCTGGCGCATGACCTCCAGCACGCGTGCCCCGAATTCGGGCATCTCGTCGAGGAACAGCACACCGCGATGGGCCAGGGAGATCTCGCCAGGCTGGGGCCAGTTGCCGCCGCCCACCAGGCCGGCGTGGGAGATGGTGTGATGGGGAGCTCGGAAGGGGCGTGCCCAGATGAGTGGCAGGTCAGGAGGCAATTGGTCGGCCACGGAATAGATGCGGGTGACATCGAGGGCCTCCTCGATGGTCATGCGCGGCAGGATGCCGGGCAGGGCGCGCGCCAGCAAGGTCTTGCCGGCGCCCGGCGGACCGATCATCAAGCAGTGGTGACCTCCAGCAGCAGCCACCTCCAGGGCGCGCTTGACGTGCTCCTGGCCCTTGACCTCGCTGAAATCGGTGGGCGGGATCAGGGGAATGTCTTCGGGCAGCACGGGCGCCTGGGGGGACAACTCGCTCTCCCCTGAAAGGTGGGCTACCAACGCGCCCAGGGATGGCACCGGATAGACCTCCAGGTCGGGGATCAGGGCGGCCTCCCCGGCATCAACCTCGGGTACGAACAGGCGCTTGAAGCCCTCCTGGCGGGCCAGGGCGGCCATTGGCAGCACCCCGCGCACGTGCCGCACGCCGCCGTCCAAAGACAACTCGCCGATGATCATCGCCTCGGCGGTCGACTCCGGCGGCACCTGTCCGCTGGCGATCAGGATGCCCAGGGCGATGGGCAGATCATAGACCGGCCCGGCCTTGCGCACCGAGGCTGGGGCCAGGTTGACGGTGATGCGTTTACGGGGGAAATACAGGCCCGAATTCTTGATGGCCGTCTGCACTCGCTCGCGACTCTCTTGCACGGCAGTATCGGGCAGGCCGACGATGATGATAGCTGGCAGCCCGTTGCCGGTGTCTACTTCCACCTCAACCACTACGCCGTCCAAACCGATCACGGCGCAGGAATTCACCACGGCGAGCATGTCCGTAGTATAGGTGCTGAGACCTGGCCTGTCAATTGCGCGCAGGTGGGATGGGTTGGTGTCTATATACTTGATTGTAGGAGAGTCTTGTTATTGAGTTGGAAGGAGAATAGGAGTATTGACTGCTAGAACTTGTGGAAAGTGCTATCCCAATAGAATTTCATATTTGGTATTGCATATATCTTTTGTAAAAGGCGTCTATTTCGAGGGGATCAATTGATGTCAAGCCAAAATCATCTGCCCCGATTGGATGCTTATAAGAAATGATGAATTGCAGGGCGAAATCTTCAAATACAATGGGTGCTTCCTGGGTTCCTTCGCCAAAATAGGGACACAAGCTGCATTCTGGGCATGTGGCCATGTCTCTATTTTTGTCAGTACAGTCCTGAACAAATCTTCTTTGGAATTCACCTGCAATTAGGTCAAGAATGCCTTCAACTTCTTTGGCTCTCGCGTAGTCTCTCGCTCTTGGATGCCAGTATTCCACAAAATCGTCAATATCAATTGTCACAATTGTTTTAGGTAACAATCTCTTCAGGTCTTCAGGGAGTTCAGTTGGACTAAGAATTATGAGGATGTCTACATCTTTGAAACGGGGGTCTTTGTGATGCCCATGCTCAATGAATGATTGACATGTTCTCTCTACTTCTATGATGACACCCTTACCCTGATAGACTCCATTGAAATCTGGACCTTTATTAAAAGGCCCCTTTATCTGAGAGAACCCCAATTTCTTAAAATTGTCCTTGACATATCCCTGAATCCAATACTCTCTTATATCTCCTTTCTTTGCTCTTTCGTAGCCTTTAACCTGGCTAGCTCGCTTGACTGAAACTCCCTCCCTCGAGCGCGATATTCGTGCTAGATCAAAGCCCTCAATATTGCCATGGTCGAATCTCAGCACGTGGCCACAATGTGGACAGGTGACAGTCCATATGGGGTGCCAGATTGTGCCTGCGTTATTGATTTCGCTGGAGTCATACCTATGTGGTTTATCGCAGTTCTCGCAAATTGCAGTAAGGCCCATTTGTTTCCCGAGGTTTATTTTTGAAATGTGAATTCATGATAGCATTATCTGCTACCTTAAAACTACGGTTTCTTATCACATCTTAGTGTTAATCACATCACTTGGTGGGGGGATTTCCACTTCCCTATGATTGTGATGCCAGTTTTCAAAAATGTCCCGACCATGTAAAAAGAAGCAGTTCTGTATCATAGATTATTCTAGCCATTCAACTAGAGAGAGCACTTCGATTATTTGGTGGGTTGTTGTATCGATCACAACCACATTATCGCTCTCCTCACAGATTGCAAATAATGTGCTGTCGTCAGGGCTCAATAGCAGCACCTTAGGATTGAGACAATAGTGCGGGTAACGACCAGTATCTATTTGAGCAATTAATTCCCAAGAATTTGCATCAAATGCAATTACAGATGACGAGTCCCACATTGCCAGATATCCGACGCCTCCATCAGAACTGAAGGTAATGTCAAGCGCGAGAGAGCGCCCAGGCTCCCATTCCCCTTGATCAAGGGTAAACATCCAAGCATTGGTTTTCGCGTCGTAAACTTGGATCGTGTCAAACTCACCAATCAGGTAGTTTGAACCGTCGGGGTTAACCCCGACAGCACGGTGAGGAACGCTGCTGCCTCTACCGCCTTCAATGCTATATCCAGTCATTTCAACAGTGTTCGAGAGTAAATCCACGAGCACGAAACCTTCTGTACCTGCCACATAGGCATGATTGCTGTCTGGAGAGAGTTTAATCGTCCAAGCGCCCTCAATATTGGTCTCCACTTTCCCAACCACTTTGAGAGATAATAAATCCACCTCAAATAGATCGCCGGAAATCTCCAGCACATAAGCCGTCTTTCCATCTGGCAGAACGGCTATATCAACCAATGCACCGCGCTCAATAAACTCGCTAAAATTGAGAGCAGCAGTAATTGCCTGCTTGTGTGGATCAGCAACCAATAGGCAGTAGGGACTGTTTGCAGATAATATGTACAACGAATTCCCGTCAGGGGAAACATCTAATCCACCAGCACCTTGTCCTTTGCATTCCCACGAATAGTCAGGGAAGATTTGCCCGATAACCAGTTGGCTGGCGGCGTCGATTATGCTCACTGTGCTTGGTTGCAGAGTCCCGCTGGCTACATATAAGTAGGCGCCATCCGGGCTGATAGCCGCCTTAATTGGCTCAAAGTTTGCAATTGTGTTTGCTAGGATGATACCAAGCGGCTCCAATGTGGATGCGTCCAGGATGTAAACCCCATCGGAATCAATACTAGCCGCGTACAATATGCTCTCATCTGGCGACAGGACTAATCCTTCAATATCTCCGCTGCCGCGAAAGTAGGGTGAGGGATTAATAAGTTCAACAGAGACCGTGACTTTACCACTCTGCGTATCGAACAGCAAAACCTGCCCCGTCCAAGTGGCTGCATACAAGAGGCTATCATCATCACTGAGAGCTAATCCCAGTGGAAGTGTAGCTGAAAAGGCATCAGCAACCTGCCGGTTTTCAAGATCAACCGCGATCACCTTTCCCCTCGCTAGAGAGGTTACAAATGCGGTCTTTTTGTCCGAGCTGACAACGATATCACCCATGGGCCCCGCCTGAGGGACCTGAATAACGTCAAGTACTGTATGTACGGCTGTATCAAAGATAACTACTGACTCTTCTGTTGCCATGTATGCCCGTTCTCCGTCATCTGAGAAAGTCACCGCGTATTGACCTTGGGCTCCCGGCCTAGTAGGGATGGCACCCATTGCTTCAAAGGTGTCCATATCAATCACTTGAACCAAAGTGCTACGGCAGGCGACAAGGACATATGCAAATCTGCCATCGGGGGAGACGGCCACATCTCTGGGGCCTCCAACCAATGGCAGTATTTTGACGATGTCATTTGTCTCAGTATTGATCACAGCCAAACCATCATCATTAAAGGTCGTCACTAACAGGAAGCTGCCGTCGGGAGTGATGGCGATGTGCTCAGGCGCTGGACCAAGAGGGTGTTCGCTCGCGGGGAAGAGATCGATAATATCAATGATCTGATTAGATGGTAAATCAATTACTAGTAAATTATCAGTGTTTCTAACAGGAACGTATGCCTTTTCCCCATCTGGACTTAAAACAATATCAGCTGGCTCAGAACCTCGGATTGCCCCTTCGTAAGACTGCTCTATGACGGGCGGGCTGCCTTCAGTGTATGGTGCGATGCTTGGGCTGAGCGGTAACGTTGTTGCTTGCTCGTTTACAAACTTAGTTGCAGTTGGTGTAACTATAGGCTCCTCTTGGGTAGGTGTTTCAACAGACTCGTCTTTCGCAGGGGATGGCGTACAACCAAACACAAGCGAGAACAAGAGTATGAGGCAAAAAATCGGAGTAACTTTTGATTCGCGTTTCATCGGTCCCTTCCTTGAAAATACTGTACGGTGAGTTCTCCTCATCTGTCAAGTAAGATTTCATAAGATTGAAGTGGAGGAGGTGCCTACGAGAAGGGCAAGTCTTGACATTGTGAGGTAGAAGATGGCCGATCTTGGACGGCGACGGCCATTTTTGCTGCTTGACTTCGGCTGGCGCGTCAGTATCATAGAGCTATATGCTGTCCTTTTCTATTCAATGATGTCTACCAACCTGGAGGAATCGCATGGAACAACGTGAATATAACCGCCGCGTCACCGCCTGGACGATGTACGACTGGGCCAACTCGGCCTTCGCCACCACCATCCTGGCGGCCGTTCTGCCGATCTACTACAGCCAAGTGGCAGGCGCCAACCTGCCCAGCGAAGCCGTGGCCACGGCCTATTGGAGCTTCGGCCTGAGCATTTCGCTGTTCATCGTGGCACTCATCTCGCCGATCTTGGGGACGATCTCGGACGTGATGCGCGGCAAGAAGAAATTCCTGGCAGGCTTTGCCGGTTTCGGCATCATCGGTACCGGCTTGCTGGTGCTGGTGGATACCGGGGATTTCGTGCTGGCTTCCATCCTCTTCCTGGTGGGTCGCATCGGTTTCACCGCCGCCAACGTGTTCTACGATGCCTTGCTGCCCCACGTGGCCCGCAAAGATGACCAAGATCGCGTCTCGGCGCGCGGCTACGCCACGGGTTACCTGGGTGGCGGCCTGCTGCTGGCGGTCAACGTGGTGATGATCTTTTTGCTGCCCGGAACCTGGGGGCCGCGACTATCTTTCCTTAGTGTGGCCTTGTGGTGGGCAATTTTCTCGATCCCGCTCTTCCGCATCATCCCCGAACCGCCCGCTGCCACCGCTATCCTCAAAGCTGGGCAAACCGTCCTTTCGGTCACCTTTGCCCGCTTGCGGGATACCTTCTCCGACCTTAAACGTTACCGCGAATTGTTCAAATTCCTGATCGCTTTTCTGATCTACAACGATGGCATCGGGACGATCATCGGCGTGGCGGCGATCTACGGCGCCGAACTGGGCTTTGGCAGCACCGACCTGATCCTGGCGTTGCTGCTGGTGCAGTTCGTCGGCATCCCCTTCAGCCTGATCTTCGGCTCGCTCCCCAGCCCTAAGCAGAAGCGCCGACCGCAATTCCTGGCTTTCGTGCTCTTCAACCTGGTGGCGCTCCCCCTGGTGGGCATCGTGGGGATGCGTTTGTTGCCGGTCGATATCAGCGGCGCGCCTCCGGTGCCCTATCAAGCCACTGCCACGGCGGTGGGGCAGGGCACTTACCTAGCCGAAGACCCTGGCGTCGTTTATCAGGGCGATTGGCAGACCGATATCATCCCGGGCGAGCAGCTTAGCCTGGGCGGGATTGTGGGTTTCCTCAATAATCCCTTCGGTGGAGAGCTGGAGGACGCCGCCTATGTGGGCAGCACGTCGGCCGGTGACCGGCTAGAGCTGAGCTTCGTCGGCCAGCAGGTCGAGATCACCTATCGCACTGGGCCGGAGCATGGAGTCTGGGTTGCGGAACTCGATGGAAGCCCGCTGCTAGATGAGGATGGCCAGCCGGTGGTAGTGGATGCGGAAAGCCTGGCGGTGCGCTACGGCGTCAAGGAGACCTTCATCGTTCCAGAAGCGGGGGAGCATACTCTGACTTTGGTCAATAGCACGGGTGAGGCCTTGGCTATCACTGAATTTGAGGTGTTGCCGCCTATCCGGCAGAGCAACCTGGTGATGATCTTGGGCATGGTGCTGGGGGTCAACCTCCTGGCGGCGATCTTTGCGGCGCTGTTTGGCAGGCCCAGGTTCAGCGGCTTGGCTGCGTTGATGGACACCAAGCGCAGCATCGTCTTGGCGCTGATTATCTACTCGGCGATCGCCATCTGGGGCTTCTTCCTGGATTCGACTGTTGAGTTCTGGTTCCTGGCGTGGATGGTGGCCATCGTTCAAGGCGGCAGCCAGGCGCTCAGCCGCAGCTTGTACGCCTCGATGTCGCCTTCCGCCAAGAGCGGCGAGTTCTTCGGGTTCTTCGGAGTGATGGAGAAATTCGCCTCGCTGATCGGCCCGCTGCTCTTCGCCGCCGCTGCGCTGCTGTTCGGCAGTAGCCGCCCTGCTATCCTCAGCCTGATCGCCCTGTTCGTGATTGGCATCATCGTGCTGCTTCGAGTCAATGTGGATGAAGGGCGGCGCGTCGCCCACGAGGAGGATGCTGCCCTTCTGGGCGAGGCCTGAGCGAAGCAATACATAATAAGCCAACTAACGGAAAGGGGCGGGTACCAAACCCGCCCCTTCTTTTGTTGATAAGAGATTGTTGGGGAAAGCCTGCTAGAAAATCAAGTTCACACGTCCCGCTTGTAAACCCGGTGGTTCTTGTAGGCTTTGCCGCCCAGGTTGATCAGGTCGCGGCGCATCTGCACGGCCGACTCGGCCACCTGGGTCATTTCGGCGTGCTCGAAGTCATATTGCTTGATGGTCTTCTCCATCTCGGAGTAGAGCAGGGCGTTGCCTCCGCGTCCCTGGAATTTGGGGAGGATGCCGGCGCCGTTCAAAGATATCCAATTGGTGCGCTTGAGCTCCAGCAGGATATCGATGATGCCGAAAGGAAAGAGCTTGCCGCCACTGCGCTGAATGGCTCTGGAGGCATCCTGAAAGCCAAACAAAAAGCCCACGACTTCGTCGTCATGTGTGATGATCTTGATCAGCTTGGGGTCAGCGATCAGCAGGATGTCATCGAGCACGAACTGGATCTCGCGCTCGGTGAGGGGATAGTATTCCCAGTTTTCGACGAAGGTCCTATTGTAGGCCTCCCCGATGCGGTCAGCCCATTTCTTCAGCTCGGCTTTGTTCTTAAAGCGCACTACATTGAAGCGGCCGCGCTTCAAAACCCGATCGGCGATGCTGTGAATGCGTTCTGGCAATGTAAAATCTGAAGAGTGCAGGTAGCAAGAGACAAAGTCGACCACTTTGCTGAAGCCGAGATTCTCGACCAGTCGGGGGTAGTAATCGTAGTTGTAGTTCATCATCGTCATCATTTGACGATGCTCGAAGCCCTCGACCTGTATCCCGTAACCGTCGAAGGAGCTGAACCCTTTCGGCCCTACCACTTGGTTTAGACCCCGCTGGCGCGACCATTCGAAGACTGCCTCGAAGAGGGCGTTGGTGATCTCTTGATCGTCAGGGCTGTCGAAGTGGTAGAACTGGGCCTGCTTAACATCGTGGTACTCGTTGTAGCGCCGGTTTTCCAGGGCTGCGATGCGCCCGACGTCCTCGCCGTCGCGGCTGGCGATGAAGAAATCGGCGTCGGAGTGCTCGTAGAAGGGATGCTTATCACGGTCGAGCTTGGTTTTGGCGTCGAGGATGATGGGAGGCACCCATTGGGGGTGTCCTTTATAGAGCTTGAAATGCACGTCGATGAAGCGTTTAACTTGTTTCTTGTCGCGCGTATCGATCTTTTCTACTTTGAGCATGAGGGGGCCTCCTCAGGGTGGGGTTGCACAATTATACCTGGAAGTTTGCGAGCAAAATTGTCAAGTATAGTGCATCGGGGTTGTTTTTCGCTATAATGGCTTAACACTTACCTCTAAAGGACGTTACATGCCGAAAGAGGATGCTGTCGAACTGGTTGACGTGACGGCGGAGAATGTCGATGAACTTGGCTTCTTCTGCCTGATGAGCCGCCGTAAGAGCGAAGGCTACCAGCGGAAATTGCGCTGGCTGAAGGCCCGTTTTGCCGAGGGCATGCGCCTCAAGATGCTGGGCGGCGGCGCCCGAGGCTTCATCGAATACATCCCAGGCGAATACGCCTGGCGGCCGGTGAACGCCAAAGGCTACATGTTCATCCACTGTCTGTGGGTGGTGGGGAAGAGCAAGGGCCACGGCTACGCTACCGCCTTGCTGGAAGCGTGCATCCAGGATGCCAAGCAAGCGGGAATGCATGGCGTGGCGATGGTCACCAGTGAGGGCAACTGGATGGTGGGGAAAAAACTGCTCGAAAAGCACGGTTTTGAGGCCGTAGACCAGGCGCCGCCATCCTACAACCTGATGGTGATGAGGTTCGACCAAGCGCCCACACCGACTTTTTCCAACAATTGGGCGGATAAGTCGAGCCGATATCCGAAAGGGCTGACCGTGTTCCGCTCCGATCAGTGCCCTTATCTTGAGGATGCGGTGAACGCCACGCGAGAGACGG
>Ga0068714_10002679_pt1 | contig 22470 bp, 24 predicted proteins | sample MTBNYHSulfiMetaG_FD_62988 | JGI IMG/M metagenome (GOLD analysis project Ga0068714, IMG submission 62988) | Enrichment culture microbial communities from rom New York Harbor, USA that are MTBE-degrading - MTBE-NYH (New York Harbor Sulfidogenic)... | ecosystem: Environmental > Aquatic > Marine >... | reverse complement strand
GACGTCGATCATGTTCCTGACGTTTCTCATCTCGTACATCGTGAACCTCAACGAGAACCTCGACGCCTTGAAGTACCTGTCGCCGTTCAAGTACTTCGACGCTGCCGTACTGATGGCCGACGGCCGGCTGAACCTCGGCTACGTGGCACTCTCAGTGGCGATTGTCGTGCTGGCGATAGCAGGAACGTACCGGTTCTACTCGGCGCGGGACTTGCGGGTCTAGGCGGGCGTCGCCCCATTCTCGTCTCCCGATCCGCCTCCGCAGTAGGGATCGAGATGGACGCTTACGCGCGTGTTCCGGAACTCATCCGCCATGTCTTTCTTCAGGCACCCGATGATGGCGTGCGCTTCGGCAACGGTGAGTTCCGGTTCAACCGTCATGTGGAAGTCGATGTATCGGCGGTTGCCTGACTTCGTGGTCTTGAGCTTGTGGAAGTCCCTGAACTCGCCGTTGTGGCTCTCGATGATCGCGATGATCCGCGCCTCTTCCGCATCGGGCAGCTTGGCATCCAGCAAGAAGTCGAAACCTCTCCTGCACAGTTCCCATGCCTCCTTGATGATCAGCAAGGCGATCAGCATGGCCGCGATCGGGTCGAGGATGTCCAGGCCGGTGATCTTCATCAGCAGGAGACCGATGCCGACGCCAAACGCCGTGTAGACGTCCGTCTTGAGGTGGAGTGCGTCGGCCTCCAGCGCCATGGAATCCTCTTCCTTGGCCACCGTGTAGAGCCGCCGCGATACGAGGAGGTTCACTACACAGGAGACGAACATCACCACGATCGCCACCGTGGTCTGCTCGATCGCGGTGGGCACCAGCACCTTCTCGATAGCTTCCTTGATGATCAGCCCGGCGGCGACGAAGATCAGGACGCCCTCAGCGATGCCGGAGATGTTCTCGATCTTGCCATGGCCGTACGGGTGGTACGTGTCGGCCGGCTTGGCGGACGTGCTCACGGAGAAGAATGCGATGAGGGAGGCCACGAGGTCCATCGAGGAGTGAATGGCCTCGGAGATGATGCTCACAGACCCGCTCAGGACACCGGCGATGACTTTCAGGATGATAAGTGCGGTGTTCGAGGCGATGGACAACAGCGCGACTCTCGAACTCCTGCTCCACAGCTTCACGGGCTAGATCCTCCTCGGCCGACGGCCAGGGAGCGACTGCGTGTTCGTCGCGCCGATACCCTCGGGAACTGGTGCAACACTTGTTGCGTTAGCATCTGTTGCAAGATGCTAACACCTGGTGTTCCCGGGACGCAACACCTCTGCGCGGACACGAAAGCCCTAGCGGCTATCCTTCTGGCCCGTGCAGTGCGATAGTGTCGTTCGTGCTTCCGGCCGTACGAGAATCGAGGTTTGCTGCGTGGCATTTCTCCTTGGGTGCGAAAACGTCCACCTTGAGTATCCGGCGAAGAAGGTCCTCGACTCCGTCACGCTCGGCATCGACGAGGGCGCCCGCGTTGGCATCGTCGGCCGCAATGGCGACGGCAAGTCATCGCTGCTCTCACTGCTTGCGGGCTCGCTCGACCCGGATCGTGGCCGCATCATCAAGCGGACCGGAGCAACCGTGGCGATGCTTCAGCAGGTTGATGCGCTCGATCCGGAGGCCACTGTGGCCCACGCGATCGTCGGCGACGTGCCCGAGTACACATGGGCATCCGACGCGCGTATCCGCGGAGTCATCCACGGTCTCATCGAGGACATCCCCTGGGACGGCCTGATCGGCTCGCTCTCCGGCGGACAGCGCAGACGGGTGGATCTCGCCCGCGTGCTCGTTGGCGATTGCGACGTGCTCATGCTGGATGAGCCGACGAACCACCTTGACGTTCGCGCCATCGCATGGCTAGCAGAGCACCTCAAGAGCCGCTGGCCGGCGAGGTCCGGCGCGCTCCTCGTGGTCACCCACGACCGCTGGTTCCTGGACGAAGTCTGCTCCAGCATGTGGGAGGTCCACAGCGGGCGCGTGGAGCCGTTTGAGGGCGGGTACTCGGCGTACGTGCTGCAGCGCGTCGAACGCGAACAGGCCCTTCAGGCCGCCGAGCAGAAGCGCAAGAACGCCATGCGCAGGGAACTCGCGTGGCTCTCGCGTGGCGCCCGTGCGCGGTCGACCAAGCCGAAGTTCCACGTTGAGACGGCTCGCGCGCTCATTGCCGATGAGCCGCCGGTGCGCAACTCGCTCGAGCTCAGGCGCACGGCGATGTCCCGTCTGGGCAAGCAGGTTGTCGACCTCGTGGACGTGACCGAGCGCCTCGGCGGCAAGACGGTCATCAACAACATCACCTGGCGCATCGGCCCGGGTGACCGGTTTGGCATCCTCGGCGAGAACGGCGCGGGCAAGACGACGCTCCTGAACCTCATCCAGGGATCGCTCGAGCCGACGGTGGGCCACGTGACAATCGGCAAGACGGTGAAGTTCGCGCTGCTGTCACAGCACCTGAATGAGCTGGCCGAGCTGGAGCACCTGCGCGTTCGCGAGGTCCTGTCCCGATACAAGACGCGCTACGAGATCGACGGCAAGGAGATGACGCCTGCCCAGGCGCTCGAGCATCTCGGGTTTGAGGCGGCCCAGCTCTCCACGCCGGTCCGCGACCTGTCCGGCGGCGAGCGGCGGCGCTTCCAGCTGATGCTGATCCTGCTGGAGAAGCCGAACGTGCTGATTCTCGACGAGCCGGACAACGACCTGGATATCGACATGCTTGCCGTCGTAGAGAGCCTCCTGGACAGCTGGCCGGGCACACTGCTGCTCATCACCCACGACCGATACCTGATGGAACGCGTCACGGACGATCAGTACGCGCTGATGGACGGCAAGCTTTCGCACGTGCCGGGCGGGGTTGACGAATACCTGCAGCGCCTGGAAGGCCGCAGCCGCGGGCAAGCGGATGCGAAGACAGCCAAAGGGAAGCCCGCCGAGCAGCAGACAGCCGCCCAACGGACAGCCGCCCTGTCGTACGCGGACGAGCGCAGCCTGAAGAAGGAGCTCGCAGCCACCGAACGCAAGCTCAATACCCTCGGGCTGAAGGCTGACGCCATCCGCAGCGAAATGGACGCGGCCAATCCCTCTGACTATGTGGCCCTCGGAGAGATCCAGAGACGGCTCGAGGACGTCAAGCGGGAGATCTCGGATCTCGAAGACACCTGGGTGGAGCTGTCCGAGAGGCTCGCGTAGGGTCCTGCGCACGCCGTACAAGCACGCGCGTCATGGGCGCTCGTGCCACCCGGCACTCCCGCACCGGCACCACTCCGCATTGACGCTCCTACACGGGCACGCTCTCGGCCCACGCCTCGATAGCGTCCCAGTTGCGAACGTCGCCCGCAACGTTGCCGCCGAACGCCCGGAACACCCAGCGCGCGATTGGATTGGACTCTGCGCCCGACGGCGTCTGGCCGGCGAAGAACCCCTCGGCAGCAGGCGTCACGAGCACCCGCTCCTTGTCCAGGTAGGCAAGGCGCCTCTTTGTCTCCTTCGGGCTGGACCCGCAGTTCATCGCGTGCACGCAGAATAGGGACACTGGCACCGCGGCGAGTGCCTCCCTGTTGGCCTCGAGGTACTCCACCGCCTCGGGCAGCCACAGTCCCCCGTTGATTGCGCTGCCGAGGACAACGGCGTCGTAGCCCTGCACTGAAGGGCGCTCCTTCATCGGCCTGACGTCCACCGCGAACCCTCGTGCGGCGAGTGTCTTGCCGATCGCCTCGGCGACGCCCGCCGTTGATCCCGTGCCGGTTGCGTAGCCCACGAGCACACGCTTGCTCATGCATTGCTCCCTTCGCAGGCCTGGCCGCACCGCAGACTCCGTGGGACTCGGGCGGTCCGCGACGCCTTCTGCGCAGATTCTCGCACTTCAGCTCGCGCTATGCGAAGACCGATACGACCGGCCTCCCGCTGGACCTCGCAAAGCGAATGGCCGAGCGACGCGAAGAGACCACGATCCCTTCGCGTGATCCGCGAGGGACGGCAGGAGCTGACCGCACGCCTCCGGCCCACGCAGGGGCTTCTCCCGGGCGGAGACTGTCCCTGCGTGGGCCGTGAGCAATTCCTACGCGTAACTCGGCTTGATGCCCCGGGCTACGGCCGCATCGCGCAGCATCTGCCACGCTTCAACGTGAGCGATGTCCTGCTGCTGGCACAGCTCGTCGCACTTTCCGCACATGATGCAGCGATAGAGGCCGTTGTTCACGGCTTCCATCACGCGATCGCCCTGGTCCAGCGGATCCAGATGACGATAGGCGATGGCGAGCATGCCCGCGGGGCCGATGTACTCGTCGGGGAACGACGCCATGGCCGGGCAGCCGGCGTTGCAGACACCGCAGCGGCAACAGAACTCCATGTGGTAGAGCGGGTCCCTCACGGCAGGATCGTAGCTGGCCGGCACGACGGTCTGCTCGTTGAAGGGCTCGATCCGCACGCGGTTGAAGATACCCGAGAGCTTGTCGTCGAACGAGGCCTTGTCAACGATGAGGTCGCGAACGACCGGGAAGCCCTTCAGCGGCTCGTAGGTGTAGTCCTTGTCCTCGATGGGCGTCACGCAGATGAGCGTGGGTGTGCCGTTGAGCATCACGGCGCAGCGGCCGCACAGGCGGCACGCACAGCTGTAGTCAAGGTTGACGGCCTCGACGCCGTTGTTGAACTCCACGAGCGCCTCCAGTGCGGTCATCTTCTCGCGGAACGCCACTTCACCGGTGACGTGATACGGCTTCGCATCCACGGCGGGATCGTATTTCAAGACGTCTATCTTCATGAGCGTTCAATCTCCTCCCATTTGTGTAGGATACGTGCCGTTACGCTGGCAACTGCACCTTCTCGAACTCCATGACGCCGCCCTTGTCGCGGCAGACCAGCATGCAGTTCCAGTTCACGTCGTCTTTCTCCGGGAAGTCGCCGCGCAGGTACATCCCGCGGGTCTCTTCGCGCATCAGGCTCGCGCGGGTGCTCATCTCGGCGATGTCCAGCATGTTGTAGTTCTCGATGGCTTGCTTCCATTCGATGTTGTACGTGGGAGAGTCGCTGCTCACGACCATCTTTGGCAGGTCCTCGGCGCGAATGCGCTCGAACTCCGTGATGGCCTCACCCATGAGCGTCGCGTTTCTGTAGACGCCGAGCGCCTTGTAGGCGGCCATCTGGATGTTCTTGCGCACGACGTGGGGGCGAATGCCGCCCTCGACGGTCCGGGTACGGATCTCCTGAAGGCGCTCGTACTCGGCAACGGCCGGCGTCCAGTCGATCTCTCCGGGGTCAGAGGCGTTCTTCAGATACTCGACCGCACAGTGACCGGCATACGTTCCGTACAGCTGGTTGAATGCTACCTGGCCACCGCCAACCTGCCCGGTCGTCCCGGCTCCACGGGCGTGGAAGAGACCCTCGAACTCGGTCATCAGGTTGCCGTCGATAACGGGGGCTCCGCCGTGCTCGTACATTTCGGGAACGGCCTCGATGGACTGCGTGCGGACATCCACGCCAAAGAGCTTCAGCAGATCGATGTTGCGTGCGTTACTGTAGCGGATCGCCGCGTCGCCTACGTTCAAGACAACGCCGCCGTTCTCGGTTCCCCGCTCCTCTTCAACGATCACCTTGCCCATGTGCTGGGCGAAGTACGTGCGGTCCCAGACATTCGCGTCGTCAGGCTCAAAGACCAGCTCGCCGTCCTTGTCAAAGATCGCGGCGGCTTCTTGCGAGTCTCCGCACACACCGGAACCAAATCCGCACGCAAGGCCCGCAGGATAGGCGCTCAACACGTCGTACTGCGCGTACTCGGAATCGCCGATACCGGCGCCGCGGCGGAAGGCGGCCATGTCCACATCGGCCGTGTTGTCGGGAGTTCCAATGGTGTACGCCGAGACGGTGAACCAGCCGTAGATCCACGTGCAGCCGCCCGTGGCGACCACGGTGGCCGGAGCGCGGAAGATGCGGAAGTTCCCCGTGGGGAGATGGACGCCCATGGCGCCAAGGCACCTGCCGTTGCTGATCAGGAGATCCGTGATCATCGTGCGGTCGTAGACGGTCGTGCTCTGCCGCTCACTGGCCTCGTCCGTTTCCCGACGGAAGAACAGGGCCTGCGACAGGAACGGCACGAGGTATCCCGCGAGCGTGCCGTCCGGGTTGCGATCGGCCAGAGACTGGCCGTGGTTGATCATGTACACCGTCTTGAGAGGCTGCGGATCGTAGGCGACCGCGTTTCTCCAGACTTCGTGGTTCAGCTGTACGGCGTCCTGGCCTTCGGGTGCACCGTTCGCGATGGTGCTGAACGCGTCCCAGCTGAGCCCGGACGTGCCGCTGTGGCGGAGCGGACCCTTGTCTACGATGGTGACCTGCTTGCCAGCCACGGCGGCCTGCGATGCAGCCGACATCGCGTTGTTGCCCGCGCCGATAATGAGAAGGTCCGTGTTGATTACTTCGTACTTCGGACCCTCGACAGGCGTGACAGCATCCGGCGTTGTGCCGTCACCGCCGGTGGAGCACCCCCCCAGCGATCCAACGACTGTCGCACCTACCGCGCCGACGGTGGCAAACTTTAGAAAGTCGCGACGTGAGAATGTAGACGAACGTTCCGTGCTGTTCATACTTCCTCCTCAGACTCGCCTGATGTCAGCACTGCCCTCTCGCTCTCCCTCGCTCAAACCGGCTCCTCTCCCGAAGCAGTTCTCCGTCGCCCTCATCGTAGGAGCCGGGGCCATGGGCACAATTCGCAAGTTGCCGCCTTTGCTCCGTGCCGAGTGACAAACCCGCAGACTTGTCACGCCCGATTTGACACGTGCCTCAGATTGCTGCGTGTGCGGTACCGGAACTGCGCAGCGCATCGGCCATCGTCGCTTGACACCCGTGTACAATTGCCGTGTGTCCTGGTTTCTGGCTCCCCTCAGGACAGCACCCCGTCGCCGTGCCTCATGACTCGCAGCCCCACGCCATGGGACTGCCCGGAGGAGTTGAGAGAGCATGAACAAGGACTTCGTGGCCGAGTCGGCTGACTACGAGATGAAGATGAACATCCTTCATGCGGTGGACAGAGACCTTGATCTCATGACCGTGGGCGAGATCTGCAAGCGCTCCGGGATCTCACGCCAGACGTTCTACCGGCACTTCGAGACGAAGTACGACATCATCCTCTGGCACGCGCTTCTGTGCGAGCGGCTCTACCTCGACGAGATCGGGCGCTCGCTCTCCTGGCGGGAGGGCTACTACCACCACTTCCGCCTCCTCAGCGAAGAACGCCACTTCTACGAGGTGTCGCTGCAGTTCAGCGTGCACATGGCTCCCAACGAGAACATGATGCCGAGGCACCGGCGGGAGGTCATCCTCGAGACGCTCCGGGACTACCGGCACATCGAACTCACGGAGACGCTTAGGTTCGCCCTCGACGCCTTCGTCGAGATGGAGAGCCACCTCGCCAACAAGTGGTTCCGCAGCGGCCTGCACCCCGAGCCGGCGGTCTTTGCCGAGTTGATGGAGAGCGTCGTGCCGCCGGAACTCCATGCCGCTCTGAGCATCTGAGCCTCGGCCATGCGCGGAAACGACGAGACGCAAGGAAGCGGACTGGCGGCGCAGCTGGTCGACAGCATCCGCATCTTTCTCGAGTCACCGGTCAACTCGCTCGGCATGGAGGACGAAGGCGAGCGGGCCTGGGGCGAGCCGCTCGTGGGTCTCGCTGCTGGCGACGATTCGGTATTCCAGGAGTTTCGGCGCGATATCGGTCCGTTCTACTGGACGCCCAGGGACGCGTTCGCGTGCGGCCACCCGGATCTCGCCGTGAGTCCGGCCGAGCTCACCGTTGTGAGTTGGGTGCTGCGGCAGACCGTTCGGACGAAGCACGACAACCGCCTCGAGACTGTGCTGCCGTCCGAGCGCTGGGTCAAGGCGAAGTACAACGGCGACTCCGTCAATCGCCAACTGCACGAGTTCGTTGTGGCCCTCTTCGCCGAGTGGGGCATCGCCGCCACGGCCCCGACTCTCTGCCCCGAGTGGCGCACCGCCGCAAGCGAGCGCTACGGCCGCGCGTCAACGTGGTCTGAACGCCATGCGGCGTACGCCGCGGGCCTGGGGACGTTTGGCCTGTGCGACGGCCTGATCACGCCCGTCGGCAAGGCGATGCGCTGCGGGTCCGTCATCGCGCGCGTGGTTCTGCCCACGACACCGCGCCCGTACGAGGACCATCACGCCTACTGCCTGCACTACGCCGGGCGGCAGTGCACCTCGTGCATCGACCGCTGCCCCGTGGGCGCCATCGGTGAGACCGGCCACGACAAGGAGCGCTGTTCCGCCTACCTGCAGGAGGTCCTGGCCTCACACATCGAGCCGGTTCTCGGCCTCCACACGTCCGACCGCCCCTTCCCGATCGATGCCTGCGGGCTCTGCCAGACGAAGGTTCCGTGCGAGTCCGGCATTCCGAGCGGTCTCGGCGGCAACCGGATCCAGCCGAACAACACACGATGACCGGCCCAGAGGACCGGTCATCGTCAGATTCGATGGTGGCCAGAGACGGACTTGAACCGCCGACACGGGGATTTTCAGTCCCCTGCTCTACCAACTGAGCTACCTGGCCGATTTGTGCTGAAAGAGCGTACCCAAGTCGGCTGACGAAATCAAGCGCTGGGACGCCGCAACCCTCCGCGCGCTGCCGCTGCGGCCTGCATCGCGTCGAGAACGGTGCGAATGGCGGGCGACTCACCGGACCCGGCGCGCACGGCCGCGAAGATGCGGCGGCTCATCGGCGGCTCCGCCAGCGGCTGGATGACGATGTCGAGACCGCGCAGGTCCGTCATGAGCGGCGCGAGGCCCACGCCAAGGCCCGCCTCCACGGCGGCGCCAGTCGCGCGGAAGTAGTTGCTCTCGAGGATGACGTCCGGCTCGAATCCCGCAACCTGCGCTGCCCGCTGTACGGCCTTGCGGCTGATGGCACTCTCACTCGCAATACACCAGCGCTCGTGCGCCAGGTCTCTGAGGCGTACGGGGGCCGAGGCAAGCGGATGCCCCTTCGGCAGCAAAGCCACGATCGGCTCGTCGAGCAGATCGTAGCGGGTGATGGCCGGATCCGGCACCATCGGCACGAAGTCCCACGCGTGGGAGAGAGCGACATCGAGATCGCCGGCACGAAGCGCCGGCAGCGCGTATACGGGTTCGAGTTCGCGAATCCTGAGATCGAGGTTGGGACAGCGCCGCGACAAATCGGCGAGCGCGGGGAGTGCGATCGATTGGGCGGCCGTCTGGAATACCGAGATGCGCACGCTGCCGCACACCTCCCCGGCGAGCGCGGCCACATCGGCGAGTGCCGCCTCGCAGTCCGCGAGGATGACGTCGGCGTGGGCCACGAGCCGACGGCCCGCGTCCGTAAGGCGGACGGAGCGGGCGGTGCGCTCCAGGAGCGCCACGCCGACCTCAGTCTCAAGTGTGGCGAGCTGGTGCGAGACCGCTGGCGGCGTGAGGTAGAGGGCTTCGGCGGCCGCCGCGATGGTGCCGCGCTCGGCTACTTCCCGAAGGATACGGAGGCGATTCGTGTTCAGCAGCATGGCTGGCTCCTGACCTCGTCAGCGACACATTAATCGATGCTTACCAAAGAATAGCGTAAATGGACTTTGTGCTCAAACCGAGAGAAAATGACATCGTTGAACTTCACATAAACCGCCACCTGGAGGCTGTGCTTCGATGTCTCTCCTCTCCGCCGAGGTTCTGTTCGCTCCCCTGCTCGTCGCCGCGTGTACGCTCGCCGCGAGGAAGTGGGGGGCATCCGTAGCCGGTTGACTGCTCGGTCTGCCGATCACCTCCGGGCCGATTTCGCTCGCGCTATTCGTGGAGCACGGACCGCGCTTTGCCGAGAACGCCGCGCGTGGAACGCTGCTCGGTCTGGTCGGCGCGTCGGTCTTCTTCGCCACCTATTCGCTGACCGCGAAGGGACGGCACTGGCGGCGCTCACTTTCGCTGGCGGGGCTCCTCTGCATGGCTTCTACGCTCGGGCTGTCGTGGACGAGCCTTTCGTTTGCCGGTACGGCGGTCCTCGCGCTTGTCGCCCTGGCACTCGTCGCCGTCGCTGTTGCCACGGCCGCACGCCGGGACCCGGTGGTGCCGGCACCGACGAGCGGCCGCGCTCACGACAAGCGCGATCTTGCCCTCCGGATGGCGGTAGCCGGGGTCGTCGTGCTGACGGTGGCACTTGCTTCGCCGAGTCTCGGTTCGCAGATCTCCGGCATGCTCACTACCGTGCCTGTGCTCTCGGCGATCATGGTTGCCTCAGCGCACAGAAGCGCCGGGAGCGACTCGGCGCGCGGACTGATGCGCGGCTCGATCGCAGGCCTCTGGGGCGGTGCGGCGTTCTTCACCACAGTGGGCGTGCTGATCACATCGGCAGCGCCCGGCGTTACGTATCTTGTGGCGCTGCTGGCGGCGGTGGCGGTGTCGGCGGGATCGCCCAAGGCCGAGTCCCGGGGGCTGGTGCTTCAGGCGGTACGGCTCGCGGCGCGTAGGTAGGTGCGCGATACGGTGAGAGCGGCGCTCTCCGGGGCGGGCTCGTCCCGCCCCGTCACAGGTCCGCCCACTCCCCTGCATCCGCGGCTGCGAGCGCCTTGATGCGCTCAGCAGCTCGGATGATCTTCGGCTTCCCGGTTCGCTCGGCAAACGAGTGTAGGCGTCCCACGTCAATCGAATCCAAACGATCCAGTCTGAGCTCCCGCAGGAACGCCACACTGTCGCCGCCCGGACGCAAGTAGATGAGGTCCAGAAGCGCCTTCTCCGGAGTCGCAACCAACGCCGTAGACGGGGCGTCGGCGCCGAGGCGTTCCTCGGCGTAACCCCAGAGCAGCGAGGGCGAGATGTGGCGGTAGTCGAATCTGCCCAGCGGCGTCTCCAGAAGTTCGGGACGGGCAGCGGTCACGCTCGTCGTGGTGAATACCGCCTCGGGGATCAGGCCGTGGAACGCAAGCGCGGACTCGAGGCTCACGTACGACGGCCGTGCCAGTACGTTCGCGATCTCGAATGCGTGTGGCTCCCGCCGACGGTACGGCGTCCCAATCGCGTAGACGCCTCGTCGCAGACGGATCAGCCTGCCGCTTGCTACCCAACGGGACAGCTGGCTCGCCAGGTCGGTCGGGTCCACATCACCCGCGCGCAGCAGCGCCGAGCTGAATACGGGCTCACCCGCAAGGATGCTGAGTAGGTCGGTATACTTCATAGCGGCAATATGACATCTCTATCATATTACCGCAACCAACATTCGCTCCGATGCGATGGCACTGGGCCCTCGCGCGAGCAGCCTGCCCACTGTGCGACAATCTGAGGCTGCCAACAGACTGGAGCCGAGATGGACGTCGTCACGCTCAAGATCACGCTCGACCACACCAAACCGCCCATCTGGCGTCGCCTCGAGGTACCGGCGCACTATCACCTCGGCGAACTCCACCCCGTGTTGAATGCGGCGATGGGATGGCGGGACTACCACCTTCACGAATTCCGCATCGCCGGTCGCACGTACGGTGTACCCGACACCGAGTTCTTCCCCGAGATGGACGACACGCTGCCCGAGGAGCTGATCGTCCTCGACAATCTCTCGCGAATCGGTATCAAGCGCCTCCACTACGCGTACGACTTCGGTGACGGATGGCAGCATACCGTGGTCATCGAGAAGACCGCCCCCGCCGAGACAGGCGTCTTCTACCCGCGCTGCACCGGCGGTAGGCGCGAGGCCGCACCGGAGGACTGCGGCGGACATTGGGGTCTCGCCGAATTCCTGGAGGCGATGGCGGATCCGGAACATGAACGGCACAACGAACTGAAGTTCTGGAACGAAGGTGACTACGACCCGACGCGCTTTGACGCCGACGAGATCTCGGAACTGCTGCAGACGGTCGTCACAGACGAGTTTCCGCCGAAGTGGCGGCGATAGCCGGCCGGTCGGATTTCGGTCACAGCTGCGGTCCCTCGGATACGCTCGCAAGACTAGCTATTGCCTGCCGAACCTCCCACTCGTCACCGCGACTGCAGCGCGTCCAGCGTTGCTCGGCCTCATCCAGATCGCGCAAGAAGGAGAAACGACCGCGCACGGCTTCCAACCAGCCAGGGATGTCCACCGGCGTCGTCAGATAGCCGATGGCCTCCGGCTTGAACTCATCGGCAACGCGCATGCGCAGAATGTCCTCCGGGTCATACGGCCTCTCGCCGAGTCCGTCATCGAGAATGTCCGTCCAGACCTTGAGCACGAGCATCCGCCGGACGAGCGCCTCATCGAAGGGTCTGGCGGCTATCCACGCGAGGTCGTAGAGATCACGCGCAAGACTCCCCCGGCGATATCGGGCGAGCTTCTCTGCGATGGTCTCCTCCAGCCTCGCCGTGGGGATGCGCGGCAGCTCAAACTCATAGCGCTGGTGGAGCGGCCAGCATTACCGGCCCAGAACTTGCGCAGCGCTGTGCCGCCTTTGAGCGCGATGCCGAGGTCAAAGAACCCCTCGCTGGCAAGCAGGTACAACAGGTGATCCTGGGCGATGTCGATGATCGCGGGCCCACGACCGCCGCGTCGGCCTTGATAGTGCCTGACGAGATGCCCCTCGGTGATCACTTGCCGCGAACCTCCAGCCCCACGGAATCAATGACGTCGTAGGTGCTGCAGTGGCGCCCAGGTAGTGAGCGGTTGCCGAGGTAGTACGGACCCCTACCCTCTGGCGCGGCTTCGAGAAGCGCCGCCGCCGCATCCGGCGCGCCTCCCCTGTCTAGCAGGTAGGCCGCTCGAGCCCACGCACCAGATGATCGACCTTCGAGCTCTCGACGGAGATCCTCAAGGGCGAGGGTGGACGCTGCCTGGGACAGCCACTCTCCGACGTTTGGCCAGTCATGATAGCCGCTGGGCCGCGATGCCATGAAGGCGATCAAGACCGCATGCGGCCATGTTGGCAGCCCCTCACGGATGAGTGGTAACGTCTTCGGCTCCCACCGCACAACACGAAGCGTCTTCAACGACTTCGGCAACCGGTTCGCTGGCGGAGCACTCACGCACTCCACGTTCGGGCGCCGACTCGATAGGCCAAGCGTGTATCCAGCCGACTCTGCGGCAACCAGATAGGGGGCATCGGGGTCGCGCGCGAGGACAGCCCGAAGCTCAATAAGCGGATCTCCCGAACCAAAGGCTCCAGCGCGCGCTGCGGGAGCAAACTCCCAAACGCCCTTGGTGATGAGTGGAAGCAGCCAGCCTCGTTCGCGGAGACGGCGGATGACGAGATCAGTAGGCCAGTCAATACCCGCCTCGCGGGACAGAGTGTCCATCTGCCCGCTCGTGACGACCTGCGGCTGCTCCAATTCGAGCAGCTCTAGCAGGGATGCAAGCCTCGATGGGACTGATCTGGCTGTCATTTATGACCCTCTTCCTGGCTCTGAGTGACAGAAAGAGAGTCGCATATGACAGTGTTTGCGTCAACACACTCTCACGGCCCCGGAAACCGGAAGCGCATAGACCGCCGAGCAACCCCTTGCGCCGCTCTCACCGAAGTCCAGACTCTGGTATCGGGCTTGGCGATCTCTCCTACCCCACCAACAGCCGCCGCGCGTTCCCCTCGAAGATCGCGTCCAGCTCTTCCTCGGTGAATCCCATCCGCTCGATCCGCCCGGCATCCTCGGCCACGGTGGCCCAGGGACCGTCGGAGCCGAACAGGATCTTCTCGATCCCGTGCGCGCGGGAGATGCGCACGAACTCGTCATCGGCGAGGTGGCCCGGCACCGACGACGTGTCGAGGTACACATCGCGTCCCAGCAGGTACTCGTCCATCTCGTGCCAGCGGTAGTAACCGCCCATGTGCGCGACGATGCACGTCATGCCGGGCCAGCGGTCGAGCATCGCGGCAAAGTCGGCGGGACCGACGTCGAGCCCGGCGTCGATGAGATAGCCGCCCGCGTGGAACAGGATGATCAGCCCATGTGCCATGGCTGACGTGTAGATCGCGTCCATGCGCTCGTCCTGCGGATAGAAGTCCTGCTGCATCGAGTGGAGCTTGATGCCGCGCACGCCAGCCTCGGCAAGGCGCGCGATCTCGGACTCCGGGTCCTCGAGATCGGGATGCATCGAGCCAAAGGGGATCAGACGCTCGTCATCGAGAAGCGAGATGATCCAGTCGTTGATGCCACGCACCTGCGCGGGCTTGGTGGCGACCGGGGCGATCAGCGAGGTTGCGACGCCGCTGCACTCCATCACGGCGAGAAGGCCTGCAACGGTGCCGTCGTAACGGGCGGGACAGCCCGTTTCCTGCACGATCGCGGGGATCGCCTTCTCGGCAACTGGATCGGGAAAGACGTGCGTGTGGACATCGATGACTCGGCGCATGGTTCTCCTCTGGGCGGCGCAACGCGGCCCCGGGGCCGCGAGAACAGGTGTGTCCGATCATTGTAGCGCTCCCGCTCGCCGCCGATGCACTACACTCGTAGGGCGCATTCGACGGCTTGCATTCCACGGTCGTCATGCCGCGCACCACGCACCCAGCACGACGCACGCCTTGCACGCCCCGCCCCCGATCCGCAAGGACCCGCATGCCCACCGCCCCGCTCATCGCCATCCACAACGCCGAGGTCGTCCGCGACGGCTGCACGATCCTGCACGTCGATGACCTCGCCTTCCACGAGGGCGAGCACGTGGCGATCCTTGGCCCCAACGGCGCGGGGAAGTCCACGCTCATCGGCCTGCTCACGCGCGACATCCGCCCGCTCGTGCGCGAGGAACCCACGGTGCTCCTGCGCGGCCGCGAGCGCTGGGACCTCTTCGAGGCGCGCCGCATCTTCGGCCTCGTCTCAGACACCCTGCAGGCGGACTACGCCCGGCATGTGACCGTCCGTGACGTGGTGCTCTCCGGCTACTTCGGCTCCGTGGGCCTCTACCGGGCAGACGAACTGACGCCCGCGATGACCGCCCGCGCCGACGAACTCCTTGCGTTCCTCGGCATCGAGGCGCTCGCGTCGCGCACGATGAACACCCTGTCTACCGGCGAGGCGCGCCGCGCGCTCATCGGCCGCGCGCTCGTGCACGATCCGGCACTCCTGATCCTGGACGAGCCAACGCACGGGCTGGATCCGGCCGGCACGTACCACTTCCTCGGCCTGCTGCGGGAGATTGCGCGGGCGGGCCACGCGCTCGTGATCGTAACGCACCACGTGAGCGACATCGTGCCCGAGGTGGGCCGTGTCGTCATGGTGAAGAGCGGCCGCATCGCCCAGGACGGCCCCAAGACCGCGCTGCTCACCGGCGAGTCGCTCGGCGAGCTGTACGGCATCCCCGCCACGATCGAGGAGCGCGACGGCTGGTACCGGCTCTGGTAGCTGGCGTGAGCCGCGCCTACCGGTGGATCAGCCGTCCGAGCAGCGGCGTCTTGACCTCGATCGCACGCTCCGGGCAGAGCTCCTGGCAGCAGTAGCAGCGAATGCACCGCGAGTAGTCGTGCTGCGGCGGAAGCGTCTTGTCGCCGTCGGGGAACTGCACGGCCTTCGGCTCAACCGGACACACCCGCACGCAGGTGCCGCACTTTGTGCACCGCTCGGCAACTACATACGGCCGCGGCACGATGGCTTTGCGGCCGAGAGGGCTGCCGAGCCCGCCGCCGGTGGTGGACGCGGCGCGGCGGTTGACGACGAAGTCCTCGATGATCGGCAGCTCGTCGCCCACCAGCTCGATGTCACTCGCCGAGCCAAGCCCCAGCCGCTCGCCCCAGACGATCGTGCCCACAAGTGCGGGATCGAGGTTCATGATCCGGCACGCTGTCGCGTCCACGGCCACGAGGTCGTCGGACATGAGGAGCACGCCCACGGCGCGCGGGTCGCCGCTGCGGGGGCCGTTGCCCTCCATCGCCACGATCGCGTCCATGACGGCGAGGCGCGGTTTGAGCAGGCGGTTCAGGTCCACGAGCATGCGCGAGAACGCGTCCACATTGGGCATGCGCACGTGGAACTCGCTCTTGAGGACGCCGGGGATGCAGCCAAACTGGTTCTTCACGGCGCCGGTCATGCGCGTGAGTGCATGCGTCTTCATCCGCGGAAGCGTCACGATGCCGTCGGCGGCAATGGCGCCCTCGGCAACGGTGAACTGCTTGATGAAGTCGCCCTCGGGAAACGACACCTGGCGCGGCGTCGCAAAGTCCGCCATCGGAATGCCGAGCGCAACTGCGGCCTCGAGGATGCCCGCGCGTCGCGCGACGCCCTCGGTTGAGCCGATGCCCGGCGAGTCGCCCCAGGAAAGATCCGCTCCGGCGGCGGCGAGCTCGCGCGCAACTGCCTCAAACACCCGCGGGCTGGTGGTTGTCACTTTGTCGGACGCGGTCGAGACGAGAAGGTTGGGCTTGAGCACGAGCCGCTCGCCCGCAGTCACAAAACGTCCGGCGCCGCCGAGGAGCTCAAAGCCCCGCGCGACGGCCGCCTCAACCACTCCGGCGTCGTAGGACTCGCAACGCACAACCGCAACTCGGGCAGCACTCATGCCGTCTCCACTTCCGGTCCGGTGATGGTCGTCGATACCCCTAGTGGTATGCTTCTGGGATAGTGGGTATCAATTCCAAGCAACGCCAGTATCGCACAGCACGAATCGCACAGCACGAAGGAGCACTTATGACCGGACTTCGTCATTCTTCGTACGACATCGCCATCATCGGCGCGGGACCCGCCGGGCTGACCGCCGGGATGTACTCGGCGCGGCAGGGCCTCACCACCGTCATCGTCGCGGCCGAAGTTGGCGGCCAGGCCGCATGGGCCGACAAGATCGAGAACTACATTGGCTGGGACGTGATCAGCGGCCGGGAACTCATAGCCCGGTTCCGCGAGCACGTCCGGCAGTTTGACGTGGACTGCCTCGAAGGCCAGCTCGTGAACGCTATCGTCCCTGCGGAGGACGGCTTTGACCTCTACACCCGCGAAGGTGAATCGGTGCACACGCGCGCGGTCATCATCGCCACCGGCCGTTCCATCAACCGGCTTGCGGTGCCTGGCGAGGCCGAACTCCTCGGCCGCGGTGTGTCCTACTGTGCCACCTGCGACGGCGCCTTCTTCCGGGGCCAGCCCGTGGCCATAGTCGGCTCCACTGAGTCGGCCGCCGACGCGGCTCTCGAACTCGCCAACCTGGACGCGACCGTCACACTCGTGAGCCCATCGCCGCTCAAGGCGCCAGAGACGGTGCTCGCCAATGTGCACGCCTCTCCCGCTATCACCGTGCGCACCGGCGTGAAGGTCTTGGCGATCGAGGGCGAGTCCCGCGTGACCGGCCTCACCATCCGCGACAACGCCACCAAGACCGAGGAAAGCATCCCCGTGAACGGCGTCTTCATCGAAACGGGCTCGATCCCCGCCTCCGAGTACACCGGCGGCATCGTGGAGATGAACGAGCGCGGCGAGATCATCGTGGACAAGAGCTGCGCCACAAACGTGCCCGGCATCTACGCGGCAGGAGACGTCACCGACGGCTTCGGGAAGCAGATCATCATCGCCGCCGGCGAGGGCGCCCGGGCGTCGATGGCGGCGTCGAAGGACCTCAAGCGGCGATAGCTGAGGATGCAAGCGGCGACAGCAGCGGGGCCCGTCGGCTTGCCCACCCCGACGCCAGGGACACCGGACCGCCGTGCACGGGTATATGCACCAAGCACTATCGGATCACCAACGGACGTAAGGAGCACCGATGACTCACGAACTGCCCGCCCTCCCCTACGCGAAAGATGCCCTCGCGCCCCATATCTCCGAGGAGACACTCGAGTACCACTACGGCAAGCATCACCAGACCTACGTCACGAACCTCAACAACCTGATCCCGGGTACCAAGTTTGAGGACAGCACGCTTGAGGACATCGTCAGGTCCGCCTCCGGCCCCGTCTTCAACAACGCCGCCCAGATCTGGAACCACACGTTCTACTGGAACTGCCTCTCGCCCGCCGGCGGCGGCGAGCCCGTCGGCACGCTCGCCGAGGTAATCAACGCAGCGTTCGGCTCGTTTGCGACGTTCAAGGAGGAGTTCACTAAGACGGCGGTTGGCACGTTCGGCTCCGGCTGGGGGTGGCTCGTGAAGAACGCCGACGGCACCCTCGCGATCGTCAGCACCAGCAACGCCGGCAACCCGCTGACTGCCGGGCAGACGCCACTGCTCACCTGCGACGTCTGGGAGCACGCCTACTACATCGACTACCGCAACGCCCGGCCCAAGTACCTCGAGGCGTTCTGGAACCTCGTCAACTGGCAGTTCGTTGAGGCGAACTTCGAGGGGTAGCGCGAGCGGTGCGCGCCCGGCCACGCAGGCGCCCCCGCGCGCCTGCACCCCGCATGGGCCGCGGACCCGCAAGAACCCACGGGCGTCTGGCTGCCGGTCAGACGCCCGTACCATCTCCAGATCTCGGATTGCTCTGAATGTACGCTAGCGCGTCGGCGATGTCGTCGGTCACGTACAGCCGGTCAACATCACTGGCCGCGATCGTTCCCTCAGCCACTAGGCGGTCGGTGAAGAAGTCGAGCAGCGGCTGCCAGAACTGAGTTCCGAGCGCCACTGCGGGAAATCCGTCGATCTTCTCGGTCTGCATGAGCGTCAGCGTCTCGAACATCTCGTCGAGCGTCCCAAAGCCGCCCGGGCAGGACACGAACGCCTGCGAGTACTTCACGAGCATCACCTTGCGCACGAAGAAGTGCTCGAACTCGATGAAGCGGTCCACGTAATCGTTGGGCTGCTGCTCGTGCGGCAGGTGGATGTTGATGCCGAGCGAAAGTCCGCCCGCCTCCTTGCAGCCGCGGTTGGCGGCCTCCATGATGCCGGGACCGCCGCCGGTCATGACGCAGTAGCCTGCCTCGGCAAGCGCGCGGCCCATCGCGCGGGCCTGCTCGTAGTACGGATGGCCTTCACGGAAGCGCGCCGAGCCGAAGACCGTCACGCACGGGCGGTCCATCGTGAGGTACTCGAAGCCGCGCAGGAACTCGAGGAAGACGCGCACCGCGCCCTCAACGTTCTCGTGATGCCCGCTCTCGCCGGCAAGGAAGTCCGCCTCGGTACCCTGCACCATTTCGAGCAGCGACTCGGCGTGCGCCACACGGCCGTTGGCACGATCGGTCACGGTTCCTCCTTGGATCGAAGTCTCTAGGCTGCCGAGAGTAGCACTGCCGCAACTGCCAGCGCGACCCCCACCCGCTGCCACGCATGCAGCCGCTCGCCGAGGAAGATGCGCGCGAGCAGCATGACCACGAGCGGGAAGAGCGAGCCGAGCACCGAGGCGATCGCAAGCGGGCCGATCCGGAGCGCGGTGAGCATCGTGACGTTGGCGAGCGCGTCGGTCACGCCCGCCCCGAGGGAGGCTGGAAGCGCCGGCTTGCTTGCGGGGAAGCCCTTGCCAAACCGGAACGCCAGCACGATCGCAATCGTGAGCGACACCACCCGCGTGGCGAGCACCGGCACGAGCCCGCTCTCGGGAGCGGTGAACGACAGCGCGATGAACGACAGCGCGAACCCGATTCCCGAGAGAACCGCGAGGCCGATCGCCCGGCGCGGATGGTAGTTGGCAACGGGCGCGTTGGACTCGGCATCCGGAGCGATGCTCACGATCACGATCGCCACGATGGCGAGCGCGATGCCGCCGAGCGTGAGTGCCGAAAGCTCCGTCCCGCGCAGGAGGTCGTAGACGGTGGGCACCGCCGCCGAAAGCGCAGCCGAGACCGCTGTGGCGATTCCCATCCGCCCCACCGCAAACGAGCCCAGCAGCGCGAGAACACCGGCGAGCGCTGCCACACCGGCCACAGCGCCCCAGATCACATCGGCCGCCGTCACGCGTTCGGCCGGGATGAGGAGCACGACGCCGGAGAGCAGAACCAGGCTCAGCAGGTGCGACGTGCCGGTGACGGCAAACGGCGTGTCCCGGCGCGTGGCAACGCCGCCGAGGAAATCACCGGCGCCAAACAGAACGGATGTGGCGAGTGCGAGCAAGATGGTCGTCATAGTTGCGTAGCATAGCCTACGCGTCCTTCCCGTGGTTATCCCCGGGCTCGACATGCAGCGCCTCGAGCGTGGATTCGACGTTCTTCCCGCGCTTCAGGAGCAGCGCCAGAAGCGCGCCGATCGCCAGCACGACAGAGGCCACGCGGAACGTGTCCGAGAGTGCTACCACAAACGAGTCCTTCACGGCGCCTTCAAAGCCCTCGCCGATCGAGACAAAGCCCGCCTCGATCTTCACGCCAAGACTGGTGCCGAAGTCCTCAAAGACGCTCGGGTCAGAGGCTGTGCCAGGCATCGCGCCGTCGCCGCCCATGGCGCCGCCCGTCATCTCTCCCATCAGCGGCGCGAGCGCCTCCATAGCCGCGGTCCCCTCGATCGAGCCGCCGGCCTCGATGTAGCTCACGAGCGCCTCGATGACCGGCTGCTGCATGGCCTCCGGAAGGGTCTCCTCGGCTGCCTCGGTCACGGCGGTCGTGATGAGCGGCATCATGGCCTCGGTGGGAACGACGCTGCGCATTTCGTCGGCGGCCATGGTTGCCATACTCATCGCCGAGTTGTTGTCTTCGATGAACGATGCCACATAAGGAACGGCCGACGGCGGCAGCGCGCTGATCGTGGGGACGGCATCCACCATCGCGCCGATCATCGACGTGCTGAAGATCGCGCCAAGGACCGCCACGCCAAACACGCCGCCCACCTGACGCATCGTGGAGAGCATGCCCGAGGCGGCACCCTCCTCGCCCTTAGGGGCGACCGCCATGACGGCGCTTGTCATGGGCGGCATCACGAGGCCCATGCCGATACCCGCAAGCACGAGGGGCGCGCACAGCCACTGCCAGCCAGCGCCGTTTGGCAGGAACGACAGCCAGAACACCGCCACGGCCGCCGTGGCCATGCCCGAGAAGATCAGCCAGCGCGAGCCGATCTTGTCCGAGAGACGGCCGGCCATCGGCGCGGCAAACATGATCGCAAAGCTCATCGGCGTGATAGCGAGGCCGGTCTGCACCGGCGAGTAGCCGAGGCTGGCCTGCAGATAGACGGGCAGGAGGAAGAACATGCCCATCATGCCGAACATGAGGACAGCGCCGCTCGCGGTGCCGGCGGTGAATGCGCGGTTCCTGAAGAGCCGGATGTCCAGGATCGGCTCGGCGGCGCGGCGCTCCCACAGGAGCAGGACGATGAGCGCCACGGCGGCGGTGCCAAACAGACCGAGGACGGTGGGATCGGCCCAGCCGAGGTCGGGCCCTTCGATGAGGCCATAGCACAGCGACCCCAGGAGCGCGATGGTGAGCAGCGCACCGAACACATCAACGCGGTGCGGGTTCTCGTCGCGCGACTCGGGGATCGCCCACAGCGAGTAGCCGAGCGTGAGAACGACAAGCGGCAGGTTGATGAAGAAGATGTACCGCCATGAGAACGCATCGGTGAGCACGCCACCGAGGAGCGGGCCAACGGCGGTGGCCACACCGCTCACAGCGCCCCACACACCCATCGCGATGCCGCGCTGGCCTGGCGGGAAGTTGACCGCCACGAGAGAGAGCGTTGCCGGCATCATGAACGCGGCGCCTATGGCCTGCCCGACACGCGAGGCAATGAGCACCTCCGGCGAGCCTGAGAGGCCGCACGCGAGCGACCCCAGGCCAAAGAGCGTGAGGCCGATGAGGAAGAAGCGCTTACGGCCAAACATGTCACCGAGCCGGCCAAAGATCACGAGCAGCGAGGCGAACACAAGCGTGTACGCGTTGAGGACCCACTCGGCGTCAGAGAAGGTGGCGCCGATGCCGCTTGAGATCGAGGGGATGGAGACGTTCACCACGGTGGCGTCGACCATGATCATGAAGAGGGCGACGGACACCGAGATCAGGACATGCCACTTGCGCGGGTAGGCAGAGTCAGGGACGGAGCCGGACGATTTCACGCGAGAACCTCCTTGGGGCGGGGCGGGGCGGGGCGGGGCGGGGCGGGGCAACGGCGGTGGCGGCCTACTCCAGACGGTGCTCGAGTCCATCCAGCCACTCTAGTTCGGCCTGCACCTGGCGCGTGCGCAGGTCGGCGAGGTCGAGGTGGCCGCCGAGATCGACCATGCGCGATCGCGACGCTTCAAGCGCCGTCCGTTCGCGCTCAAGCGTGGCGCGGCGCTCGCCGATGAGCGCCAGACGGCCTGCGGGCTCAAGATGCGAGAAGCAGACGACGCGGACGTAGAAGTCGATCTGAGCGGACGGACCGCTCGCAAGCGGAAGCGCAAGGCGCTGACGGAGGTCGCAAAGGCCCGCATCGGTGATCGCGTAGACCACGCGGTCCGGTCGGCCGGGCTCGGCGGACTCGATGTGGCTCGTGATCGAACCGTGGGTCTCAAGATCGCGCAGAAGCGGATAGAGCGACCCGTCCGAGATCGCCATGAAGCTGCCGAGTCCCATCTCGATGTGCTTCTTGAGGCTGTACGCGTGGGCCGGACCCTCGGCCAGCCACGCCAGTACGGCGACGGTCATGAGCGGTGTGACTGTCCGGGCCATCGGTCCCCTTCGTGGAGGTGTGTCTCGGTTGATTCGATGGTTTATAGCTCGATTCGAGGTAT
>Ga0068714_10002678_pt1 | contig 22471 bp, 22 predicted proteins | sample MTBNYHSulfiMetaG_FD_62988 | JGI IMG/M metagenome (GOLD analysis project Ga0068714, IMG submission 62988) | Enrichment culture microbial communities from rom New York Harbor, USA that are MTBE-degrading - MTBE-NYH (New York Harbor Sulfidogenic)... | ecosystem: Environmental > Aquatic > Marine >... | reverse complement strand
CGCTGTCGAGGAGATAGCAGGTGGCGTAGGCGGTGCGTCGCTCGGTGAGTTCACGAACGACCGCCGGTGCGTCCTTCGCGGCGGGCTCCTCGGCGCGTGCCGCACTGCCGAGGAGGGCGGTTAGGAGAAGCGCGGCGAAAGCACAGAGGAGAACGAGCAGAGGTGAGCGGTTGCGCAGGCGCGCGAGGTGGCCCATGACTGCCCCAGTCGTCGGGTGTCGGTCGAGGGTTTGCCCCACAAACCCTCGTGGCGCCGATATGCTCAGAGGGCGCTGGAGATGTCAAGGGGAACGCTTGGCCGCGCTACCCCGGTGGGTATAGGTTCGCACGAACGGTCGCCGGGGCGGAGAGAAGGACCGGCGCTTGCCCGTCAGCGACGACCCGGGGAGGAACCACACCGTGGCCACCGAGAAGCGCGAGACCCTGTCCCCGGAGCGCCTCATCGCCGGCGCCCTTGCACTGATCGACCGCGAGGGCCTTGCGGCGCTCACCATCGACCGCCTGGGGGCAGAGTTCTCGGTCAGCGGCATGGCGATCTACAAGCACCTGCCCTCCAAGGACGCGATCCTGGACGGCGTCGTTGCGAGCCTCCTCTCTGCGCTTCCCCCGCTCGAGGAGGACGCCGAGCCAGCACCCGCCCTGGAGCGCTTCTACAGCGCCCTCTGGCGCCTCTACCGCGCCCACCCGCGGGCGCTCGCCGCGCTGCTTGCCCGGCCCCTGGACCGCGGCGCCATGGGGGCCTGCTTCGCGCGCAACGTCGCCACCCTGCAGGCGGCGGGGATCGGTGAGCAGGAGGCCGCCCTCGCCCTGCACACCCTGACCGCCTACACCCTGGGCTCGGCGACCCTCGCCCAGGGGGGCTACGCGGGCAGTGCGATCGGTGCTGCCGGTGAGGCGCTCGGTCCCGAGCCCCACCCCCCCGAGGCCCCCGCGGACGAGCTCGACCGCGCCTTCGCCGCCGGGCTTGCCGTCGTGCTTCGGGGACTCGAGCCCGTGCTGCGCGCTTAGACCGCCCTGGCAGCACTGTGGAGGGCACAGGTGTGCTTGACCTGCAGGCTTGAGGCATCTGCGCCACAAGCAGGACTGTCACATCGACCGCCGACCACGAGCCGACGTCCCTTTCGGCCCATATCGGCCGGCTATCGGCCCTTGTTGACCTTCAGCCCACGACCCAGAGAGAGCATCGCTCCCAGCCATCTGGGAAACCCATCTGAGCTCGCGGAATCTCGCCATACTCATCGAGCAAGGCCAGCAAACGCGCCTGCCATCGCGACTGTGGCGCGATGTCGACCAGGAGGTAGCTCAGGATGGTGAGCATCCCGAACATGCGGTTGTTTGGGACCTCCACGGGATCATGCCACCGGCTGTCGTTCTTGGGGATCTTCGGCTTGTAGCCGAGCTCCCGATTCCAGAGCCGGCCGTGGTGTGCGCAGATGTTGCGCACCCCGTTGAGAGCGACGAGCCAGGACTTGAAGACGGCGTCCGTCGTGTCGAAGCGGGCAGCGATCCTCTTCTTGATGTCGGGAGGGCACCCACGAAACAGGGTCAGCAAGCCACCGAAGGTCATGAGTTCCGTCACCATCCAGTACGGGGGCAATGCGTGCTGGTCTCCGTACTTCTCGCAGAAGTGGGCGATGAAGCGCTCCTGGCTGCGGTCGCACTCGGTCGACAGTCGCTCTATGAAGTCGCTGTGTGTGTCAGCAGCAAGCCCCGGCAGGTTGGCGGGATCGAGATAGCCGAAGGGTCCTTGAGCATGCGCGAGAAGGTAGACGAGCTCGGTGCGCACGCAGACCTCGACACGCTCGATTGCGTCGAGCACGACAAGGCGAAACCCGCGGTCAAACCGGTAGCGGCGCCACACTACCTCGAGGGTCGTACCCTCCATGAAGGTGTCGTCCGGCCGCCGAAACGGATACCAGTAGCCGCTCAGCCGGTAGTAGCTGACGCTCCTCAGCCGAGCGAGGAGCTCGTCGCGACTGCAGAGCAGCCCGCGGGCAATCAGAAGGTCCGCTTGCTCGTCAAATGTGAGCGAGGGTTTGGCGTACTTCACGAGCCTGCCCGAGCAGAGGAAAACCCGCCAGAAGTGAGCGTGCAGAGCAGAGGCTTGGCGGGTTTGCTGTGTACATTATCGGTCTTCTGCGCGTAAACGGCAAGCATCGGACTCTGGCCTCGGGCGCCCCAGCGGCGGATTCTGCCGTCGCCAGCTTGCGCAGCACGGCTTCCCTCACGACCACGGGCCTCCTTCGAATGCAGTCGGACGCGGCCGCCAGATCGGACGTTCTCGCTCAGAAGCACGAGACCGGTGGGCAGCTTCAAGCTACGCCACGCTCCAGTCATACGTGTCCGCCTTGACGCGCTCGCAGTCCTCGTCGGGCGCCGGCTCGAGCAGGAGGATGGTCGCGATGCGACCTCCTGCGGAGAGTGGCTCGCCTCCGGAGACGTGATACCCCACTCGAGCAGGTCGCCCACTCACGGCGCCGAGCCAGTCTCACCGCGAGCAAGGTTGAGCTCGAGCAGTCGCCTGAGCACTTCGTCGTCTGCGAGCGGGTGTGGCCAGCCATAGGCGGCATGCACCGCGCGATCAAGGCGTTCGTGCACCTGCTTCAGCCAGGTCGGGGGTGAGTTGTAGAGATTGGTCAGCGTACGCCGAGCGAGCTCCTTCGCGGGTAGGTCCGGCGGATCGAGCCAGCCGCAGCGCAGCCCGTCGAGCTGTCTCGCTGCCTCAGCCACCTCCGCCTGCACCTCCGCCGACGGATCGGCAGGGAGGGGGAAGGTCTCGAAGGTCGATGTCGGCGTATAGCGGAAGCCGCTCTCGACCTCTCGCAGCTGGGTACCCTGGGCACGCGCCCAGGTCTCGTGGACGTGGGAGTGCAGGAGGCCGAAGAAGTAGTCGTCGTCACGGGCGAAGACGATGAGCTGGTGGTCGGCAAGTGTGCCCGTCGGTAGCCACACGAAGAGCCGATGCTTCGCTAGCGTCGGCGTAGCAATGAAGCGACTCAGGCCCTCGATGGCTGCCCGCATGCCGGAGCAGGGCTCAACGTGCAGCCACCACTTCTCTGCATAGGATTTGCGCCGAACCTTGCTGCGGGTGGGCTCCACATGCTCCTTCACGTACTCGAACGGCGCCTCGTAGAGCATCGCCTCTTCGACCGGCGTGTTCACCCCGAAATCGATGATCCACATGTGCCGTGGTCGTCGGGTGATGTCCAGGCCGTTGACCCAGGGCCGCAGCACTTCCGCATTGCTGCGCCCGTCCGGGTTCGGACTGGCCAGCATCGGCAGTGCCACGTCCTCCGGGATGTCGAATGCCCCACCCTTCACGTCTCCCACCAAGCCGAGGCCCGCGTTCTCGGGGAGCCGGGCCGCTCGGGTGAGGTCGACGCCGACGCTCAGGTTGGCGTTGATGCAGGCGACCGGCTTGCCGTCGAGTAGCCTCTCCGTCTCCGAGCCATCGTCAAAGCCGATGAGCGAGACGTGCACCGCAGCCCCCTCGACCACCCATGGCTCATCAGACCACGCCAGGAAGATGTCTCCTGATTCCTTGATCCGCCGCAGCGTCTGCCTGCTACCGCCGCCGCGTATGCCTTGAGTCGCCAGAAGGCCGACGCGACTCACTTGCCCCGCCTCGACCATGGCCCGAGCTTTCTCGTGCCAATAGGCACAGAGGTCGGCCATACCGGCGACTCGGCCCCGGTAGACCTCAAACAGCGCCTCGACGTACTCACCGCCAAGATACGTGCGAAGAAGCTTCGCACCCAGGAACGGCGGATTGCCCACGATCACCGTCGCCTCGGGCCAGTCGGGCTCGCACGGGTTCTCCGGATCGCTCAGGTCGAGGACGGCGTCGCGCTGCTCGATCGTCTCAAGGGGCTTCAGGATCGGGTCGCGCAGGTAGGCGAAGCCGTGCGCGAGCATCCACTGGATCTCACCGATCCAGATGACCACGCGCGCGAGTTCGGCCGCGTAGGCGTTGGTCTCGATGCCGAGCACTGCCTGTGGACCGACCTCAGGGAACTGCATCGGGATCTTGAGCGTCGCCGAGGCCCAGAGGTTGGCCTCGTGTTCGAGATCCTTGAGCGCCAGCAGCGCGAGGTAGAGGAAGTTGCCCGAGCCGCAGGCGGGATCGAGTACGCGCACACTGCGCAGACGCTCGAGGAAGCCGGCAAAGACCGCTTCCGGGTTCTTCTCAGCGGGCGTTCTCGCGGTCACCTTCTTGCCCTCGGCGAGCAGGGCCGCGATGCGCGCCTTGGTCTCCTCGAGGTCGCGCCGGAGCGGCGTGAGCAGCACGGGCTCGATCAAGCGCATGATCGAGGCACGGTCGGTGTAGTGAGCCCCGAGCTGGCTGCGCTTGGCCGGATCGAGACCACGCTCGAAGAGGGTGCCGAAGATCGCCGGCTCGACCTGCGACCAGTCGAGCCGCGAGACGCGCTCAACGAGGGCGACCTCATCGGCGTCCAGGGCCAGCACGGCGCCACTGTCGAAGAGGCCACCGTTGAACCAGTCGATGCGCTCGACGCCGAAGCGCCCGCCCCCGGTCGACATCGTCGCGAACAGCTCGGCGAGGCCATCGGTGAACACGGAGGGATCGTTGCGCGCCGCAGCAGCGAGCCGCTCGAGGAGCTCGCCGGGCAAGAGGCCCGCGTCCTGGGCGAACATACAGAAGAGGAGCTTGTTGAGGAAGTGGGCGACCTTGTGGGGATCGTGGCCCCGGGCGCGCAGACGCTCGGCGAGCGAGGCGAACTGCCGTGCCGCCTCGGCGGTGAGCTCATCGCGTGTGGTGCCGGGCCTCAACTCCTCGGGACGCTCCATCACGGCGTGCAAGAGGCGCAAGGGCTCCTCAGGGTCGGAGCGGAGACGTTCGAGGTCGAAGCGGTGGACGATGGCCGGGGTGTTCGTGAAGTTGGTGTGGACCTCGAAGCGATCGAGGTCGCAGACCACGAGCAGGGGCGGATTGTCGAGTGCCTCGCGGTACTGCAGAAGCTGCGCGTAGGCGGCCTTCAGGTCCTTGTGTCGGCCCTTGTACTCCCAGGCGAAGTGGCCGCGCTTCCAGACGTCCGCGAAACCGTCACCGCCGTGGGTCTTCTCGGCACCCTTCTCGAAGGCGTACTCATCACCCGAGGGGTCGGCCTCGTTGGGGGTCGCGACGCCGAGCATGCGGCAGAGGTCGATGAAGTGCTCCTGGGAGGCGGCGCGCTCGGTGCGCGTGTTGCCGATCCACTTGTGCGCGAACTCGGCGGGTGAGAATCCTACGCTCGCGCTCACGGTTCCGTCCCGACCTCACGATGCAGAGTTGCTGCGGCCACACACCCCTCCCCGCCCGGCGAACCGACCTGCAACTTCAGCACGGGATGCTATACCACTGGCCGGACGGGCCACTTGCGCGCGAATCGCCATCCGAGAACAGCAAGGGTCTACACGTTCTGACGGCAGCGGAAAGGTGCTGTAAAGCAGCGGCTGCGCCGACGCACAGCCGACACGACCATGGTCTTCACAGCCGGTCATCTGACATCCCCAGGAACACATCGCTGATACGATCTCCGCAGCCGTCGTTCGCCGCGGGAGACAGCGTGGTGTTCCAGCCGATATCTGCGTGGGACCGCTCCACTCTTCAGGATCTGATCAACCGCGGCGTTGAGGAGGACGATCGCCTGGACTACAAGAGGTCTCTCAACCTCGAGACGCCCCGCGGGCGGGCTGAGGCGGCCAAGGATGTATCCAGCCTCGCGAACACGTTCGGCGGTCGCATCGTCATTGGGCTTGTGGAGGAGGAGCGCGAAGGTCTGAACGTGCCCGTCGCCTTCGAGCCCTTCTCCGATCCCGGACTGAAAGATCGACTCGTCGACGTCCTCTACTCCTTGTGCGTCCCCAACGTCCACGTGGACCCAAAGCTGATCGAGGTGGCCGACGGCTACTGCATGGTCATGGAAATCCCGGAATCCTTAGCACCTGTCTTCGTGACAGCCCGAGGCCACAACCGCTACTACAAGCGCTACGACAGCAAGTCAGTACCCATGCACGAGCGTGACGTCCAGGCCCGCTACCAGAGACTGTTGACAGCTCGGACGTCCTCCGAGGCGATGATGGAGGAGGCGCAGATCGTGAGCGGCTGGCCTATCGGAGAGCGCCCCCGTCCACCCTGGCTGAGCCTCGTCGCGGTGCCTGCGTATGGACCAGTCGACATCTTCAACCCGGCCGTCTTCCAGAGACCCGCGCCAGCCGACCTCCTCCACGAACGTCGCACGGGCGTCTGGGACACGCTGACGACGTACCGGCCCACCTACTTCGGCCTTGAGCTCAGCATGGGCAGAGAGCCGCACTGGAAGACGTTGCTCAGGCTGCACCGTACTGGCGTCATTGAGTACCACCATGCCGTGGAAGACGCTAGTCAGGACTGGGTGAGCGCAAGCAGCGGTGAACCCGATCCACCCTCGCTGGACCTAACGCGACAACGACATCGACTTCGCGAGGTGGTTGACATCATCGAAGGGCTATACCGGGCCGGCGGCTACCTGTCTGACCTCTACTTGTGGGGCGAGTATCGGATACCGGGTGGCTGGAGCCTGGGTTCGCTGAAGCTCTACGCTCCCCAGCCGCTGTACTACGACGAGTGGGTTTCGGTTGCCCACCTTGAGCAGCGCCAGGAGGCGTTCGTGGAATCGCTGCTAGACCGGCTCGCCCAATCTGCCGGTCTCTGGTCGAGTCGCGAGGTTTGACACCAGGTCTAACTATGTGCCCGGCGTCAGACCTGCCGCGTCCGGATGGGCTTGCGAAAGTAGCTCCGCCATGCGCTCGGCAGCACCGAACTTCATGAGGGCGAGCACCGGGTCTTGGTCCGCACGATCCTTTGCCTTCGCATTGAGCCCTGATCGATGGGCGGCCCGACGATGAGGACTAGGCGCTCAGGATTCGCTCAAGTTGCGCAGCATCCAGATTGAACACTCGGCCCGCGTCTTTCCAGGTGGCGAGCATGCGCGTGTACTTCGGCACGCAGGGCGAGTGACTGTTGAAGTCTGCGTTCTCGTTCTTGAGTTGCTCCTGGAACTTGCCCTGCTTCTCAACGAGGAATTGGGCAAACGACATGAACTTGGTCTCCTCGTTACCGTCGAAGCCGGGGAAGGTCGCCCAGTGATGCTGCGCCAACTCGCTGCCTGGATTCTCTCTGAAGTGGTTGGCGAAAGCTCTGTACATGTCGAGCGTGTCCAGGACGAGGCGGCCCTCGGATACGTCCATCTCATCCAAGACCCACTGGTCGAGCTTCGAGTAGAAGATCGAGTAGCCGTTGCTGAGGATCTCTATGAGCTCGTCGTAGTGGTCGGCGCTGTCCGGGTCGAGCACCCTGAGAATCGCGTACTGGTTCATGAACAGAACGCGGTCTTTCTTCGAGAGCTCCATCGTCTTCTCCCCAGTTCGTCCGGCGGCCGGTGTCTCCGCCTCGACACGCTCGGTCACCCAGGATACGGCGGATCAGATCCTACCCCGGCAGCGAGACGGAAGAAGCCAGCCGTCCCTCGATCCTGCTGACTACCCGTTGTGGCGGTGGAGGAGTTCATCCAGCGACTCGACGCCCTCCCGCTTCAGAAGCGTGTCAAGGCGCATATCTGAGCGCACGCCGAAGTCGACGCCGTACTGCTTCTCGATGGTGCCGACGTGGGTGTCTCCTCTCTTCTGGCGCAGGTGACCGTCGGCATTGCGGGAGCGCTTGCCCTTCATGCCTGGCGCATCATCAGCCATCTTCATCACCTCCTCCCGATGTCGGAAGCCTGGTCGCAACCTACCACCTCATGCCGGCTCGACGAAGGACCCAGTGCGTTGTCGCGGCAGACGCAGGCTACAGGTCATGCGATTCTGTGCGCGGCTGGGATGTGCTGTACAGCGCACATCTCGCCGACGCGCCGCCGACCATGAAGAAGACCGCCGCCCGCGGCCGCCGGCACTCTGCAGAGAGATCGCCTTGCGGCGCGGCCGTCCCTTGCTTCGCGACGCTGTCCTGGCAAGCAGCGTCGCAGAAGACGCGCGCGGGCGGCGGCGCTCAGACCTGATTGAAGAAGCGCCCCGCGTCGGGACCGCCGAGGGGCTCGCGCGTGAGCTCGACCTCGTGCGGTGCCAGCAGCACGACCCGCTCGCCGATGGAGCTGAGACTGGCCTCGAGGGCGTAGCTGAGTCCACTGCAGAAGTCGATGAGGCGCACCTCGAGCTCGCGCCCACAGCTGCCCATATCGACGATGACCGGGGCGTTCGCCCTGAGGCGGTCGGCGATCTGCTGGGCCTCCTCGAACTCCCGGGGCACGACGAGAGCGACCTCGAGGTGCGGCGGGCGTACGGGCGCGAGGGGCCGCACGTGTCGCTCCCTCGCCTGCTGGGAGCCCACGGGGTCCTCCTCGACGTAGGGCTCATCGTAGGCATCGTCATCGTAGCCGGCGTCGACCTCGCCGACGAGGGCGCGCAGTGAGTCAGTCAGGCCCATGGATCCTCCGGCCTCCGGTCGTCGCTTCGGACTCCTTCGCCACCGAGGGAGGGGTGCCTGCACGAGCGTCTCGACCCTGCGACCCGAACGTGAGAGGTCAGGCGATTCCTCGTCCGTGCACACGACCACCGTCCTGCGGTCGCGTGCACGCGGACTGGCGCCGCGGGGCCGGCAGCACTACTCACTCACACGCCGGTCCTCTCAGGTGAGCAGCCGGCGGGTGACGCGCTCCGGCGTCTCGTGCGCAAGCGGTCCGACCGGCGTGCGGCTGAGCCAGAGGGCGGCCACCGTGAGATCGGCCCCGGGGCGCTCGGCGAGATACGCCTTGAGCAGCAGAGAGAAATCGCTGAGGGTGCCGAGCAGCGAGCGACTCCTGGTCCCTGCGATCACCGCCGTGCGCGCCTCGGCGAGCTCAGCGACGACCCCCTGCCGCGGCAGCCCGAGGGCGAGCAGAACGGCAGCGAGCGCGTCGGGGAAGTTGTGGGCCAGCTGCTTGAGGTCACGGCCCGGCATGAGCACGGGCAGGCGGGAGCGCTGGCTTACGAGCAAGACGTAGCGCCGGTGGCCGACGGCGAGCGGCTGGGCGTACCAGTCGCCGAGCTTCGTGGTCGAGGGCGCATAGACGGCGACCGGCGGGCCGATGCGGTCGAGGAGCTTGCGGGTGCAGCGGATGGCGAGCATCGCCACAGAGGCTACCACGCGGACTGCGCCGCAGGCCGTGAGGACGAGGCGCGTTGACCCAGGTCCATCCTTCAGTGAGCACCGAGAGCGGCCTCAACGGAAGAGCCTGCCCAAGCCCCGTCCCGTCGCCTTGCCGGCCGCCCGACGCACGAGGCGCTTGCCGACCGTGCCCTTCTGCACGGCGCTGACATCACCCAGCAGTCTGGCGATCAGGTAGAGCAGGCCGCGGGTCTTGGTGATGCTCACGGCACATCTCCTTCCTTCGCGCATGCACGCAGGAAGGACTCTACGCTCATCTACGGACGGATACGCCGAGAGCAGCTATCTGCCGGGAAGCTCAAAGATGAGCCGGCAGATCACAGCTCCACTGCGGCGATGCGCTGCGCACCAGGTCGGCCGTCTCGGAGCGCTGCACCTCGGCCGCGAAGGGCACAAGCGAGGCGGGCAGCAACATCAGGCAGGTCGTAAGCAGCCAGACGCCAAGCAGGCCCAAGGCCACGCCGGTGAGCAGTCCGCCGAGGCGGTTGAGGGCACCGACCACGGGCACGTGCCTGATCTTCCGCGTAAGCAAGCGGGCTCCGAAGGCGATGGCAGAACCGACAATCAGCACGAGTGCGATGAAGGCGATCATGCGTGCCTCGGTGAGGGTCAGTCTCGGCAAGAGCTCGGCCAGCCAGTCTCCCAGCAATGCGTAGAGACGAAGGGCAAGCAAGAAGCCGAGAACATAGGCCGCCAGACCGGCGAGCATGCCCACAAGGCCCCGACGGGCACCGCCCCACGCCACGAGGACGAGCAGGGCAAGCATGAGCACATCGTAGAGATGCAGTCGACTACTCCTTGTACTCCGTCGTTGACTGCGCCGCTAGTTGAGACGAAAGCCGAAAGGGCACCGCCGAAGGGGCGAGTCCTGCTGAGACTACCCCAGACTGGCTGCGCAAGCAGCCCGGCCGCTGCATGCTCGAATCGTCAACGTCACAAGCCAGACCGCTATCCCCCGCCATCACGAACCGCGCCTGTGCAGCGGCTTCGTGAGGGTTGCCGATCATAAGCCGCCGCGGCAAATCCAGGGCCGCATCACGGCACCCGGCCCGCGCCGCTGATAGGCTGCCAAGACGACAACGCAAGAAGCAATCAGGAGGGCAAACGACGTGGAACCACTCAAGGTGGTGCTGCACCGCGCCAAGGAGACCAAGAACACCGTGCGCTACGAGGAGGCGGAGTCCGACCAGCCGCCGGTGATCGGCACCCTCTACGTGCAGAAATGGGCTCTCCATCGCCTCGAGGATCGCGAGACGATCACGGTCACCATCGCGGGGGCGTAGGGCTCGCTCGCCAAGGACTCCCACAGGTCCCCCCCACCTGTCTGAGGCCAGAACGTCCTGCACGCGGCCATGCCGCCGAGGAGATGCCGACGGACCCGAAGGCCGCCCCAAGGGCACTACGCCGGCTGCACCCACCTCCGCGTCCTGCGCAACCTCCGACGTACAGCGTGCCTGCCGCTCATGGACCACACCCTGCCGACAGCACGGCATCGGGTTCTGCGCCCCTCACTCCGGGCCACCGTCGCCCAGCTGCGGCGGCGCCTCGCCCTTCATGTGGGCGAGGTAGCGATCGACGTCGCTCATGAGCTCCTCGGCCCTCCAATCCTGGCCCGAGATCCCGAGCAGCTCGATGAGCTTGTCGAGCGTCGCCCGCGCCCCCCGCAGATCGGCCTTCGCGAGCTGCTTGGCGAGAATCAGCTCGTAGGTCCCGATTGCCTTGGCGAGCTCGTCCTTGAGCTCGTAGTCGGCCAGCCTGCGGATGCGGGCGCGGGCATCGCTCATGTACTTCTCGACCGCGCGCTCGCGCACGTCCCACTTCTCCGCGGCGTAGCGCACGATGGCGCGCTTGCTGACGCGGGAAAGCAGAAGCTCGGTGACCTCCGCCACGCGCTGCTCGATCTCGGCCTTGGTGGGCCGCTTGGAGAACCCGCTAGCCACGACCGGCCTGTTTGCCGGTGAACGCCTCGAAGCGCCGGACGGCGACGTCACAGAACGCCGCTGACTGTTCGATCGCGTAGCAGACCCGGCCCGTGCTCTCGGCGGCGATGATGGCCGTGCCGCTCCCCGAGAAGGGTTCATAGATGAGCTCACCGGGACGGGTGTGGTAGATGATCGGGCGGCGGATGAGCTCGACCGGCTTCATCGTCGGGTGGATGCTCCCGGGGGTGTCCTCGATCGCTGATGAGATCTCCCAGACGGCCTTCGAGTCCGCGGGCGGCTTGCGCTTCGGCTGATGGCCTTCTGGCCAGCCCACGAGGATGGGCTCGTAGTCCCACATGAACCAGGAGTAGGTGAGGACGCTCCTCGTCTTTCTCCAGATCACGACCTGGTGGGCCAGGAGCCCACACTCACGCCACGCCTGCCAGATGACCTCGCTCCGCATGATGCCGTAGCACTGATAGATCGCGGCGTCGGGGGTGAGGGCGCACGCGAGCGCCGTCTTCAAGAACTCCACGTAGAACTCGACCGAGTGCTCGTGGTCGACGTACTCGTCCCAGTGCTTTGCGGTCTCCTCGCCACGCTTGCCGCCGTTGGCCTCGGTCGCCGGGTGCTCACCGCCCGTGTAGTCGACCAGATAGGGCGGGTCGGTCGCCATCAGACTCGCCTTCTCGCCGTCCATCAGCCGGGCGACGTCTTTGGGTTCCGTTGCATCACCGCAGAGCAGGCGGTGCTCACCCAGGAGGTAGAGATCGCCGGGCTGCGTCACGGGCTCGGCCGGTGGCTCGGGGACGAGGTCGGGGTCGGTGAGGCCCTCCGTCGGCGTCGCCAGGATCGCGGCCAGCTCCTCGGCCTCGAAGCCGGTGAGCGCGAGGTCCACCTGCAGTCCGAGGAGTTCCTCGAGCTCAAGCGGCAGCAGATCGCCGTCCCAAGAGGTCTCCTGCGATGAGCGGTTGTCCATCAAGCGGTACGCCTTCACCTGCTCGGGGGTGAGCCCAGTGGCGACGTGCACCGGCACCTGTTCGAGGCCGAGCCGCTGGGCCGCCAAGAGGCGCGTGTGGCCGCAGATGATGACGCCCTCGGCGTCGACCACGATCGGCTGGCGGAAGCCGAACTCCTTGAGCGAGGCCGCGACCTTGGCGATCGCCTCCTCGGGGGCGACCCTGGGGTTCCTGGCGTAGGGGACCGGGCGCTCGAGGGGCCACCACTCGACGGTCAGCGTCGCCTCGCTGTCTTTCGTCATCGCTCCTCACTCTCTCGTGGTTCACGCAGCTGATGCGGGCCACGGACCGTGCGCTCGTAGTGGTCGAGGGCGGCGGTGAAGAGGCTGATCTCGCCCGAGCGGTGGGCCTCCTGCAGCGCGGCCTCGGCTTGCTCGCGCTGCTCCGCCGTTGCCGTGCGGCCGGAGCGCGCTCGACCGAGACGCGCGAGCGTCCCCAGCAGCAGCCGATCGGCGGCCGCGCAGAAATCAAGCCAGGCGAGGACCTCCTGCTTGTCTGTGAGCAGCCGCCGGTGGAGGTCGCCGGGTAGCGGACGCCCGAGCGGCGACTCGATGTGGATCCGCTCGCCGTTGCGCGAGAGCAGCAGGCCCGCGGCGAGGGCTTCGTAGGCCAGTTCGGCACCGCGCGTCATATGTCGAGGCCCCAGGTCTGCGGGTCAGGGTCGGCGACCGAGGTCTCGTCGACGGCGGCGTCGATTGTCTGCCCAGCCCCTCCGGTCTCGCTCCGCAACAGCGCAACATCCCTGCACAGACCCGCTTTCTCAGGCGCAACAGACGGGGCTCGTGTTGCGCACCGCAAAGTGCCGTTTTGCGGCGCTGTTGCGCTGTTGCGGACGAGTGAGGGGAGGTAGCGTGAGAAGGCGTCGGCAAGGTCGCCGATCTCGTAGCCGCGTGGCGTCGCGGCGCCCACGCGCAGCACCTTGGGGCGGATGCCGAAGGGCTTGAGCAGTGAGGCGATCTGTCGTGGCGTGATCGGCTGTCCGTGCCGCCACTCCGGCCAGGGGCGCTCCTCCATCTGCGCGAGCGACGTGACGACCTGCGCGGAGGTCAGGCGTTCGACAGCTCCACGGTCGAAGAGATCGCGCAGATCGGCGAGCAGCTGCACGGCGACGCCGTCGTCGGGCGCTTCTGTCCCCTGCAGACGGAGAGCCGCCTCACGGCCCCGCTGTGGCCACTCGCCGCCGACCGTGTCGGCGATCGCGAGCAGCGCGCGCCAGTTGTCGGCGGCGCGATCGCCGCCCAGCTCGGGAACCTCGGGCCTGGCGCTGCGCAGGCGCTCAAGGTGATCGCCGGCCCAGCGCGCCGCGCGGCTGCGCAGCGGCTCGAGGCCAACCAGGCGCTCCTCGCTGAGTGCTTCAACCTCCTCATCACCACGACGGCGCCGCATGGCGATGACCAGCGCCCGGTCCTCGAGGGTCGCCGGCAGGCGCCCGATCTGCGCGATCGCCACCGGCGCCCAGGTGGAGAAGACGGCGGCCTCGTGGTTGTCGCCGACGGTGCGCACAACGACAGCGAGGTCCCTCGTGTGGCCGCTGTTCAGGACGCCGCGCAGCTCCTCCTTGTCGCGCAGGAAGGTGTCGGCCTCGTCGATGAGAAGCGTCGGCCGGTACTGCTCGATGGCGCGAAAGACGACCGCCGAGGTGACGTTGCTGGCCGGCAGCGGGCGGGGGCAGAGGTGGAGCAGGATGGTGAGCAGCCGCGTCTTGCCGCAGCGCTTCTCCGGCGAGCAGATGCCGAGGCGCGGTGTCACGGCGAAGGCGTCGTAGCAGTGCGTGTGCAGGCTCCACAGGGCGAGGGCCTCGGCGGCGCCCTCGGGCAGGGCGAGGTAGCGCCCGAAGCTGGCCGCGAGATCGTCGAGGAGGGCCCCGCCCTCGACCTCCTCGGGCCAGGGCTCGGCGTCGTGCAGGAGGATCGTGGCGCCGCCCGTAGGGGCGCTCGCGTCCTCGAGCAGCGAGCTGTCGCTGAGGGCGGCGTCCACCAAGCGCGCCGGCGCGCTGACCGTGCCCTTCAGCTCGCCGATCTTGCTCTCGCGGGCGATCTCGCGCCCCAGGGGCGAGAGGCAGCGTACCTCCACGGCCCACAGGGCGAGCTCGACGTCGAGCGAGATCGCATCGGCCTCGCGCGGCTGCTCACGCGGCTCGAGATACGGCGTCGCCGTCTCCATGAGTTGCCGCCAGCGCTCGGGGAACCGCGCGGGATCCTCAAGGTAGAGCGCGCTCACGTCCTTGCTCTCGCGCGGCATCCGTAGCAGCGAGATGCGCTCGGCAAGCGAGGAGGTGGCGAAGGCCCGCACCACGGCCTCGCCGCCGGCGTCGGGCTCGACGACGACGGTGATGCGCTCAAGGCCGTCGAAGTAGTGGGCCCACTCCTCCCGCCAGCTCGCCGCGCTGCGCAGCCCCACTGCCGGGATGCCGTTGAGCCACAACGTCTGGGCGTCGCTCGGCCCCTCGACCAGCACCACGGTGCCGGCCCGCCGACCCTCCTCGAGGCGCCAGAGGCCGTAGAGCAGCGGCGGCCTGCCGGCCTGATAGCGGAAGCGCTCGTCGGCGCCCTCGGCGCGCCGCGCCAGCTCGACGCGAAACTGGGCGGCGACCTCCCGGCCATCGACGTCTGAGTAGGGGACGCGCACAGCGGGCACGGTGTCGTCGCTGCCGGGGTAGGCGGGGTAGCGGGCGTCGCGCAGGCCGAGCGCCTGGAGGAACTCGATGGGGAGCGCCTTGGCCGTCGCGTAGTCGGCCAGGGTGCAGCCGCGCAGGGGGTTGCTGGGGTCGACGCTCATCGCCGCGCCCTCGCTGTCGAACACGCCGGGAAGAGATCGGCCCAGCTCACCCTCAGCGCGGCGAGCACCGCGGCAGTGCTGCAGCCGGCCCAGCAGTGCAGGAGGATGCGGCCGTCTCTGCCCTTAGCGATGCTCAGGCTCGGATGATGGTCGTCGTGGGCGGGGCAGCGTGCCAGGTAGCCGTCGCCGGTTCGCCTCAGCCCCTCGAGGGGGACGCGCTCGATGAACTCGCTCAGCGTCATGGTCGCTCACCGCCGCGCTTCTCGAGCCCCAGCAGCTCGCTGAGCCTGGCCGTCGGTACGAGCAAGCGGTTCGAGATGCGGATCACCGGCAGCGAGCCGTCGCGAGCGGCGGCATAGGCGGTCGAGCGTCCGATACCAAGCAGGGCCGCCGCCTCCTCGACCGAGCAGGTGGCGCGTCCTTCAAGGGCGCTGGGGTCCAGGGGCATCCAGAATCTCCTTGTGCGCTGATGGATGGTGTCTTGCACGCCTCAATGGTACCGTGGTATTCTTCTCATCGGATACGGTTTTGAGGAGAGAGATGTGAACAGACAGGAGTTCGACAGGCTGCCAGGAGCCCGTCAGCGCACCCTGGCCCACAGCGCCCCGCAGGCCCGCATCAACGACCACGGCGCGCTCTGCTGGGGGGCGCCTCCTCTCATCGACCCGGCGCTCGTCGAGGGCGTCATCCACTACGACCCCTACGAGCACGCCGAGCTCGTCAACGCCCTCGCCAAGGCCGACGAGGAGCGCGGCGCGCTGCGCTTCGCCCGGCGCTTCGGCCTGCTCGGCTACGGCGAGGCGCTGCTCGCCCTCGACACCGAGCTCGCGAGCGACGAGCGCCTGGGGTACGGCACCGACCCCTTGCTCGACCGCGCCACGATCGCCCGCCTGCTCAACGGGCTGGACGAGTTCGCTGATCCCCTGTCCTGGGTCTACGCGCAGGCGCGCTCGATGCGCCTCGTGCTCGACCTCATCGAGGCGCTGCCCTCAGGACCCGAGGCGATCAGCACGGTCGGCCGGCGCAGGAGCAGCCCCGAACTCGATGACGAGGGACACATCGCGGCCCGCTTCGTCGAGCTCGCCTACGGCCTGCGCACCGCCCGGCTCGACCTCGAGCAGGACCTCTTACGTGCGCGCCGCCCCGGCGAGCTTCCCGAGGAGCAGCTCCGGCCCCTGCTCGCCACGGTTCTGATCGAGGAGCTCGTCAACGCCAACACGCAGGGCCTACGCTGGCGCCTCTTCTCGCCCCCCGCGAGCGGTCCCTACAAGCTCGCCCTCGGCTTCTCGCAGCGCGCCCTCTTCGAAGTCGTCTGGTGGCATGCCGGCAACGCGGCCGCCGTCGGCAAGACCGGTGTCCGAGTGCGCCTCTGCGAGCTCGAGAGCTGTCGCGCGCCGTTCATCGTGACCGACGAGCGCCAGCGCTTCTGCCCCGCCGACTACACCTACACGGACAAGCGCACCGGCAAGACACGCCCCGGGCGCTCGCGCTGCGCCGCCCTCTATCAGAAGCGCCACGGCCCGACGGGCAGGAGACGTCCGTGAGGGGCCACGTCCGCCACCGCGGCGCCGAGCGCGAAGGAAGCTGGGAGTACATCGTCGACGTCGGTCTGCACGCAGCCCAGCGCTGCACGGCCTGCAACCGCCGCTTCTGGATCGAGCGTCGCCCGCAGAAGGTCTGCCCCAAGTGTGGCGGTGAGCTCAGAGAGACTGAGGAGCGCCGCCGCGAGACCAAGGCCGGCTTCGCAACGCAGAAGGAGTGCGAGCAGGCGATGAACAAGCTGCTCGTCAAGGTGGAGGAGCAGACCTACCAACCACCGACCAAGGCGTCGGTGCGCGAGTTCCTGGCCAAGGAGTGGCTCCCGGCCGTGAAGGCGACGGTCCGCCCCACTACCTACCGCTCCTACGAGCAGCACGTCACCTGCCACATCGCGCCCCACATCGGCTCCGTGAAGCTGGCAAAGCTGACCGGCAGCCAGGTGAACCATCTCTACGCGAAGCTCGCTGAGACCGGCAAGAAGGACGGCAAGACGGGCCTCTCCCCCTTGACCATCCACCACGTCCACACCTGCTTGCACAAAGCCTGCAAGGATGCGGTCCGCTGGGGACGCTTGCCGAGGAACCCGGTCGATGCCGCCGATCCGCCGAGCACGCGGGGGACAGCCAAGAAGGAGATGCGGACCTGGGACGCCAAGCAGCTCAAGGCGTTCCTGGACTCGACGAACGATGACCGCCTCGCCCCCCTCTGGCGCGTGCTCGCCCTGACCGGGATGCGGAGAGGTGAGGTCTGCGGACTGAAGTGGGAGGACGTCGACCTCGAGGGCAGCCGGCTCTCCGTGCGTCGCGCCCTCATCCCTCACGAGGGCACGGTCATCTCAAGCGAGCCGAAGACGGCCCGGGGGCGGCGGCAGATCGCCCTCGATGCCGTGACGATCGAAGCCTTCAAGGCGCAGGCACAGCGGCAGCTCGCCGACCGCGAGAACGCTGAGGTCGTCTGGTCCGAGACCGGCTACGTGTTCACGAGGGACGACGGCGAGCCCCTGCACCCGCAGAGCGTCTCACGTTCGTTCGAGCGCGCCCTCGCCGCGGCCAAGCTGCCGAGGATCCGGCTCCACGACCTCAGGCACACGCACGCCACCTTGGCCCTTGCCGCCGGCATCCACCCCAAGGTGGTCTCCGAGCGCCTCGGTCATGCCACCGTTGCGATCACGCTCGACTGCTACTCGCATGCCATCCCGGCGCTGCAGGAGGAGGCGGCCGAGAGGATCGCCGGGCTCGTGCTCGCCGAGTAGCGACGCTGCGTGTCGACTTGGCACCCCACATCGCGCGCACGAGGGGCTCAGGAGGGCTCGGGCGCGCCGGCGCCCGCCGACTCCTCCCCTGGCGGCGAGAGGGTGGCCTCGGCCAGCTCGAGCTCCATGAGGAAGCGGTCGTGGCCCTCGCCGTACTCATCGTCGGTGCGTCCCACGATCCTGAAGCCCACCTTGTCTTGGTAGAGCCGCACGGCCGGGGCGTTCTCCACGTCGACCCGGCGAAAGCCCTGCTCGCGCAGGTTGCGGACGATCGCCGAGAAGAAGTTGAAGCCCAGGCCCTTGGCCTGGAGCTCATCGGCGATCGCGAAGTCGTAGAGGTAGCACTTCTCCAAGTCCTCCCAGTCGCGCATGAGGATCGCCATGCCGAGGAGCCGTCGTTGCCCGGACGCCTGCAGGACGAAGACGTTGCCGTGACGGATCTGCGGCACGAGTCCCCACTCGTCCACGCCGAGCTCGCCGAAGATGTTGAGGCCGAACTCAACGATGCGCTTGAGGAGGCTCCCGCTGTAGTCCTGCACGAGGTAGACGACGACGTCGTCGATGTCGTCGCCGAGCTTCTCGATGGCCCGGCGAGGCAGCGTCTCCATGAACTTCAGATGCATGTGCCGGTCTCCCCCTTCAGGTCGTGGCCGCATCGGGCCGTCACTTGTGGTGGATGCTGGTCTGTCTCGTGCGGGGCCGGCTCGTGCCGCCGCGTCTCGTCGGCAATTCGTCGGCACTCTTGCCGATTCGGAAGTTACGTGGGCGGGTGAGCACCACCGGAAATCGCCAGATGCAGGGAAGTTCTTGGAGGCGGCGACCGGAGTCGAACCGGTGATGGAGGTTTTGCAGTCGTCGGGCGGCGGTGACGGGGCGTGCGGGCGTATGCGCAAGAGTGCTGCACAGTCCAGGGTCCTACGCGCACGCCGTGACCGGTTGTGCTCGAGCGTGCGGGAAGGTATCAGGGCGTCTCGTCAGCAGAACGTCGGCAACTCGGCGGCTGACACCGGCGGCGCCCCCGGCGGCATCTACCTCGTCGCCACCACAACGCCCCGAACGCCAACGACGTCATCGGGCGCTTGCACCGTCCATTCAAGCACGAGCAACTCTGCCAGCGCGAGGTCGCCAACGCCGCCGAGCTCGTCGGGCAGGTCGCCGGATACTTGGAGCTGTTCAACGAGGTGCGGCCGCACGAGAGCCTGCGACAACGACGACCGCACAGCGTTCACCGTGGGCTCACACCTATTTCAGGCGCGACCGTCCAAGAAGCTTGACACGGTACACGCTCGAGCGGGCGATCACTAGGCAACGAGGCGTCATGCTGGAAGTCGAAGACGGCCGCTTGACACGGTACACCCCTCTTGTCGATGCTCGTGATAGAGCGTGTGGGGGACCCCTGACACCCCCGCATGGCTCATGGGGGGGTGAGTTGCATGAACCAGTAGATGCTGATGAGTAGGCGCGCGAAGGCCACCACGAGCGGTACCAACGCAACACAGCAGGACACGATCGCTGCGCGATGTCGGTTACTCGCTTGCGACCCCGAACGCAAGGAGGGCACCGCCAGAAACATCGCAATGACTGCGAGTCCAAGATACACATGCTCAATACCCGGGCCGTACATGGTCAGCAGCGGCCAGGTCAAGTAGATGTCATCTGGTCGCGTCGCTCCCTTCGCAAGAGTCACCGCATGCGGCCAGCTCAGTGCCAGCGCGGTGCCGGCGCAGAGGAGGGAGACAACCACCGCACCAGGACGTGTGACCCAGCGGCGTCCCGTGCCCGAAGGCTGCTGAGTGGTCATTACCGTCCCGCCATCAACTCGCATCCCCACCACCACCACCACCACTCGTGCGAAAACGTGTGTAGTACTTGTGTATGTATCGATGACCCCAGCTGCTGTACAGCTTGTGACCCCACGTGATCATAGCTAGGTCACGGGTCTCATCCTTGTACTGCGCTGCGGTGTCCGCATTGGACGCATTGATGCTCTTCCAGCGCACGGCCCAGAGAGGGATTCCCCTCGCCCGACAGACGTAGCCAAAGTGGATGTTGCCGAAATCGTCAGCTGATATCTTCCTCGATCCGCCGTATGTGGCACCGTATAGGTATGACCTGGTGGCCTTGCCAAAAGGCTCGTACCACCTCTTCCAGTACGTGTCCGTAGTGACGGATGTGTGCAGCCCCCATAGACGAGCTGAGTTGGGTTTCCAGAGCTTCTTGAAGTCCCACTTACCTCCCGGCTTGCTTGCATTGTATGTGCCGGCCCACCCTGCAGCGCGAGCCCATCCAGCGTCGATTCTCAGCACACGCTTGAACAAGTTGGTTGCGTTCCCCGGACTCGGGAAGCGAAACGTAATGCCGGTGTCTTCACCCGTCGGATCCGTCCTCCCGACCGGCTCCTCCTCACAGTACTGATACGCACTCTCCTCCCCGTCCGCCTTTGCCGGGTCACCGGTCGTCCACTGCCGCGTCGCGGGGTCGTAGTAGCGCGCACTGCAGTAGTAGAGGCCGCTCTCGACATCGTAGGCGTAGGAGGCGTACCTGAGGATCTGGCGTGAGGCGATCTCCCCGGCCACGGTCGAGGTGACCAAGTTGGTGGCCTGCGTCCAGATCCCGGTCGCGTAGCTGCCCTCGCCCTGGGGTTGGCCCCAGGCGTCGTAGCGGTAGGCGGCGAAGGCGTCCCCGTCGGCATCGCAGAGGCAGACCACGTCGCCGTGGTCGGTGGTGATGAGGCTGAAGTAGGTCGTCGCGCTCTGGGTGCGGTAGACCCCGCCCCAGGGTGCGTCCTCCTCGTCGTAGAGGTAGTCGATGCTCCAGCTCGTCGCGCCCTGGATCGCGGCCAGGCGCAGGAGAGTCAGACCGTCATAGACGAAGCTCGTCTCGGTCGTCGTCGAGTCGGCGATGACCGTGCTCTCGAGGCGCTGGCCCGAGGCGTCGTAGGTGTAGGCGGCCTCGACGTCGGTGTCGGTGTCGGTGTAGCTTGCCATGCGGCTCTTGGCGTCGTAGGCGAAGACGAGGGGCTCGTTCTGGGTCGTCGGGCTCGGGGTCGGACCCTGGCAGGTGCGCCAGGCGTTGTCCTCATCCCAGCCGTAGTAGGTGGTGACCGGTGTCGCCGCCTCCTCGCCCTCCGTCTCCTCGGGGGTGAGGGTCGTGCTGATGAGGCGACTCTCGGCGTCGTAGGTGTAGGCCGTGGTGCCGCTGCCGTCGGCGACCTCGGCGATGAGGTTACCGACCTCATCGAAGGCGTAGCTGGCTTCGATCCCGTTGCGCGTCGCGGTCGCCAGGTCGCCGCCGGGGTGGTAGGCATAGCTTGAGGTGAGCGTGCCGCCCAGGGCGAGGGGCAGGCTCTCTGCGCTCTTGCGGCCGCTGTTGGCCTCGTAGCTGTAGCTTCCCGCCGAGGAGAAGCCGAGGCCCGACTGCGTGCTCAGTCGCCCGGCCGCATCGAAGCTCCGGTCTTCCGTATCGGCGGCGCAGCCTGTGTGCTGGATTAAGGCGCTCGTCCAGCGGTCGGCCGCATCGCGATCACTGCCGTCGTCGGCGACGCTGCGCGTGACCGTGGTGCTGGCGGCGATCGTCGCCGTACGCGCGGTCTCCATCTCGCGCCCGTTACGGGTGATGGCAAGTGTGGTGGCCGCGCCCGGGTAGGTGAGCGCCTCCTGGGTGCCGCTCGCTGTGTTCAGTGGGTAGGTGAGGCTGCGCTCGAAGCCGGAGACCGTCTCCTCGAGGGCGCTCACCCGCCCTAGTGAGTCGTAGCTTCTCGCGGTCTCCTTGAGGGTCACCTCACTGACGTCCTCGTGGAGCTCTTCGGTCAGGTTCCCGAAGGCGTCGTAGGTGTAGCTTGAAACGGTGCCGTCGGCGTCGGTCACGCTCTCCAGGCGTCCACTCGTTGCGTTGTAGCTACAGGTCGCCGTCTTGGTGCCCACGGTCTCGCTGACCACGGCCCCGTGGGCATCGTAGGTGGTGCTCGTCGTGACCCCGTTGGCATCGACCGTGCGTAGCACCCAGCCGAGGTCGTTGTAGGTGGTCTCGGTCACAGGCTCAGCGCCCTCGTCGCGCTCGGCCGTGGCGCTCGTCGTACGCCCGAGGAGATCGAGTACGGTGCTCGTCGTGAGCCCGGTGTGGCTCTCCTGGGCCGCGGTTGCGGCCACGGTCTGGCCGGCGGCATCCAAGAGCACCAGCGTCTCCCAGGGTGAGAAGGTCTCCTCCTCGTCGGTGGCCTCGCCGCTCGTTGCGATCTCGTTGCCCTGCCCGTCGTAGAGGTAGCTCGTCGTCGTCCCGTCCGGTTCGCGCAGGCTGAGCAGGTTGCCCGCCGTGTCGTAGATCGAGGCCGTGCAGGGCACGCTGCTTCCCGGGGTGTTGGTGTTGCCGGGGTCGCTCTCGTAGATGACGTTGCCGAGCGCGTCGTAGACTGAGCGTGTCGAGCGGCTCGCCTCGTCTTCGTCGTAGACGCCCTCAGCCCAGGAGTCGGTCGCGTTGGCGCTCTCATCGTAGATCGTCTTCGCGCCTTCTCCGCCCAGGGTCGTGGTCTCGGAGGCGGTCTCGTTGCCGGCCCCGTCATAGGTCGCCGTCGCGACGCTCTCGGTCGTCGGGTTCCCGCTCGCGTCGCTGAGCTTCGTGGTCACGGTCAGGGTGCGCCCCATGGCGTCGTAGCTGGCGAGCGTCCAGTCGGCCTTCATCTGCGTACCCGAGGCGCTGCGGTAGCTCTCGGTCAGGTTGCCCAGGCAGTCGTAGGCGCTGTGGCTGACGATGCCGGCGGCATCGGTCGAGGTGAGCAGGCG
>Ga0068714_10002675_pt1 | contig 22498 bp, 20 predicted proteins | sample MTBNYHSulfiMetaG_FD_62988 | JGI IMG/M metagenome (GOLD analysis project Ga0068714, IMG submission 62988) | Enrichment culture microbial communities from rom New York Harbor, USA that are MTBE-degrading - MTBE-NYH (New York Harbor Sulfidogenic)... | ecosystem: Environmental > Aquatic > Marine >... | reverse complement strand
CAGGCTACCCACTTTGTCCTCGCCGAGAAGCCGGAAGCGGTCAACAAAGACATAGAGGATTTCCTTAAGGTGATATCATCCTGAGTCTCTTTTGTCTTTGCAGCGAAACAGGGCACATGAATGCTTTCGAAGGGTTGAAATCGCCTCTGAGATTAATTTCTTGGGGCGATGACTCGCCGAACTGTGTGAGCTTAGCCTGATAACTGCCAAGATTCTCGCCCGCCGTCAGTTGACGGTCGCAATTTCAGGGGCAGTCGACAATTTACTCGAAACTTGTGCTAAACTCTTTTACTGATATAACCACGGATAATTGGATGTGAGGTCAGACCGATGAAAGTCAAAACATACATGTCCCAGGAAGGCATCTTGCCCCGTGGCTTCATCGAGAGAGTAAGGCAGATTGTCGGGGATGAGCACTTCTCACAGCAAGAAGGTGACCTCATCTCATACAGTCTGGATTACTGGTTGTACGGTGTATTCCTTTCTCAGAAGGGAGATTTGCCAGCGCTGCCTTCTGCCGTTATCTCCCCGGCATCCTCCGCCCAGATACAGGAAATTGTTCGATGCGCCAGTGAGTACAAGGTGCCCATCACTCCCTTTGGCGGAGGCTCTGGCGTGCTTGGCGGAGCAATCCCTCTGAACGGAAGTATTGTATTGAACCTACAGAGAATGAGCAGGTTCCTGAACCTGGACGAAGTCTCACTTGTGGCTGAGTTCGAAGCGGGCATAATAGGCGCAAATCTGGAACTCGAACTGAACCACCGGGGATATTCAGCAGGCAATATCCCGCAGTCACTTTACTGCTCCACCTTGGGTGGCTGGATTTCCACGCGGGCAGCCGGGCAGTTCTCCACGAAGTACGGGAAAATTGAGGATATGGTGTTAGGCATGGAGGTTGTGCTGCCTGATGGCAATCTGCTGAACATCAAACCTGTTCCCAGAAGGTCGGTTGGGCCTTCGCTGAAAGAACTATTCTTGGGTGGCGAAGGCGCACTCGGGATTGTAACCAAGGCAACCATTTCGGTTCATCCCCTGCCCAAGCTGACAATCAAACAGTCGTTCGTTTTCCCTTCGATTGAGGTAGCTGTTGACGTCGTACGCCAGATTTTGAGGGCTGAGGCCAGACCTGCGGTGGTCAGAATCTTTGACGAAGCAGAGGGCGAGAGATATTTTCCCAGTATAGGAAGAAAGGTGACTACAATCTTCATATCCGAAGGGGAAACTGAGTACACGGCTCTCAATGGTAAGGTTATCAGACGTATCTCTAGGGAAAACGGAGGAAAATCCTGCGGGAAAGAACCCGTCAACATCTGGCTGCAAAAGAGATTCGATATTGGGCTTGGACCCATCCTGATGCAGTATGGTGGGATTGTTGACACCATCGAAGTGTCAGCCCTATTCAAGGATGCTGCCAAGCTGTACAGGGATATGGTTGCTGCAATGAAGGCAGTTGAAGGCGTGCTGGACGTCTCAGGACATTACTCGCACTTTTATCGAGAAGGGGCTTGCCTGTATGTCACCTTCGCTGGCATCCCAAAAGACCCAATGCGTTACTACCAGGACACCTGGGATGCTGCCATGAAGGCTACACTTAAAAACAGCGGGTCAATAAGTCATCACCACGGTGTCGGTTTCTGGAGGATACAGTATATGGAACAGGAGCTGGGTGCCAGCGGCGTAAAGCTTTTGAAATCGATAAAAACTGCCCTTGACCCTAATGGCGTATTGAATCGAGGAAAACTCATCAATGGCGAAAGATAAGAAAGAGACTGAAAAAATTGCCAGATGCGCCATGTGCGCCGATATGTGCAAGTACAATTGCCCCACATACCTGGCCACGGGAAGAGAAACTCTGAGCCCACAGAAGATGGCCCGGCTCATCGTGTACAACGAGAAGTGCTTTCTGGAGGATGAAGAAGGCTTCCTCAACCTGATGTTCCAGAGTGCCATGTGTGGGGCATGCAGCCGGCACTGTATCTATGGTGACTATGATCTGAGGAAGTTCATTCACGAGGCGAGGGTCAAGGCCTTCGGCAATGGGTTCATTCCAGAGGATGTAAGGAAAAGGGTAGAAATATTCAAGAAATTTGGAAACCCTAACGGCGAAAGGGAGGTTATAGATAAAGGGACTGGCGATTTGGGCTACTTCATTTCCTGCTCTTCGTACAAAGACGGAGACTTGTTGATGGCTATGGACACAGTGCTCTCGAAATCAGGGCTTGACATAAAGCGATTTGGAGGTGGTGATATCTGCTGCGGCGCTCCTCTATACTATGCAGGGGACATGGAGGGGTTCAAGCAAGCCTCGCTGAAAATGAAAGCCGAGATTGAGATAAGGCAGGTACGCAGGCTTGTTGTTGATTGTCCCACCTGTCTCAAGATGATGACGGAAATGTACCGAGAGGTAGGGGTAGAGTTGGATGTTGAGCTTATGCATACCACGCAGTTCTTAGAGGCTTTGCTCAAACAGGGAAGGCTGGGTTTCAAGAAAGAGAATAAGGCTGTTACCTTCCACGACCCGTGCATCCTATCATATGACCTGGCAATAGCCGGTGTGCCCCGGGAAATTATCACAGCTCTGGGCTTCAATCTGAAGGAGCCGGTTTACTCGGGAGAGCACACTCATTGCTGCGGTGCCACATACGGCGCTAAGATTGGAGACCACCGCCTTAAGGATACTGTAACCTCTATGAGACTGAATGAACTGAGACAAACCGGTGCCGATATTTATGTTACCGCCTGTCCCACATGCAAATCTGTGCTGTCTGAAATCAACATAAAGTACATAACGGAACTGGTTGCGGAAAGGATTAATTGCTAGGCAATAGAGCGCTGGCGCGCGAAATACAGGGCGAGATAGGGAAGGCAACTGGCGAGCAGGTTGCAGTCTCGATAAGAGATGGCATTGCCAGACTGCGCGGACGCTTATCATCGCACCAGGCTACTGTGGAGGCCGGGCACCTTGCTGCAAGCATGGATCAGGTACGGGAAGTGGTGAATGACATCGTGTTCCCCGGACAGATGCGCTTCAAACCCCCGCGCAAGGTTTCAGAGGAACTCACTGGGAGGGAATTCGATGTGGTCGTCGTCGGTGGTGGCGTGATCGGCCTGGCCGTGGCCAGGGAGCTTTCGCAGTTCAATCTGAGCATTGCCTTGTTCGAAAGGCATAACGACGTGGGAATGGACCAGACCACTCATAGCTGTGCGATGATACACCCTGCGATTCAGGCGGAGTATGGCACGCTCAGGTGGGAGATGAATTACAAAGGCAATGCTATGTGGGGTGAGACAGCCCGTCAACTCGATGTGGATTTCAAGCGCATAGGCACGCTGATTGTGGCGGAGAATCCTGAGGAGGAGGCATTGCTACCTTATGCACGGGATACCGCCATAAAACACAACGACCCTGAGCCGAAGTTGCTGGACAGGGAGGGCTTGGACAGAGTTGAGCCGGGTCTTGCAGCGAATGTTAGAAAAGGTGTGCTGGTCTGGAACACAGGCATTATATCGGTGTTCGAGCTGCTCATCGCCTATGCTGAGAATGCACTGTCAAACGGCGTTAGCATCTTTCTGGACACAAGCGTCATAGGAGTTCGGACTGAAGATTCCAGCATCAAAGCAGTTGACACCACCAGAGGTACCGTGAGGACTAAGATCCTGATAAATGCCGCGGGGTTGTATGCGGACAGAATAGCGGAGTACGCCGGCGACAGGTTCTTCACTATCCACCCTAGGAAGGGCGAGACCATCATTTTCGACAAGTCATATCAGCCTGTGCGCACTGTTTTCGCTCCGGTCAGCTTGGCAGCGGAATCAAGGGAAAGCAAGTATACCAAGGGCGGAGGCATTATCCCTACGACGGATGGCAATCTTCAGTTCGGTCCTACCGCTATTGAAGTGTGCGACAAGGAGGACGTGTCAACTACCGCCGAGGGATGTGATAGTTTGTTTGATAGACTTGCGCCGTTGCTTGAGCGATTGAAGCCGGAGTACGAGAAACCTGACAAAAGGAAGATAATTACCCAGTTCGCCGGATGCCGGGCAGCTACTTATAAGGAAGATTTCATAATAGAACCTTCGCGGAAGGTACGAGGGCTAGTGTATGTTGCTGGGATTCAGTCGCCGGGTTTGGCATCAACGCCAGCCATTGTGGAACGGGTGCGGGAAATCATTCAGGAAGAGTGGCATCCATCTGTCAATGATAAGTTCAATCCCGTGAGGAAAAGACAAGTGCGTTTCTCGGAGCTGGATCTGAAGCAACAGGAAGAACTTATTCAGTCTGGTCCTCGATACGGACACATCGTATGCCGCTGCGAAAATGTGAGTGAGGCGGAAGTTGTGCGAGCGCTGAATGGCGAAATTGCTGCCAGAAGCCTTGATGGAGTAAAAAGGAGAACTAGGGCTGGGCAAGGCAGATGCCAGGGTGGGTTCTGTATGCCCAGGATTGTGGAGATAATTAGTAGGGAGATAGGTATCGGCAAAGAACGTGTGGTTAAGAGCGAGGGGGAATCTTATATTTTGAGCAGGAGGACCAAATAAGCGATACAGTGAAACACTTCATTGTCATTGATGGCGGCACACAGAATATTAAAGCATTCGTCTTAGATGAAAATGGAAACGAAGTCCATGGCGAGTCATCGCCTGTAGCCCCCTACTTTGCCGTGCAGCCTGATTTTGCCGAACAGGATGCTGAAGCTTACCTGCAGATAACACAGAAGATAACCAAGAGTGTAGTGCAGAATTCGCGAATATCGACGGATACTCTTGCCGGCGTTGCCATCACCACGCATAGGAGTACCATTGTGCCAGTTGACCAGAATGGTAATCCGATTCGCTCTGCGATCACCTGGCTGGACGAGCGCAAGACTGAGGGATTGAGGTTACCAGGCGGCCCTATTATGCCGCTTGCTTTCAAAGTCGTTCGAATGGAAGAGAGGCTGAGGGAGTATCAGAGGAGGTCGAAATTCAACTGGCTCAAAAGAAATGAGCCTGAGAATTATGCCCGGACATTCAAGTTTCTCACCGTCTCATCTCACATATTGCACTCATTGACGGGTGAGTTTAAGGACTGTTCCTCGATGATTGTGGGGCTGTTCCCCATCGACCTGAAAAGCCTCCAATGGCATCCATGGAAGGTCATCTATGAAATTTTCGGTGTGGAACGCGATAAGCTGCCTGCACTGGTTTCCCCTATAGATATTGCTGGCACCGTCTCCGAGGAGGGTGCCCGTCGGTTTGGTGTCCCGCCGGGCCTTCCTGTAGTCGTAGGTGCGGGGGATAAGCAATCGGAGTTGCTTGGAGCTGGGGTAACGACCAGTGGTATCGCAGAAATAAGCTATGGGACTGCTGCAGTGATTGAAATGCTATCCAGTAAATATGTAACCCACCCAAGGATGGACTTCTTTACCTGGGGAGCCGGTATTCCCGGACACTGGGCGCTGGAGGGTTTTGTGGGCAGAGGATACTGGATGGTTTCGTGGTTCAAAGACGAATTTGGGAAACGCGAGGAGGATGAGGCTTTGAGACTGAGTGTATCGCCAGAAGTTGTGCTCGATAGGCAATTGACCGATATCCCGCCGGGTTCAATGGGCCTGCTGGTGCAGCCTTACTGGCATCCGCGAGAAAACGACCCTCTATCGAAGGGGGCCATGATTGGCTTCTCTGGCGAACACACTAGGAAGCACGTTTATAGGGCAATCATAGAGGGGATTGCCTACGAGTTGCGCAGATTGAGTGAATTGATGGTCAAGCACTCGGGCAGCGCTATAACCCAATTGAGAGTCGGTGGCGGAGGTTCCCAGAGCGATGAGATTATGCAGATTACTGCTGATGTCTTTGGTCTACCAGCCATGAGGATGCACACCAGCAATCTTGCGGCACTGGGCGCTGCCATCGATGCCACAGTGGCATTGGGAATCCACAGAAGCTTTCCTGAGGCCGTGGAACGGATGGTCAGGGTCAAGACTGCCTTCCAGCCAGTAGATGAGAACGCCAGAATCTATGACCGATTGTTCAGGGAAGTGTATGTCAAGATGTATCCTGTGCTCTCTCCACTTCACCACAGAATTGCTGAGATAACAAATTATCCCAAACTGAGGTAGCACATTTCTGTTTTTTAACATGATAATGGAAGCTGATGTAGCGATCATAGGGAGTGGCCCTGCCGGACTTACCGCCGCCATACATGCTCACAGAAGCGGCGCCAGGAAAGTACTGCTCCTGGAAAGGGAGGAGGAACTGGGAGGCATTCTCAAGCAATGCATCCATAACGGCTTTGGCCTGGAGCAATTCAAGCAAGATTACACCGGGCCTGAGTATGCTGAGCGCCTTATCAAAGAGTTAGAGGAAACTGATGTGCAATGCTTCTTGAACACACTGGTAACCGACCTCTCGTCAGACAGGGTAATAACGGCACTCAGTCCCGAGCATGGTGCCCTTGAGATTAAGGCGAAAAGCATAATCCTTGCCATGGGGTGCCGCGAACGCACTAGGAGTAGCATCGGCATCCCGGGCACACGCCCTGCAGGCATATTTACCGCGGGAGTAGCGCAAAGATTCGTCAATATTGACGGCTACCTTCCAGGGAAAGAAATTGTCATCTTGGGCTCCGGTGACATCGGGCTCATCATGGCAAGAAGGCTTAAGCTGGAGGGGGCCAGTGTCATCGGGGTATACGAGATAATGAACTATCCGGGTGGCTTGAAGAGAAACATTGTGCAGTGTCTCAACGATTTCAATATACCCCTTTACCTCTCCCACACAGTTACTGAGATAAGAGGCAAAGAAAGAGTAGAAGGCGTTATCATCTCGAAGGTCGACAGTGATCTCAATCCGGTGGAGGGCAGTGAGCAATCAATTAAATGTGACACATTGCTGCTATCAGTAGGATTGATGCCGGAGAACGAACTCTCAAAGAAGGCTGGCATAGAGCTTAGCGCCTCTACCGGAGGTCCGGTTACCACGGAAATTTTGGAGACCTCTGTGCCCGGAATATTCACCTGTGGCAATGTCTCCACAGTGTTCGACCTTGTTGACTATGTTGCGCAGACGGGCACCGTTGCTGGCACCTATGCTTCACGATATGCATCAGGCCATGTGAGCGGAAGTGGACAGTTTGTGGATATCTTAACTGGAGAGAATGTGAGATTGCTGTTTCCCCAGAGATACAGTTTTCAGGATGACCTGGTTCTGTTTATTCGCGCAGCAGATCCTGTGGAGAAACCTGTAACCATAGAGGTAGCGCCACTGGGGTCAAGAATCAATAGACCTTATGCCCGCCCCAACGAGATGTTGAGATTGAAGATCCCGAAAGGGAAGCTCGCTGAGGCCAAGCAGTCCATCAAGGTTAGTATAAGAGAAAAATAACATGGCTGCCGAGAAGAAGCACTTTGTCTGTGTGGTCTGTCCTATCGGATGTGAGATCGATGTAGTCCACGATGGCAGTAAAATCATCTCCATGGCAGGAAATAAATGCGAAAAGTCTGAAGAGTTCGTGATCCGGGAACTGATTGAACCAATGCGTATATTGACCACAACTGTCCGAATCCAGGGGTCGAGGTGGCCGGTCATCCCCGTACGTACAGATAAGCCAATTCCCAAACAATTATTCCCCCGCATAATGAGGCAACTGAGAGGCATCAACTTGCAGGCTCCGGTCAACATGCTGGATGTAGTGGTGAAGGATGTTGTTGGCACGGGGGCGAATATCATAGCCACGAGGACCATGCCACGCGGATAACAGAGTCGCCCCTGGCTTTAATTCTTGCAGACTTCAACTCGCAGAATGTCACTTCCCTGGCTTGATGATTATCCAGGATTGTCACCAAGCGTTGGTTGACGGTGAAGCGAGCGGAAAGCATTGACAGTGTGTTGGGGGTGATATAGTATAGTCGACATCCCAACGAAACTAAGCTATTAGCGGGATGCCAGATGGCGAGCCTTGAGGCGGGGAGAAATGGCCAAATACATAATTGCCCATGACGTGGGCACCAGCGGCAATAAGGCAGTGCTGGTGGATACTGAAGGGCGTGTCCAGGGCAAGTGTTTTGAGCCTTATAAGACTTATTATCCGAGCCCGGGTTGGGTGGAGCAGGAGCCTGAGGACTGGTGGCGGGCAGTATCAACTACTACCAGGCTTCTCCTTGAACATACCGGGGTATCACCCGGCGAAGTGACTTGTATTACCTATGCCACACAGATGCTCGGCATCGTACCAATGGATTCAGAGAGTGGCCCATTGCGACGGGCTATAATCTGGCTGGATTGCCGGGCTGGGGAACAGGCAGAACGATCGATGAGGAAATTTCTCGGCCCCTGTGTTTTTGCTCTGATTGCCGGTGCTGTGCTGTGTGGCAAGGATGGCATACCCAAGCTGTTATGGCTCAAAAGTAAAGAGCCTGACATCTATGACAGGATGTGCTGCTTTCTGGATGTTGCTGGTTATCTCTTTTACCGCAGCACGGGTAATATGGTCATGGAGTGGACAGGAGCCTCGGTCTTCGGACTTGACCTGAAAAAGAAAACTTGGCTTGAGGGGATATTTCGTTATGTTGGGCTTGACCCTCACAAGTTTCCTCCTCTGGTGCGGTCGATTGATAAAGCTGGCGAGCTGACGCGTGAAGCTGCTAATGAGTGCGGGCTATTACAAGGAACGCCGGTTATTGCTGGGGCAGGGGATGCTCCATGTGCTGCGGTTGGGGCTGGTGCCGTTGGCGAAGGCGAAGGACATGTCTATCTAGGTATATCTGGCTGGGTGGGTGTGGTTACGAGGCGTACGCCCCGGGGCAAATGCGGTGCGGCAACCATTCAGTCGGCAGACCCGAATAAAACGTTTTTGTTTGCTGAAACGGAGGCGGCCGGAGGTTGTATCCAGTGGATTGCTGACCAGTTCTACAAGACAGAAAAAAACGACCCTAATATACCCAATGTCTATGCCCTTATGGATGACGAAGTTACCAGAATTCAACCTGGCTCCAATTACCTGCTGTTTACTCCCTGGATTTATGGTGAGAGGGCGCCCATAGATGATTGTTATGTACGTGCCACCTTTCTCAATTTGAGTGCTGAGCATACTCGGGAGGACATGCTACGGGCAGTCTATGAGGGCGTGGCCTATAATATCAGGTGGATTGTGGAGATCGTGGAGAAAGAGTTCAGTTTCCCCCTGCCATGTCTCAGAGTCATAGGTGGGGGGGCGAAGGGTAAGCCGTGGATGCAGATTTTAGCCGATATAACTCACAGAAAAATTGAGACTGTCTGTGAGCCACAAGAGGCGGGAGCAGTTGGGGCGGCACTGGTGGCAGCGGTTGGAATGGGCATATACCCGGATTTTGAGTCGCTGAGAAAGGTGGTCAAAGTAGATAGTGTTTATGAGCCACAGCCAGAGAATTCTGAGATTTACGACTCGCTGTTTCATTACTACCAAGAGGTTTACCGTAACCTGCGGAGTTTTTACAGAAAGCTGAACAAGGAAAGATTTGATAGATGTGACCGTTTAAATATGTAGCTGCGAGGCGTTAGCCCCGCCCGGTGGCGGATGGCAAATGAGTGACCATCCAGGTGAGCCTAAAGGGTCACGACTACATGTGAAAACCGGTCTCAATATATTAAGGAGGTGTTTAGATGGAAATGCAGGAAATTCTTGGGCTTCCCTTAGCTTTGCCGGATGGTGTGGACTATGAAGACTATGTAATCGGCACATATTTAGTGTCCTATACAGCAGCGCTTCCCATCCCCATTATAGCCCCCATGCTGGCAGTGGAGCAGAGCACAGGCACGTGGGTGCCGGTACCCGGTGAGACTCCGGAGATCCGTTGTCAGCACATTGCCAAGGTAATCGGGGTCTATGAGGTGCCGGATTATGAGTTCGCCGTTCCCCCCAATTTGCAGACCAGGCAGTGGTTTGTGCAGGTAGCCTACCCGGAGGTCAACATCGGCGAGCAGATACCAATGTTGCTGACCACGGTTGTGGGCAATATTTCCATGGGCGGCGATATTAAGCTAGTAGACATACGCTTCCCGAAGAAGTATGTAGCCGGCTTCAAGGGACCTAAATTCGGCATCGAAGGAATAAGAAAAATCCTGGGAGTAAAGAAACGCCCCCTGCTCAACAACATGATTAAGCCATGCACAGGCTACCGCCTGGAGGTCGGGGCGGAATTGTTCAGACAGGCGGCGCTCGGCGGCTGTGACATCGTCAAGGATGATGAGTTGATAGCCGATGCTTCCTTCAATTCGGCACTAGAGCGGGTCAAGCGCTATATGGAGATTGAGAAGCAGGTGTATGAGGAGAAGGGGGAACATACCCTCTACACCGTGAACGTAACCGACAAGATTCCCAAGGTTTTTGAAAATGCCAGGCGCGCTGTGGAGCTGGGATGTAATGCACTGATGGTAAATTATCTCGCCGTCGGTTTTCCAGTGCTGCAGGCACTGGCTGAGGACCCCAGTATCAATGTTCCCATACTTGGCCACATGGATGTTGCCGGTGCCCTGTATATGTCACCATGGCATGGCTTAAGTTCTCATCTTGTCCTGGGCAAACTGCCACGCCTCGCCGGTGCTGACATCGTTGTCATTCCTGCCCCTTACGGGAAAGCACCGGTGATAGATTACAAGTTCCGAAATGTTGCCAGAAACCTGGCATTCCCTCTGTATCAACTCAAACCGGCTTTTCCAATGGCCTCTGGCGGTATCACGCAGTCCATGGTACCCCAGGTGATGGCAGACCTGGGCAATGACATTGTCATCGGCTCTGGTGGTGGTATCCATGCGCATCCTCAGGGACCAGTCGCCGGTGGCAAAGCATTCCGGCAGGCAATCGATGCTACTATGCGGGGCATACCTTTGTCAGAGTATGCCAAAGACCACCAGGAGCTGGCAATTGCGCTTAAAGAATGGGCAGACCCGTTCAGCAAGGGCATCAAGTTTTAGATTTTAGAAAGGAGAAGGAGAATGTCTAGGGTAACGATTTTAGGTGGTGGTGGTGCTGTAGGGAGCATAGCCACACAAACGCTGGCATCAAGCAGTGTATTCTCCGACATAGTGGTCGCCGATATCAATATGGCAGCGGCAAGGAAGCTGGTCGAGAAAGCCAGAGAAACTAAACTCACTGCTGTCGAGCTCGATGCCGAAAGCCCCGAGAGCATCAGAAAGGCGATTGCTGGCTCGGCGGTTGTTCTCAACTGCGTTGGGCCTTTTTACAAATATGGCCCCGTTATATTAAATACAGTGATAGAAGCCGGAGTAAACTATGTCGATGTCTGCGATGATTTTGACGCTACTGAGGCGCTTCTTGCTATGGATGAAAAGGCGAAAAAGGCCGGCGTTTCGGCGCTTATCGGGATGGGTAGCTCTCCCGGAGTGGCGAACGTGCTGGTGAGGTTCTGTGCTGATTCCCTGCTGGATGAAGTAGAGGCAGTGGATATATATCATGCACATGGGGGTGAGAAGGTGGAGGGGGCAGCGGTGGTGAAGCACAGAATTCATTCCATGAAAATGGGCATACCAATGTTCCTCGATGGTCAGTTTACAACTGTTAAGCTCTTTGAGGACAGTGGCAGGTCGCTGGAGGAGGAGACCGAGTTTCAGAATGTCGGCACCTACAGAGTCTATGCTTATCCTCATCCCGAGACGATAACTCTGCCCCGGTATCTGAAGGGTGTGAAACGGGTGACTAATCTCGGCCTGGTGCTCCCGCCGGCTTATGCTGAGTTAATTAAAGGGATGGTAAGGCTGGGAATTACGGATGAGGAACCGGTGGAAGTCCAGGGGCAAAAGGTTATTCCCCTGGAATTTGCCGTCGCTTTCATACTTGCTCAGAGAGAAAGACTGACGAAAGAAGGGGGCATTACCGAGCCAATGGGGTGCTTGAAGATTGTGGTGAAGGGTTATAAGGATGGCGGCAAGAACACCTATATTTTCTCAATGTCTTCGAGGGGACAGGGGATGGGTGAAGGCACCGGTATCCCGGCGGCGATAGGTGCCATAATTATGGCTACCGGGAAGATTAAGGAGAAGGGTGTTCTCCCGCCCGAAGCCTGTGTCAATCCTATGGATTTGCTTGAGCTCGCCAAGACTTCAGTAAAAGCTGCTGGCGGTAGGGGTTTTCCTATTGTAATCGAGCATATCGATAAGGACGGGAAGTCGCAGATGGTAAATTTGTTTGGCTAGGGTTGGATTTCTCTTCTTCTCACTCCCTTCCACCAGAAGAATGAGAAGCAATTTTAGAAAAGTCGAGTTTTTGGATAAGTTCTAAAACATAGGGATGGGGCAAGCAATCGGCGAATATAAAAGCTATAAATATAGATGGGTTGTTCTGGCTGTCTATATGTATGTAGCCGCTCTTACTCAGCTGTACTGGCTGAACTTCGCGGCCATCGACACCTTTATCGAAGAACGTTTCAGCATACCGGCAAGCAGCGTTATGTGGTTCACACTCGTTTTTCCTTTAGTACAGGTTTTATTATCCATGCCTGCTGGTATGGTTATCGATAAGAAAGGATTTAAATATGGTGTTGGCATAGGCGCACTCTTTACCGGTATATTCGCCATGCTCCGCCTGGCGAATACTGACTCATTCACCGTTCTTCTGATATCCCAGATAGGAATTGCAATAGGACAACCTTTTGTACTGAACGGCGTTACCAAGCTTGTTGTAACCTGGTTTCCACAGAAAGAAGAGGCAACTGCGGTGGGGCTGGGCTCCCTGGCACTGCTCGTCGGCATGATGGTTGGATTGGGAGCAACGCCGGCGCTGGTGCAATACCTGGGATTCGAGACAATGCTGCTAATATACGGCGCCATAGGCGTTTTGGGCATCTTATTATTCTTCTCACTGGTGAAAGCTCAGCCGGCAACCCCTCCCAGAGAAGTAGAAGTCCAGCAGGAAATCACAGGCTGGCAGGGTATTAAACACATTCTGAAGATGAAGGACTTTGTGATTCTCGGCTTTATAGCCCTGGTAGGTATCGGAGTTTTCAACGGGCTGGCTACATGGCTGGAAAAAATACTAAATGAACTCCATCAGATTCCCATGACCGATGCCGGCATCATCGCCGCAATACTTATTCTCAGCGGCATAATCGGCTGCATCATTATCCCATTGGTTTCGGACAAAATAATGAGGAGGAAGCCATTTCTACTGCTGGCATCTGCAGTTGGGACAGCGTCCATCATCGCACTGATGGTGACCAAAGGATTTGCGTCGAACATGGTCAATGGCATATTCCTGGGCTTCTTCCTGATTTCCGCACTGCCTATAATGCTGACGATGTCTGTCGAGATTACAGGCGCCCGGTTCGCCGGTATTTCCGTTGGTTATTTGCAGCTCCTGGGGAACGCCGCTGCAGTAGCCATTGTTCCCATAATGGAATCCATGCGTGGCATTACGGGGCAATTTATCTTACCGCTGGCATTTATCGCCGGGCTGTTGGGCATATCCTTCATACTGGCGTTGGTGATAAGAGAACCCGCCAGAATTCCAAAGGGCTAAGTCTATCCCCCACGTTTTTCCGCAATATTGCTCGGTTGTGGTTCTAGTTCCAGACGGCTCACCATGGATGAACGGAAAATTCTCGGGATTTTGCCGCGAGCACGGACATGGATGTTCTTATCTGTTTTAGCTATCCGGCAAATTCTTCACCTCCAAATTTTATGGTGCGACCATTCAGGGTCGTGTAGTATGAAGCTTTAGCCTCGTACTACATTTTTAACTTTTAAATGCTCTCGGTTGACTTTTCCCCTGAACAGCTCAAAAGCTCGACAGTGGGGGGGTGATATAATATAAGCTGGAATCTTGGTAAAACTAAGCTGTTACAATAATGTAGACTGCGAATATATTCATTCATACCATTTTCGTTACGTTGCGGGGTCATAGTGTTAGGGTCTAATGTTACTTCTATTGCCGAAGTGGTACCCGGCTTGCTTCTTTCTTTAGTTGGAATCTCGCTGACAAGTGCTTCCCTGGTAGCTGTACTCATTACGGTTGGGTTGCGGGAAGACATATTCCCTGGAATGAAAGGTGTCTTCCTAAGAAGTGGGAGCCTAACTGTGATTTTTCTCTTGACTGCATGTGTACTATTGATGTTAGAACTGAGTGGCTATACAAGTGCTGGGCTTGCCTTTAGCATCGGACTGGCGTCATTCTTTGCCGCAATAGCCTCCTTGATTTCAATAGCGGTCTTCTTTGCAAGGGTTTCTCTTTCCCTAGGAGGGGACAAAAAATGGGCCAATTTTCTTCTATCGGGGAGTGGTTACCGTATAGCATGGTTCATTTTTTTCCTCGCACTGGTTGCCCTATTTATTACCTCGGGATTCGCTTCGGGGTGGCGTGCAACCCCTACTTGGGCCCTTGGCGGACTTGCTGTTGGTCATCTCTTATGTGGTTGTGCGATGCGTAACTACATCCGATATGATATAGGAGACTTCAAAGAGTGTTTTTCTGCCGAGGAGTTCTATCAAGAGCTACAAGCTGTAGTTGAGGAAAGCACGGAACTTAGAATTACGTCAACAACTCCTGGGCTTGTCCTCATATCCGAATATGCACCGGAGAACTATCCCATGCCCGGCGAGAGAAAATATCCAGGCCGTACAGAATTGGTCGAGCTCTATCTCATGTATGCTAGGAAAGGTGTCAGAATCAAATATTTAGTCGGTAAACAAGGTATAACGGACTGGGTGAAAAAATATAAGACAATAGATAAGACATTACGCATGTATAGTGAATATAGGAATGCCAGCGAACAGCTTTTCAAACGTGTCTACGCAATAAAGAATATAGAATTAAGGTACCTCTCACTAGCAGCCGATTCTGACTTTGTAACCGTCTCTCTCATAAGTGACAAGGCGGTTGTTTTTTCCAATCGTGATAGACTAACTAAAAAGATAAAGCACGGAGATATAGTGAGAGATACTTCGCTTGCCAAACGTTTGATCAAAAGATTTGATAGCAGGGAGCACTGGGACTCTGCGAAGGAGTTCACCCTTTCTGAATTCCAACGACTATGGGAGTAACCGCTACCCTAGAATAGAATTAAAGTCAGCCTCTTCATCATTTGTGAAGCCAAGCCAGACTAATAGATCCGCGATGTTGTGTCTTTCGTCTGTAAGTCCGAATTCCTGTAGCGCTGCATACCAATTTAATAAGGCCTTCTTCTGCTCAGCAAAAGGTTTGTCTCTCACGGGGCCCATGTACTTAGTCCACAGCTCAACTTCTTTAGTGGTAATTTCCCTGTCTTTTAGGAATATCTTCGCAACGTCTAGCAATAGTCTAGCCAAACTCTTATCTATGATATCTGAAGGCTCAGACCAATGTGCCTTCCCCAAACAGTCTGTATAGAAGCTTATTTGCTTAATCATGTCCAAGAGACCTGTATGTTCGACTTCTTCTTCAAATAGTTTTCTAAAATCGTCTAGTCGACGTGCCCCTTCGCTCACCAATTGAGGCAACAACCACATAGCATTCTTCTTTGTGTGAGACCTAAAGTCTTTCCAAGACGTTCTCAATTTGTTATCCCCAGTTGCTAGGGCTATTTGTCTTAGAATAGATTCCTTCCCCGCCTCTTCAATTGAAAGAATTGCAAGGGCTGCTGTTGTGGGATAACGTTCTTTATCGAAAAGTAGCTGAGCATCTTCGGCCAATCGATGGGCATTGCGTCGGTCAGCGTTGATTCCGCTAGCAATCTGATGAGCTGTGAGTCTACCGCTGTATGAGTTTAAATGTCTAGCCATTCAACTTAAAAATCCATTGCTTATTTATACAGGTTTGGGCTATATCCATAATACAAAACTCTTAGCAAAAGTTCTACCTTTCATGCATCGCGGCTCACCATGGATGAATGGGAAACTTTTGAGAATTTGCTACAAGTAAGCGTCAAGCTTGGCATGATGTAGCGGGCGTAATCTCGCCAGCCAGCTTGAGCTTTTGAGTATCGCTCCACTGCCACCGCAGGCCATTTCCTCTTGACTCCAGCCGCAAGACTCCCTTTGATATCAGTTCGCCCATCCACCGCCGGGCTACATCTATGTTAACGCCCAGCTTCCGGGAAACCCGGCGGGCTAATTCGGCCTCGGCGTTACCGGGATTCTGGGCGGTGGCTGACGCCATCCCCCCAAGTCCTTCGACGACATCTCTCTGAAGCAGCGCCCACACGAATTGCTCTTTTGCCTTTCCTTCAATCATGTCAGCGCACTGGGAATCTCCGTCTTTAGCCCGGCGCCTTATGTCATCCCAGGCCTCTTCTATCCCCTGGTCATAGATAGACATGGCCTCTTTTATCATTTCCCTGGTCATGGTAGCCATCTCGGTGATGGGCTCGTTGGCATTATAGCGGGCCCAGTTTCGACTGAGGATACGAATCCCATAGTCCTTAGCTCTCTCATACAGTTCGGTCCCGGGCAGGGGGGACAGGATATGGAAGCCGTACTTGGCGCCGTATTTGTGACAAAGCTCGTCGCCGAAGGCCATAGATTTGAGAGCCGTATCCCAGCTTTCCCCCGGAAGTCCGAGAATGAAAGAATTGAAGACGTTGATGCCGGCCTCGGCAGATATCTTTACGGCGCGCCGCACTTCGTCGACGGTGATTCCTTTCCTTATGGTCTTCAGGATTTCCTCATCTGCCGACTCGACGCCAAATAGTACCCATTCGCAGCCGGCCCGTTTCATTAACTGAGCGAGGTCCTCGCTAATCCTATCAACCCGGGCAAAGACACTCCATTTTATCTTCAGTTTACGTCTGAGTATTTCCTCGCACACTGCTCGAGCGTGATGATGGTTGACAGTAAAGGTGTCATCAACGATATTAATTTTCGCCAGCCCGAAATCACGTTGCAGTTTCTCAATCTCATCCACAACAGGTTCGGGGCTGCGAAAACGGACCTTGGGGCCAAACATTCGATGTCCTGAGCAAAAGATACAGCTATAAGGACAGCCACGGCTGGTTATCACTGTGCATGGAGCACCTAGGGCGCGGTACCTCGCCATGGGCAATAACTCGCGAGCTGGTAAAGGTAGCTGGTCGAGGTCCTCAATGCGGGCTTGGGGAGGTGTCTTCACCACCAAGCCTCCATCTGCAAAGGCAATCCCGGGCACATGGTGGATGCCTTTGCCTTCTTCTATCGCCCTGACTAATTGGACAAGGGTTCTCTCCCCCTCACCGATGACTATGGCATCAATCCATGGTGACTGGAGCAGTGTTTCTTCCAGGGCAAAGGTAACGTGAGGGCCGCCGATAACGGTGAAGATGCGAGGGTCGAAAGCTTTACATGCCTTGAGTATTCTCCTGGCAATGGGGTAGTTCAGAGTAACGCAGGTGGCACCCACAAGCTGGGGTCGGTACTCTTCCAGTTCTCGCTTCAGCTTCCTGGGGTGGTACGGGGTCACCAGGAAATCCAGAATCTTGACCTCAATACCCTCTTGAATCAGGACACTGGCTAAATAAGTTAAGGAGAGGGGAGGGAGCGGGCTCTCCTCCAGAGGGTGTGGCGTGCTCAGGAGTAATACTCGCATATATATCAGCCAGAAATTCCCTACCCCACATCCCTGGCTTCTTAAATTCGACATCATGAGTATAGCCCTTGTCACACCCAAAATCAACCATATTGGGAGAATTATATGTTTTTGTGTTTTTATGTTATAAAATTGGATAGAGGAGGTGAGTATGGCTAAAGGAACGAGAATAACTGTGGATTTGGGAAGCGAGGAACTTCTCAAGGCGGTAAAATTTGCCTCTATTGAGCAGGGTAAACCGATTCGGGAAATCATTATCGAGGCGCTTGGGCAGTGGTTGGGGGGAAAGAAAGGCTCAGGGCAACAGGACTACCTGGCCATGATGAAGGCCCTGGATGAATACCGAAAAACCGCAAAGCAGGGATAGCTGAGGCAGCAGAGTGATGTAATCTATCCGATTAAGACTACCGGGTGAGTGCCGGTATGATCAGATAAATACAAGATGTCTTTAGGAGGACGATATGATAATTGACGCGCATACTCACCTCTGTAATCGTGATGGTGTTGCCCAACCTTTCTGGGATGGTTGGGCAGAGGTTTCAGCGCTGAGAGTTAATAGACCATTGGAAAAGGTGCAAAGACGATTGCCTGAGTTCTGGGATATTTCCGGTGACATGATAGTCAAGGATATGGATGCTGCCGGGATTGATAGAAGTGTGCTGCTGGCGATTGATTGGGGACTGGCTCGCCATCTTGGTGACCTCAAGCTGAGCATTGAAGAGATAAACAAGATCTATGCCGACGCAGTGAAGAAGCATCCCCAGCGGCTAATTGCTTTTGCTGGCATTGACCCTAGAAGAGAAAAAGCTGCCGAATTGGTGGGAATATTTCTCGGGGACTGGGGTATGAAGGGGATTAAATTCCATACGGCGGCCGGTTTCTATCCCAACGATAAGGCATGTTATCCCATTTATGAGAAGGCACTCGAATATGGGGTCCCCGTTCTGCTTCATACAGGGGAGGTGTTGAAACCACTTTATTTTAAGTACTGCCAGCCCATTTATGTGCAGGAGGTAGCCGTGGACTTTCCCGACCTGCCCATCATTCTGGCGCATACCGGTGGATGCTGGTACTCGGAAGCAGTGGCAATCTGTAGCAACGCCACTAATGTTTACCTCGATTTATCTGTCTGGCAGTCACAGCTTCTCCGCCCTCTGGAATTTTACAGAGCTCTACGAACATTGTTAGACTCGGTCTCATGGCAGAGGGTGCTGTTCGGCAGCGATTACCCGTTTCTGAAATTGCTAATCAATCAGGAGAGGTGGGTCAAAACATTTACTGAAATTCCCGACTCAGTGAAGGAACAGGGGATCGAGTTTAAAGACGAGGAAATCGCAGGAATAATGGGCGGCAACGCCGCCAAACTCTTAGGACCGACAGAATAGTCTTGGCAGGCGCTAGACGTTCATCCCTCCGCTGATGATGAAGGCGCCGCCGGTAACGAAGGAAGCAGCGTCCGCGGCCAGCCAGATTACCATTTCCCCCACTTCTTCAGGTTCACCCCATCTCTTCAGAGGTATGCTGGACTGGAAGGCATCGGCGTCTTTTCGGGCACGTAACTCCTCAGTCATGCGGGTTTTGATCCACCCGGGGCAGACGGTGACTACCCGGATGTTGTCCCTGCCATACTCGGTCGCCGCTGCGTTGGAAATGGCCACGACGGCGTGTTTGCTTCCGCTGTAGACGGACAATCTTTCTGCGGTGGACACCCCGGCGATGGAGGCATTATTTATGATAATTCCGCCACCTTGCTCCTGCATCACCGGTATTTCGTATTTCATGGACAACCAGACGCCCTTGAAGTTGGTATCCACCAGTTCGTCAAATGTTTCCTCTGTCATCCGTATCAGCCGGGCCATTATGCCTCCTACTCCGGCGTTGTTAAAGGCGATATCCAGACGGCCGTATTTCTTTACGGTTTGTTGCACCATGTTTTCGACCTGCGAGGCAATCCGCACATCGGTTTGGACAAACATCGCTTTACCGCCGGCCTTTTTTATCATCTCCACCGTTTCCTTCCCCTCTTTTTCCCTGCGGGCTGCCACCACCACCCTGGCGCCCCGTTCTCCAAATTTGATTGCCGTGGCGCGGCCGATGCCGGAACTGCCGCCGGTTACCAGTGCTACTTTTCCTTCAAACGTGTTCATCTTTAGTCTCCTTTTTGGTCACTAAGTTAATGCTAGGCTCTGTTCCATCTTAATGTTAATTGGACAACTTTATCACCGACGAGCGCACAACTGCAATATGGGCGGTTCCTCCCAATCCCAGAGATTGCCACACTTCATTCGCAATGACAATAAAAAATAGTGTGCTCACCACAGTGATACCCCCGTGTCGTTGCGAGGCTGACGTTAGTCAGCCGAAGCAATCTCGGTGGGGCTGTCGGGGATGGAAATTGACACGTGGAGTTTACCTCTTCGACTTCGCTCAGGATAGGCCTGAGCGGGCAGGAGGTCAGGACTGAGGAGGAACTTTCTCCAGAGACAGGTAAAGCTCCTTTTTCTCCTCATGGGAGCTGAAGAGTTCCTCCAGCAGCATTATTTGCCCTTCGGACTTGAGTTTAGCTAGTCCTTCGAGGCATTCGGGCTTGGACAGGCTGGGTGTCCATTCCCGACAGGCTTTAGGACGCGAGGGATGTATGGTGCAGCGGGCTTTCCCGTCCGCATCCCAGGCCAGGAAGACGCAGCCCTTCTTTGTGTGCTTGAGCAGATAGCCTTCCTTTATCGGCACCTTCCGGGCGTACCTGGAGATGCACTTTGAGCTTGATATTCCCAGGGCTGAAGCAATGTTGCCTATGTCTTCGGGGGTAAGTGGAGCCTGATAGCAGGTGCAGCAGATGCCACAGCGAAAACAGGGGATAGGAGTTTGTTCCGTTATGGTAATTTCCTTCCCTTCCGGTGTCTTTATAATCGCTTTCTCTGTTGACATAATGCTATCTTCATATCACTGCGGAGAAATCAAGCTCAATATCCTCTCGTGAAGCTTTTTGTTGGAGAATAAAAGGTCGCTTGTCTGGGGCTTCCATGGATTGCCCTGAAAATCGCTGACCTTTCCACCGGCTTCCTGGACTAATAAGACACCGGGGGCGACATCCCAGGGCTCAATCCTGGTGGAGAAGTAAGCTTCTCCTTTGCCGGCGGCTACCCACGCTGTTTCCAGCCCCGCCGAACCAAGCTTGCGTATGTCGGTAACCCGGGGGTAAACCTTATGCAGAAGCTCACCTGTTCTTCCCCGGTTTTTCTCTCCACCTTCACAGTAGAAAATGTAGCTCTGGCCGAGGTCCGATACATCGGATACTTTAATCTTTACCCCGTTTAAGTAAGCGCCTTTGCCCTTTTCAGCAAAGTAAAACTCATCGATCGCCGGGGCGTAAGTTACCCCCAGCAGAAGTTCGTTTTGGTGCATCAGGGCTAGGCACACAGAAAAGAAAGGGTTGAAATTGGCAAAATCACCTGTGCCATCCAAGGAATCTACAATCCAAAGCCAATCAGGGTCATCCTGAAGAAAACCGCTTTCCTCAGTGAGCAGGCTGTGGCGAGGATAACGTCTCTTAATCTCTTCAACAATTAACCTGTCCACCTCTTTGTCATACTTGGTGGCTGCCTCTTTAGCCGTGCTTCGCTCTTTGAGCAAAGCCCAGTCCTGGCGAAAATGCTTCATCAGGGTATCGCCAGCCTTCCTGGCCAGGCTCTCAATTAATTCCTTCATATTTCTGGTTATTTTATCATTGCTGGTAAAATAGAACTAAGCACAGAGGTTCTTCGATGAGTGGGGCGGAAGGACTTCCGTTTGGTTGACATAAAAAATAGTGATGTGCAAGGAGGTGAGAGAATGGCAATAGCCGAGGTGAGCGTTGTACCGTTAGGAACGAAGACTCCTTCAGTCAGCCAGTACGTGGCGCGGGCGGTCAAGGTCCTGGAACAGGAAAAGGACATAAGGTACGAGATGACTGCAATGGGGACGATTATAGAGGGTGACTTAGACAGGATTCTGGCAGTGGTGAAGAAGATGCACGAAGGAATATTTGGGGAGGGGGTTGCCAGGGTGTTGACCACGGTTAAAATTGACGACCGACGAGACAAGGCCCAGGGCATGAAGGAAAAGGTGGATTCGCTCAAGAAGAAGCTATAGGATTAGCTTGGTTACCCCCAAGTTTATTTCTACATTTCCCCCTCTTAAGGTAAGAGGGGATAGGGGAGTTATGAAAAAATACCTTTATAACGATCCAAGTATAAAATTAGACCGACGCCGCCTCAGGGAGAATACAACCGATGCTGAGCGAAAACTATGGAGTATATTGCACAGTAGACGGATGGCCGGTCTTAAGTTCTTCCGACAATATGGTGCAGGCCCATATATCCTAGATTTTTACTGTCCTGAGCGAAGATTAGTCATTGAAGTCGACGGAGGACAACATGCAGATGCATACGGCCAACAACATGATGCTCATCGTGATAGGTATCTCAAGGGATTGAACATTCGTGTGATAAGGTTCTGGAATAACGACGTGTTGCAAAATATTGAGGGGGTGGGGCAAAAGATTAAAGAGGAGGTTGAGAAACATTTATAACCCCCTTTATCCCCCTTATCTTAAGGGGGAAGTTGAAGGAGAGAAACCTTATCTTACGGGGGAAGTTTAAGGAGAGCCCCCTAGTTTTAAGAGTGAACTTGTGAAAAACTAAACCATTGCTTTCACATGACTAACGAAGGATAACGTATGAATTTATCTTGTTTGCTTTCTTTGCTCCAGGAGATGCCTGCCTACAGACAACTGGTGGGGAAACTGTCCGCAGTAAAAGGCGGGCACAAGGCAAGCATACTTGACACCGCCAAACCTTACTTGATTGCCGCTCTTCATGAAGAGCTTAATTTGCCCTTCATGGTGGTGACCGGTCAGCCTGAGAGTGCCAGGAAGCTTTATGAACAGCTTCGAGCCTGGTGTTCACCTTCGGCCGAGTTGCATCGTCTCCCCGAGCTAGACTTCCTGCCTTA
>Ga0068714_10002673_pt1 | contig 22514 bp, 18 predicted proteins | sample MTBNYHSulfiMetaG_FD_62988 | JGI IMG/M metagenome (GOLD analysis project Ga0068714, IMG submission 62988) | Enrichment culture microbial communities from rom New York Harbor, USA that are MTBE-degrading - MTBE-NYH (New York Harbor Sulfidogenic)... | ecosystem: Environmental > Aquatic > Marine >... | reverse complement strand
TTGGTGCTAGGATAGCTGATGCACAGCACCTCCCGTACCGTGTCTGGGAAGGCCTGTGTTGTGCTGGAGGGGAAGCCGATGAGCGTCCGAGGGCCTTGCATGGTAGGGATCGCCGTGGCGATCGTTCTCGCGTGTTTGGCGTGGGCGCAGGGTCGCGACCTCGTCATCAACGAGGTTGCATGGGCAGGCTCCTGCGAAGAGAGGACCGCGGAATGGGTGGAGCTCTACAATGTCTCAGACCGCGCCGTCTTGCTTGACGGATGGCGCCTCGCTTCTTCGGACGGAGCTCCCGATCTCGCCCTGAGCGGAACGGTCCCGGCTCACGGCTTCTTCCTCCTTGCGCGGGACAGCGGACGGAACGTCCCGGGCCTGTCGCCGGACCGCTCCTACTCCGGGGCGCTCAGCGACAAGGGAGAAGCGCTCCGTCTCATCGCGCCCGACGGGAGCATCGCTGACACCGCGAACCGGACGGGCGGTCCGTGGCCGGCGGGCACCTCGGAGCCGTCTATCTGCTCCATGGAGCGGATCGATTTCACCGGCCCGGACGTCCCTGGCAACTGGGCGACCTCCACGGGATCTTTCGGGCCCCAGGCGGATCCCTCGGAGCCCTGTGGGTGCGGAACGCCGGGAGCGCTGAACAGCGCGACCGCTCGACCGCCCGATCTCGCGTTCTCGGTGCAGCCGCAGCCCGCTCACCTCGGCGAGGCGGTCCGCTTCGACGCGACGTCCACAACGTCCCTCGACGACTCGCCGATTTCCTTCTTCTGGGACTTCGGCGACGGGGTCACGGCACAGGGACAGACGGCGTCGCACTCCTACGGGAAGGCGGCAACCTACCTGGCGTCGCTCACCGTCCGCAGCGAGAAGGGCGGGTGGGCGATGGAGCGCTCCGACGTTCTCGTCATCGAGCTCGTCCCGCTCCATGTGGATTTCAGCGTGCTGCCCTCCTCTCGCGCGCGACAGCCACAAAGCCTCGATCCGATCGGGTTCGCCGACGAGACACACACCCCGGCCGGTCGAGCGGTCGCCTGGTCCTGGAGCTTCGGCGACGGCGCGACCGCGGTGGGCCAAACCGCGTCCCACACCTACGCCCACGGCGGGGACTACATAGTCCAGCTGACGGTCACCGACGACCGCGGTGAGCGGGGAATCCAGACGCAGTCGCTCCGCATCACAGGCCGCCACCCCGTCGCACAGTACACAACGACCCCGGCCCGCCCGAATCCCAGCCAGCCGGTGGGCTTCGACGCCTCGCCGTCGTTCGACCCCGACGGGTCGATCGTCGCCTACGCCTGGGACTTCGACGGGGACGGCGCCGTGGATCAGACCTCGAGCACCCCGGTAGCGAGCCACGCCTACCCAGACGGGGGGTGCGTCCACCCGGCGCTCTGGGTGAGCGACGCCGACCCCGATGGCGCGAAGACGTCGCTCCCGTTCACCGAGCCGCTCGAGATCAATCTGCCCCCGCAGGCCGCGTTCCGCCCGTCGAACCTGTCTCCCAAGGAGGCGGAGACCGTCGTGTTCACCGACCACTCACAGGATCCCGATGGCTCCATCGTCTCCTGGTCCTGGCACTTCGGCGACGCCGCGACCGCGACCACCGAGACCTCGAGTCACAGCTACCTGAAGTCTGGAACGTATCGCGTCGCGCTGACCGTCACGGACGACGGGGGTGCACAGGCGACCGTCGTCACCAACCTCACGGTCGTCAACCTCCCGCCGGTCGCGGATCTCCGAGCCAACGGCGCGCCGGATCGCCTGACTGTCCCCACCTCGGCACCGGTCACCTTCGACGCCTCGGGGTCCCGCGACCCGAGTCCGCAGGGCCGCATCGTCCGCTACGAGTGGGACCTCGACGGTGACGGGACCTACGACGTATCCGGTTCGGCCGCGCAGGTGACGCACGCCTATCCCAAGAGCGGCACGGCGCTCGTCACCGTCACGGTCACCGACAACGCGGTCGATGCGCAGACAGCGACCTCTACGCCGCTGCGCGTCACAATCGAGAATCGGCCACCGGAGGCGGGCTTCGAGGTGCTCTCGCCCGGCGACGCGACCGACGTTCTGCCAGTGCGCTTCTCCGATGTATCGACCGATCCCGACGGCTCCGTCGTCCGCTGGGCCTGGGACTTCGGCGACGGCACCCGCTCGTCCGAGCAGAAACCTGTTCACTACTTCTCGACGCCGGGCACCTACACCGTATCGCTCACCGTCACCGACCGGGAAGGGGCCTCCTCGGCGGCGACCCGAAGCGTCGTCGTGAAGAACACCTCCCCCATCGCCTCGTTCGGCGTCTCGACCGCCGCTCCCAAGGCAGGCACCCCCATCCAGTTCGTCAACCGGTCTTCCGATCCGTCCCCGGCCGGACAGATCGTCCACGTGGCCTGGGACTTCGGGGACGGTTCGACCTGTCCGGGCAGTGCCGGCCCCTGTGGCGGCTTGGACGCCCCGACGCACACGTACGTGGCGCCCGGGACGTATCGCGTCGAACTCGTGGTGATCGACAACAACGGCGGCCTCGCGCGCGCCACGCGATCGATCACCGTCGGGGAGTAGGCCAAGCCGCGAGCCTGAGTCATCCGTCTCGAGTCAGGGGCCGAGAAGCCCAGCAACAAGAATCACCTCTCGATCCACCGGCCGTCCTCCCGCCTCATGGCGCCGTGCGGACAGATCCCACCGGTTCCAGATGAATCCTCAGGCTCAGGACTAAGACGCGGGCATGGACAAGCAGAGCCGTGCCGGTTGAATCGGAACTCGTGACTCACAACTCGTGATTGGCGACCGTCGACTCGCGCGCGCTAGACCGCGAGCCGGTAGCCGAAGCCGCGCGACGTCAGGAGGAGCTTGGGATCCGACGGATCCTCCTCGATCTTCTTTCGCACGAGATGGACGTACTTCTGGACATCCTGTGGGTTGGCGTAGCGACTGTCCGGCCAGAGGCGATCCAGGATCTCGTCCGAGGAGAACACCCGCCCGGGGGAGGATGCCAAGAGGGTCACCAGGCGGTACTCCTTCGGCGAAAGGGAGACTTCCTCTCCTCGAACGAGAACCCGCTTGCGCGCCTCGTCGATCTCGAGTCGGCGCGGCTCACGGGGCATCGCCGGGCGAGACCGCCGGAGGACCGCCTCGATTCGGGCGCCGACTTCCGCGAGGTCAAACGACGCCTTCGTCAGGTAGTCATCGGCGCCGAGTTCGGACAGGGCGCGCACCTTGTCCTGTACGCGCCCGAGCGCGGTGAGCATGATCACGGGCGTCTCGCTGCGCGCACGGATCTCCCGCAGCACTTCCCAACCGTTCTTCTCGGGAAGCATGGCATCGAGCAGCACGAGATCGGGCTGCGTCTCCTCGAAGCGACGCAGACCCTCCACGCCCGTCGCAGCCCGGACCACGTCGTAGCCCGCTGTGGTGAGAAAACTCGATAGGATCTCCTGAATGTCGGGGTTGTCCTCGCAGACCAGGATCCGCATGGCTCTCCTCCTTCATGTGAAGGTATCCGACAGATCCCCCCGGACGCAAGACGCTGGCGCCCGCAGCGCGCGTCAGTCGAGGAGGATGTCCAGGAGATCGCGCAGCATCGTGGCCGCCGACGGGACGGGCGTCTCCTCTTCGATGCTCGCGGTGATCGTTCCGTAGATGTCGGTCTCGTAGACGATCCCCATCGCCTTGGCCTTGAGGTTGCCCAGGGGATGATCCGGCCGCAGCGCCTGCGGCGCGACGCGCAGGGTGTACCCGCCGTCGGCGCCGAGCCGGGCGAGCGCGACCAGCCGGAGGCGTTCCCCCCGCTTCGCTGCCCGCTGGGCTCGCTCCAGGGACACCCCGCGGATCCCTTCCCGACGCACGTCCTCCAACCGCGCCGGCACGCCCAGCACCGCGTTGGCGAGGATCACGAGCTTGGCCGCGGCGTCCCAGCCATCGAGATCCCAGTCGGGATCAGCCTCGAGGATACCTTCCTCCCGCACGCGCTCGATCGCCGCGTCCCAGCCGACTCCGGTCGCCAGGAGATCGAGCACCAGCCCGGTGACCAGGTTCGGAACTGCTTCGATCCGCTCGATCCTCGCCCCGCGCAGGTCCCGCGCACCGAGGTTGATGGCCGGAAGCCCACCGGCGACCGTTCCGTCGAATCGCAGGCAAACCCCGTGCTTCGCCGCGAGCGCCGTGAGCTCGGCATGCGCGAGGACGATCGGCCCTTTGTTCGGGGTCACCACATGCAGTCCCCGCGAAAGCGCAGTTCGAATGCACGACAGACCGGGCTCGCCCCCCGCGTCCAGATGGACGGGGGACGCCTCGCAGAGGATGTCGGCGTCGACCACCTGCACGAATTCGAGTGCGGATACGCCCTTGCGGCCGCAGCCCGGATACTCGGCGGCCGTCCCGCCCGCGGCCTTGATCTCGGCCACCTTGGCCGGATCGAGCCCAACAGCGGCTTCGGCCACACCCCGCGAGTCCACGGCACCGACCAGCCTGAGATCGATCCCGTAGGCGTCGCGCAACGCCTGGTGCTTCTCCGCCAAGATCGAGGCGAACCGCCGGCCGAGGTTTCCCAAGCCGACCAACGCGATCCGCACAGTCCGTTCCGCCATCGTCCGCTCCTCCAGACTACCGGACCCGATTCCGGAGCACGCCGATCCCCTCGATTTCAACCTCTACCACGTCCCCGGAGCGCAGCGGCCCGACGCCCTCCGGCGTTCCGGTTGCGATGACGTCCCCAGGCTCGAGCGTTATCCGCGCCGTGATCTCTTCGATCAGCGCAGGAACAGGGAAAATGAGGTCTTCGGTCGACCCGTCTTGCCGGAGCTCCCCGTTCACGCGCAGGATGACATGAAACGGTCCGGCGATCTCATCTGGCGTGACGATCACCGGCCCGAGCGGAGCCGAGGTGTCGAAGCCCTTCGCTCGTACCCAGTTGCGATCCCACTCCTGCGCTTCCCGATCGGATACGTCGTTCAGACAGGTGTAGCCGAGGATCACGTCCGCCGCGTCCGCCGGCCGCACGTTCCGGCAGCGCGTCTTGATCACCACAGCCAGCTCCGCCTCGTGGTGGACGAGACCGCTCTCAGGAAGGACAATCTCATCGTCGGGACCGATCACGGCCGAGGGGGGCTTGAAGAAGAGCAACGGCCGCGAGGGCACCTCGTTGCCGAGCTCTCTCGCGTGCGCCGCGTAGTTACGCCCAACACACACGAGCTTCGTCGGTACACACGGCGCCAGGAGCCGCGCACCGCCCGCGACCGGGCTGCCATCCACACGGTGGACTCGGTGGTCCCGCAGCGTGCCGGAACGGGCCTCGCCTGATTGGGGATCGAGATATCGAATGAGCCGCATCGTGCCTCCTCGGTGCTCCATGCTGGATTGCGAAAGACCGTACCCCATCATGAAACCCGTCGCAACCACTTGCCCCCCCGTACTCCGCAAGCCGCCTTGACGCAGCCGATCCACGCGGGTAGCCTGTCCCGGTATGAACAGGCTTCCCTGTTTTCTCATCGCCTCGCTCGTCGTGGCGGCGGACCGTTTCCTCAAGGCCTGGGCCGGGCGGTCTCTGGCCGCCACCGGACCGCGGCCGCTCATCGGAGACGCGATCCGCTTGACGCCGGTACACAACATCGGCGGGGCGCTCGGCATTTTTCCCGGCGGGGGGGCCTTGTTCGTCGCGGTCTCGATCGCCGCCTCAGTCGTGATTCTCGCACTGCTCGCGGCGCACCGGTTCCCCAGCCGGTTGATGAACACGGGCTTCGCCCTGGTGCTCGGCGGCGCCATCGGCAATGTGATCGACCGGCTCGCGTACGGCTACGTGTTCGATTTCCTGGAGTTCCGTGGCCTGTTCGTCAACAATCTCGCCGATATCTGCGTGAGTGTCGGGGTCGCGTTGATCATCCTACGCGTCTTTCTTGGAGGTGAGCGACATCGATCTACGGGGCAAGCTGATCGTCTTTGAGGGGCTCGACTTCACCGGAAAATCGACCCAGGTCGACCGCCTCGCCGCCCGCCTCCGCGGCGCGGGCCTGCCGGTGACGACCACGCGCGAGCCCGGCGGCACGCCCCTCGGCGAAGCGGTGCGCGAGGTCATTCTCTCGAACGAGAACACCGAACTCGTTCCGCTGTCGGAGCTGCTCCTGTTCATGACCTGCAGGGCACAACTCTCGGCCACGGTCATCGAGCCCGCACTCGTGGCGCGCCAAGTCGTCGTTTCCAGCCGCTTCCGTCTCTCGAGCCTCGCCTACCAGGGCTACGGCCGCGGGATCGATCTCGACCTGATCCGTCGCCTCAATGAGGCGGCGACCGCCGGGCGCGAGCCGGACATCACCCTGCTCATCGATCTCGATCCACGGGCGGCCCTGCGCCGCAAACGGGGCGACGGCGACCGGATCGAAGGAGAAGACCTGTCGTTCTACCAGCGGGTGCGCCAGGGGTATCTCGCACTGACGCAGGGCGATCCAAAGGTCCACCGGATCGACGGCAGCCGCTCCGTCGACGCCATCGCAGCCACCGTCGCTGATCTCCTCGGAGTCTAGGTTTTGCCCGGGGCTTCCCCCATCGTGTATGATGGGGGGTATCTCTGCAACGTCGCGCAAGGGGGACGATGATGGACTTCGTATGCAAGAAGGACGACTTGGTCTTCGGCGTCAGACTCGCTAGCTACGCCCTGGGAACTCGCAGCAGCATGCCCGTCCTCTCCGGGATGAAGATGGAGATCGAGAAGACGGTCCTCCGACTGCACGCGACCGACCTCGAGCGGGCCGTTCACTGCGACATCCCGATCGAGAACAAAGGCGACGGGGAGTCGCTCGTCCTGAACGGAGCGATCCTCTCGCAGATCGCCTCCCATCTGCCGGAGGACGAGCGCATCAGCCTGAAGAGTGACGCAAAGGACGGGGCGGTCGTGAAACTGCGCTGCGGCGAGGCGTCGTTCGACCTGCCCACCCTTCCCATCGAGGACTACCCCCAGCTGCCACCCCTGCCCCAGACGCGCGTGGCGACGCTCGCGACGGACCGGCTGCACCGAGCACTCGAGCAGACGGCCTTCGCCACGCTCAAGGCCGGCGAGACGACCCGGCTGTCCCTCACCGGAGTCAACATCGTTCTCAAGAAGGATCAGGTCCGGCTCGTGGCGACAAACGGCTATCGCTTGGCGATGAAGACGATCGAACCGGAGACGATCCACGAGGAGGCGGAATACCTGATCGAGGCCGGTGTGCTGATCGATCTCGACCGCGTCCTCTCTCAGGTCGGCGAGAGCACCGTGGAGCTGTTCGCCGGGGATGGGCAGATCTTCTTCCAGTCCGGCGGCGTCATCTTCGCCGCGAAGACGATCGCCGAGGAGTTCCCGGACTTCGAGCGGGTCATCCCCAAAGAGAACCCGATTTCGCTCAGCTTCGACCGGCAGGCGCTCCTCTCGACGCTGCAACGGATAGAGATTACCGCGGCGGAGGAATCGAACGCCGTGACCCTGCGCGCCACTCCCGAGGAGAGTGCGATCCGCATCAATTCCTCCTCGAAAGAGAAGGGCGAGGCGGAGGAGCGGGTCCGACTGGGCAAGGTCCCTTCGGCGCCGATCGAGATCTCCTTCAAGGCCGAGTACCTGATCGACGCCCTCAAGCGCATGGCGTCCAAGCAGATCACGCTGTGGCTTTCCGCCGCGGAGAAGGCAGGCCTCATCGAGCCGTCGGGCGACACGATCGATCCGCTCGACGACGGCTTTCTCTACGTCTGCATGCCGGTCCGGCTCGCCAGCTAGAAGACAGTCGGGAGTCGAGAGTCCAGAGCCGAGCGCCAGGGGTCGGGAGTCTCGAGCCGGCAAGCGCCGAGCGGCCAGAGTCGAACACCGCAGCGCGGGAGTCCGGGGTTGAGCGTTTCGGGTCGAGAGTCACGAGCTCGGAACCGTGAAGCCCGAGTCATCGGCCGGACGCAGGCCCCGATCGAGATGGGGACGCACACAACGACGCCCGCACCGCGCAGATGCGTCGGCGACCTCTCCGGCACCGTGTTCGTTCCCGGCCAGATCGTTGGAACGGAGCCGGGCCGGCGTTGATTGCCCGTCGTGTCTTGCCTCCCCTCGAGTCGTCCAGAGGCGCCGTCGCTGGGCGCAGACGCCCTTGCTTCCAGCCACAGAGGACACGGCGCTGGCTTCCAAGGCGCTTGACTCCCGAGCGTGATGACCCCGAAAAGGGGACAGGCTACTTTTCTGCGACCTTCACCGTCTCGCAGGAGAAGATGAGATTCAAGGACATCGCCGCCTGAACGCGCCAGAAAAGTAGCCTGTCCCCTTTTCGAACCTAGGCTTGGAGTCGTTCGCGCAGTGTCTGCGCGCCCTCCTTCAGAACGACGTCCAGCTTCTCGGCGTGCGGGCCCCCGCCCTGGGCGAACCTTCGATGTCCCCCACCTCCGCCGCCGAGCCGCCCGGCCAATTGCCGGAGGATCGCCCCGGCGTCCACCGCGTCAACGTCAGCGCTCGTCTTGCAGACCAGGAGCCCTCGCCCGTCGACGTCGCTTCCGAGAAGCACCACGGCGGGATGCGTGGCCTCCTCGAGCCGATCGGACAGCTGCTTCAGGCCGTCGCCGTCCAGCGCCGCCCGGCCGGTGATGAGCCGAACACCACTGATCGTCTCGGCCCCCGCGAGCAACGCGTCGAACTCGTCGCGGAGCGCCGCCTGATCCGCTGCCTCCAAGCGCGCCTCGAGCACCCGGATCTCCTCGCGCATCCGCTCGATCCCGGTCAGCGGATCGTCGCCCAGCGCCTCGCGCACGCGCTCGAGGAGGTGCCCCTGCTCGCGGAAGAACCGCATTGCCGCCTCGCCGGTGAGCGCACGGATCCGCCGCGTCCCGGAGGCGATGCTCTCTTCGGAACGGATGACGAACGCGCCGATCTCCCCCGTACGCCCGACGTGCGTCCCGCCGCACAGCTCACGGCTGAACTCGTCGATCGTCACGAGCCGGACGAGCTCCTTGCCCCGATACTCCTCCTCGAAGTGTGCGATCGCTCCGCTCGCCTTCGCCTCGTCGAGGGGCGCCTCGCGCGTCGACACGGCCAAGTCCGCGCGGATTGCGCCGTTCACCAGGTCCTCCACCCGTGCGACCTCCTCGCCGCTCATCGGGGCGAAGTGGGCGAAGTCGAAGCGCAGCTCCTCGTTCGAGACGAGCGACCCCGCCTGGATGACATGCTCACCGAGCGTCCGCCGCAGCGCCGCGTGCAAGAGGTGCGTGGCCGTGTGGTTCGCCGCGACCCGCCTACGGCGGGCCGCGTCGACGACGAGCCGACACCGGTCCCCGACCTCGAACGCACCGTCGAGCACCCGCACGTCGTGCAGGAACACGCCGCCTCGGGCCTTGCGGACGTCGACTACCTCCGCCCGCCCTAGACGCGTGAGGTTCTCGATGGTCCCCGTGTCGCCGACCTGGCCGCCCCCTTGCGCGTAGAACGGGGAGGTCTCGAAGACAAGCACCGCTTCCTCGTCTTCCCCCCGGACCCGATCCAACAACGCCGCCTCGTCCTCGAGCGTCTCGTAGCCCGAGAAGTCGGTGGGACGATCCACGTCCACCGACACGGTCTCATCGCCGGCCTCCTCGTCGCGCAAGGCGCGGGAGCGCGCCCGCTGCTGCGCCAGCGCCGCCTCGAACCCCTGTTCGTCGACGGTGATGCCGAACTCCGAGGCCGTCGCCCCGGTCATCTCGACGGGAAAGCCATAGGTGTCCATCATCTCGAACGCCTGATCGCCCGGCAGCACGCTTTCGCCAGCCTCCTGCAGCTCCTTCAGGATCCGCTCGAGCCGCCGCTGGCCATCGCGCAGGGTCCGCAGGAACGATCGTTCCTCCTGGTCGATGGTGCGGCGCGTCAGTTCCCGTGCCGCCACGATCTCCGGATACGTCCCGCCGAAGGCGTCGAGCACCGGCTCGACGAAAACCGAAAGGCTGCCCGTACGGATTCCCAGACGCTCTGCGGCGTACACCGCACGCCGCAAGATCCGCCTCAGGACGTAGCCCTGCTTCTCGTTCGACGGCATCACGCCCTCTGCGATAAGGAACGCGATCCCGCGTATGTGGTCGGCGATCGTGTTTCGGTAGACGAGAAGATCGCCGGACGGGCGATTCGGACACGCCGCATCGATCGCCTCGACGATCGGGCGGAACGCATCGATCTCGAAGTCGGTCAGCACTCCTTGGAGCACTGCGCTCGTGCGCTCGAGCCCCATCCCCGTGTCGATGTTGCGTCGCGACAACGGAACGAGTGTGCCGTCCTCGCGCGCGTCGTACTGCATGAAGACGAGGTTCCAGATCTCCGAGAACCGATCGCAGTCGCAGGCCACGCCCCGGCAATCGGGACCGCAAGATAGCTTCGGTCCATTGTCGAAGAAGATCTCCGAATCCGGCCCGCACGGTCCCGAATCGCCCACGGGTCCCCACCAGTTGTGCGCCTTGCCCAGGCGGGCGATCCGCTCGGCCGGAATGCCGATGCGATCCTTCCAGATCGCGTAGGCTTCCTCGTCTTCCTCGTACACGGAGACCGACAGCCGCTGCGGGGAGATCCGTAACTCGTCGGTCAGGAACGCCCACGCCAGGTCGATCGCGCCTTCCTTGAAGTACTCGCCGAAGGAGAAGTTGCCGAGCATCTCGAAGAACGTATGGTGGAACGCGGTTTTCCCGACATTCTCGATGTCCGTGGTGCGGAAGCACTTCTGGCAGGTGGTCGCTGTGCGATAGGGAGGATCGACCCGCCCCCAGAAGATGTCCTTGAACTGGACCATCCCCGCGGAGGTGAACAGGAGCGTCGGATCGCCCGGCACGAGCGGTGAGCTCTCGATCTTCTTGTGTCCGTGCCGAACGAAGTAGTCGATATAGGCCTTGCGCAGGTCGTCGAGCTGCATGTGTTCCCCCTTTTGCGGTGCAACGATTCTAGTTGCTCCTCGTCGCGGGATCAACGCACCGACCGACGCTTCGCGCGTTCTTCGAAGGCAGACGAGCCGCGGCCGGCTCTGTCAAAGGTTGAGATCGTCTTTTCACAAAGGGATAATCCATGCGCCGGCCAAACGCCGGCAACCCACTGCAGGAGGCGGGAAAGCGTGTACAAGATACTCGAGAAGAGGACCCTCGGACCGCAGATCCGTGAGTACGTGATCGAGGCTCCGGAGGTCGCCCGCGCCGCGAAGGCCGGGCAGTTCATCGTGCTTCGCCTGCACGAGAAGGGGGAACGGATTCCCCTGACGATCGTCGACACCGATCCGAGGACCGGCGGGGTGACGATCGTCGTGCAGGAGGTCGGCAAGAGCACCCGTGAGATGGGGGATCGGTTCGATGTCGGATCGAGCGTGCTCGACTTCGTGGGACCGCTCGGTATTCCCTCCGAGATCGAACCGTACGGCACCGTGATCTGCATCGGCGGCGGACTGGGCATCGCTCCGCTCTACCCGATCGCTCGCGACCTGAAGGCGGCCGGGAACACGATCATCGGGATCATCGGCGCGCGCAACAAGGACCTCCTGTTCTACGTCGACCGGATGCAATCGGTCTCCGACGAGTTTCACCTGATGACCGACGACGGCTCGGCCGGCCGCAAGGGCTTCACCGCGGATCCGCTGCGCGAGATCCTTTCTTCGGGGCGGAAGATCGACCGAGTCTGGGCGATCGGCCCGGCGATCATGATGAAGGTCTGCGCCGACGTCACGCGCGACTACCAGGTCCCGACGGTCGTCAGCCTGAACTCCGTGATGATCGACGGTACCGGAATGTGCGGGGGGTGCCGCGTCGAGCTCGACGGGCAGGCACAGTTCGCCTGCGTCGACGGTCCGGAGTTCGACGGTCACAAGGTGAACTTCGACCTCTTGATGGCCCGGCAGCGATTCTATCACGAACAGGAGCGCTGCGCGCTCGACCGATACCTGGGACAGGAGACCGAGGAGGCCAAATCGTGATCCAAGAGAAAGCCACGCCGATGCGGCAGCAAGCCGCCGATGTCCGCATCCACAACTTCGACGAGGTGCCCCTGGGCTACACTCCCGACGAGGCGGTCCGCGAGGCCGAGCGCTGCCTGCAGTGCAAGAACGCCCCGTGCATCGCCGGCTGTCCGGTGCAGATCAACATCCCCAAGTTCATCCTGCAAGTCAAGGAGCGAGACTTCACCGGTGCGATCGCGACCCTAAAGGAGTCAAACAACCTCCCGGCGGTCTGCGGCCGGGTCTGCCCGCAGGAGACGCAATGCCAGGGCGTGTGCACGCTCGGCCGGCGCTTCGAGCCCGTCGCGATCGGCAAGCTGGAGCGGTTCTGCGCCGACTGGGAGGCCGAGCACGAGGTTCATCACCCCGAGACCCGGCCGGACACGGGATTCCGTGTGGCGGTCATCGGTGGAGGCCCGGCCGGCCTCACGGCCGCCGCGGACCTGCGAAAGCTCGGCCACGACGTGACAATCTTCGAGCTGCTCCACGTGGCAGGCGGTGTACTGATGTACGGCATCCCGGAGTTCCGACTGCCCAAGGCCATCGTGCGGCGCGAGATCGCCGGACTCGAGGCGATGGGCGTGAAGATCGAGGTGAACAAGGTCGTCGGACAGATCTACACCGTCGACGACCTGCTCGCGAAGGGCTTCGATGCCGTGTTCGTCGGGACCGGGGCCGGCCTCCCGCGGTTCCTCGGCGTACCCGGCGAGAACCTGAACGGCGTCTACTCCGCCAACGAGTTCCTGACCCGCACGAATCTGATGCGCGCCTATCGGTTCCCCGAGTACGATACGCCGATCAACGTAGGGAAGCGCGTGATCACCGTGGGCGGTGGAAACGTGGCGATGGACTCGGCCCGCACCGCCCTGCGGCTCGGCGCACAGGAGTCGATCATTGTCTACCGGCGCAGCGAAGCGGAGCTCCCGGCGCGGATCGAGGAGGTCCATCATGCGAAGGAAGAGGGCGTGATCTTCAATCTGCTCACCAATCCCGTTCGGTTCATCGGGGTGAACGGCACCATCGCGGGCGCGGAATGTATCCGGATGGAGCTCGGCGAGCCCGACGCCTCTGGACGGCGCCGGCCGGTCCCGATCCAGGGCTCGGAGTTTACTCTGGAAGCGGACACGGTGATCATCGCAATCGGCAACGGTCCGCATCCACTCGTCCCGAGAACGACAAAGGATCTGGAGCTGGACCGGCGCGGCAACATCGTCGCCGATCCGGTGACCGGCGAAACCAGCAAGTCCGGTGTCTTCGCTGGGGGCGACATCGTCACCGGCGCGGCGACCGTGATCGAGGCGATGGGCGCGGGCAAGCGCGCCGCGGCGGCGATCGACGCGTACCTCAGGGAGCAGGTCAGGGCATAGGAGTCGCATGGCCGAACCGATCCTGGGAATCCTCGGAGGGATGGGCCCCGAGGCGACGATCGAGCTCTTCTGGCGGATCGTCGCCCTCACCCCCGCCCGCACGGATCAGGAGCACCTCCACGTCCTCGTGGACAACGACCCGAAGATCCCGAACCGCACGGCCGCGATCCTCGGCGAGGGAGACGATCCCCTTCCTCGGCTGACTCAAGCGGCCCGCCGCCTGGAGGCCGCCGGCGCCGGCTGTCTCCTCATCCCCTGCAACACCGCCCACCATTGGCTCCCCGCGCTTCGCGAGACGGTCCGCATCGCGATCCTCGACATGATCGCGGAGACGGCGGATCGCATCGCCGGCCTCGAGCCTCGCCCCGACACCGTCGGTCTGCTCGCCACCACAGGCACGATCCGCACCGGTCTCTACCAAGACGCGCTCGAAGGGCACGGCATCGAGGTTGTCACCCCGGATGAGCCCTCCCAAGCCCGGGTCATGCGCGCCATCGGACAGATCAAGGCCAAGGACCATGCCGTGAAGGCCGAGATCCTAACGATCGCCGGTCGATTGATCGAGCACGGCGCGGCCGCGATCGTACCGGGGTGTACCGAGCTGTCGCTCGTCCTCAGCGAGAAGGATGTGCCGTGTCCGCTCGTCGACCCACTGTCGACCCTCGCCCAGGCCGGAATCGCCTGGGCGCAGGCGCAAGAGGGCTAGGACATGTCGCAGATCCTGCGCGACCACGGCGTGCGAGTCGGGGGGATGGAGCCTGGCGAAACGAATAGCTTGACCGACGTTCCCGGCGTCCTTGTCGGCCACGCCACGGTCATCGATGGTCCGTCGATCCGCACCGGCGTGACCGCGATCCGTCCCCACCCCCGCGACCTTTTCGCAGAGAAGGTGAAGGCGGCGTCGGTCGTCCTGAACGAATTCGGAAAGCCGATCGGCCTCCCACAGATCGACGAGCTCGGCGTGATCGAGACGCCGATCCTCTTGACGAGCACGATGGCCGTCGGAAAAGTCGCCGACGCGCTCATCACGTGGGTGCTCGACCACCGCGATGTGGGAGCGCCGCCGGTGACCTCGCTCAACCCCATCGTCGCCGAGTGCAACGATAGCTACCTGAATGACATCCGGGCCCGGCGCATCGAGGGGAGGCATGTCTACGCCGCCCTGGATGGGGCGCGCGGCGGTCCGGTCGAAGAAGGAGCGCTCGGCGCGGGCGCCGGTGTGTCCGCATTCGAATGGAAGAGCGGAATCGGCAGCGCCTCCCGCCGCGTGATGGTGGCTGGCGAGACCTTCATGCTCGGCGCGCTCAGCCTCCCCAACTTCGGGTTCCGCGAGGAGCTGCGTATCCAAGGCCGTCCGATCGGCCATTGTCTCTCAGACATCGATCGGGACCCGGCTGCACCTTCACCGGACGGATCGATCATCGTCGTCTTGGGAACCGATCTCCCACTCTCCCATCGACAGCTCGGGCGGCTCGCGCGCCGTGCCGGCATCGCAATCGCCCGCACGGGCGGCACCTGCCATCACACGAGCGGAGAGTTCGTGATCGCCTTCACCACTGCCGATCCGGTCCCCACCGATCCGAATCGGGCGCTCCTGACGGAGCGCCGTCTGAACGACGCGCACCGGGCGATCGACCCGGTCTTCACGGCGGTCATCGAAGCGGTCGAGGAGTCGATCCTCTGCGCCCTGTTCGAAGCGGACTCGATGACCGGTGTCGACGGGCACCACCGTGCCGCGCTGCCCCGCGAGCGCGTTCTCGCACTCCTGCGCGATCCACGGTCTGTAGGTGCCTAGGGTCCCTCGGACGCCCGCAGCGCGCGGTACGCGGCGATCGCCTCCTGAAGGGACGGTTCGTCGATCCTCTGTCCGGCGCAAGGTCCCTCGGGCAGCGGGCGCCAGAAACGCGGCGGCAGGTCGTCGTCCCCCGGTCCGCCCAACCGTACGGCCAGGTCGTCCAAGAGATGGTAGTTGCGGGCGCCGATCTCCAACATCCCACTTGACTCAATCGCCTCACCCGTCAGCGCCTCGTGGAGCGCCAGGATCCGGTCGAAGGGATCGTAGGGGCCCGACGCCTTGCTCATCGAGACAAAGGCGCACAAGACAAGCGAATTGGCGAACGACATCAGGTTCTCGTAGCGCACGCAGAGCGCCGGCTTCCCCCGCCAGCCGCGCCAGTCTCCGATCTCCACTGCACCGAAACGGCTCGCCGGATCATCCACACCAACGAGCATCTCGTCGTCGAACCCCTCCATGTGGGTGGCGCCCCGCGGGCTCGTCGCGTAGCTGATCCCCATCCCCTTCTTGCCGCGGGGGTCGTGCAGCGGCACGGCCTGACCCTTGACGTGAAGCACGAACTCGGGTCCCCACGCTTCCACCAGTGCGGACATCCCACCGGCGAGCAACCCACCGATCCCATCGCGGTCGGTAATCTGTCGGATCAGCCGGTTCACGGCATCGCCGTCTCCCCAGTGTGGGCCGTCATCGCCGAGGAGGCCCCGCTGCGTCGCCTCCATCGCCGCAGCGATCGCCACCCCTGTCGTAATCGTATCCAGCCCGTATCGGTTGCAGTTCTGACTCCCCAGCGCGATGGCGTTCAGGTCTCCGACCCCGCACAGCGATCCGAACGCAGCGATGGTCTCGTACTCCATTCCCCCGTAGGCGGGCAGAATCGAGTCGTTCCGGAACGAGCCTTCCACGATCCGCTTGCAGGTCACCGGACACCCGGTGCACGTGTCGCGCCCGACCAGGAGTGTCTCGGCCAGCCGTTCCCCGGAAATCGCCTCCGCCTCCGGGAAGGTCCCGTGTTGGAAGTTGCGCGTCGGCAGAATCCCGAGCCGCTCGAGCTCGAGAACACACTTGGCGGTCCCCAGGACCTTGCGCTTTCGCGTCGCGGGGTCGTTCAGAAGCCAGGCCGCAAACTCCTTGCGGAGCTCCCGAAACCGAGGCGGATCGTAGACCGCCTTGTCCGACGCGCCGGAGATCGCGATCGCCTTCAGGTTCTTCGCGCCCATGACGGCGCCGAACCCAGGCCGTCCTGCGGCCCGGTTGATATCGACCATGATGGTCGCATACGGGATCAATCGCTCCCCTGCGATTCCGATCGAGGCGACGCGCACGCCCCGATGCCGCGCCTTCAGGAGGCCATCCGTTTCCAGGACGTCGATCCCCCAGAGGTCCGAGGCGTCGAGGATCTGGACCCGGCCGCCGCGAACGAGGAGATACGCCGGGTCGGGCGATCGTCCACGCACAATCAGCCCGTCGAAGCCCGATCGACCGAGCTCGTGAGGAAGGAAGCCCCCCACGAACGAGTCGCTCACCCGCCCGGTGACCGGTGAGACCGAAAGGACGGCCATTCGCCCGGCTCCTGCGACGCCCGTCCCTTGGAACGGTCCCGTCGCAAGCACGAGCACATTCTCCGGACCGAGCGGCCGAACGCGATCGGGGAGCGCATCGACCAGGAGCCGGGCTCCAATGCCCCGTCCGCCGACGAACCGCTTCGTCCAATCCGCCGGGACCTCGGTCTCGGTGATCTCCCCGGTGCACAGATCGACGTCCGCATACCGCCCGAAGCTGCCGTAGCGCATCTCCCCTCCTCTCTCACCTACACGCATTCGCGATCCCGGTGACCACGAACCAGGCCGGTCGAATGCGGAAACCACCTACCCGACGACCCCCGAAAAGGGGACAGGCTACTTTTCGCTACGGCCTGAACGGTAACTCGCGCCGACCGCCAGACGGCCCGCTAGCAGGGACACCCGAAAAGTAGCCTGTCCCCTTTTCGGAGCGGGTGATCACCGGCTGTGCGCACCGTGTCAGTGGCGGTGCAGGGTCGGGTCCAGGGCATCCCTCAGCGCATCGCCGAGCAGGTTGAACCCCAAGACGGTCGCCGCGATCGCCAGTCCGGGGAAGGTGGCGATCCACGGTGCGGAGAGCATGAAGTCCCGCCCGCCGGAGAGCATCGCCCCCCACTCCGGGGTCGGCGGCTGCGCGCCAAGGCCGAGGAAACCGAGTCCGGCCGCTTCGATGATCGCTGCGCCTGCGGTCAGCGTCGCCTGCACGATGATCGGCGCCATCGCATTGAGGGAGATGTGCTGCAGCATGATCCGCAGGTCGCTCGCCCCCATCGCTCGTGCCGCCGTCACGTAGTCGTTCTCCTTGATCGACAAGACCGAGCTACGAAGAATCCTGGCGTACTGAGGCGCATACACGATCCCGATCGCGATCATCGCATTGATCAACCCCGGGCCGAGAATGGCGATCGTCAGCATCGCCAGCAGGAGATAGGGGAACGCCATCATCACATCGACCCCCCGCATGATCGCGAAGTCCCACCACCCGCCGTAGAATGCGCCGATCAAGCCCAGCAGGCACCCGATCCCGAGCGCCACTCCGTCGGCGAGCAGGCCGGAAAGCAGCGCGTACCGCGTCCCGTAGACGATCCGGCTGAAGATGTCCCGGCCGTAGCGGTCCGTCCCCATGAAGTGGTGGGCCGACGGCCCGAGGAGCTGCTGGGTGAAGTTTTGGTCGATCGGGCTGTAGGGTGCGATATACGCCGCGAACGCAGCAAGGATCAGAACGATGAACAGGATGGCGAACCCAACGATGCCCGCCTTGCTGCGCAGGAACTGCTTGATCGTGATCGCTAGCACGTCTCTCCTCCGTCGTTCAGTACCGGATCCGCGGGTCGACGTACGCGTACGAGACGTCGACCAGCAGGTTGACGACCACCACCGCCAGTGCCGTGAACAGCACCAGGGCCTCGACCACCGGGTAGTCCCGGAACAGGATCGATGTGACCGCGAGCCGGCCGATCCCCGGCATGGCGAAGACGGTCTCCGTCAGGATCGCGCCGCACAGGAGATTCCCGAACTGAAGGCCGACAACCGTCACGACCGGGAGCAGAGCGTTCCGCAGGGCGTGTTTCCAGATCACGACCCGCTCACGGATCCCCTTGGCGCGCGCCGTGTTCACGTAGTCCTTGCCCAGGACCTCGAGAAGCGACGAGCGCATCATCCTTGCGATGATCGCCATCGGCAGCGCACCGAGCGCGATCCCCGGAAGGACCAGGTGCCGCAGCACGTCCCCGAACGCCCGCCAGTTCCCGGTGATCAACGCGTCCAAGAGCTGGAAGCCCGTCACCGTACGCAGCGAGATCCCGTTCGACACGATGCCCGTGAACGGGAACCAGTGGAGCCGCAGGCTGAAGAGCATCATCAGGAGCACGCCGGTCCAGAACACCGGCATCGAGATGCCGAGAACCGCCCCGCCCATGAGCACGTTGTCGAACACCGAGTACTGGCGCACCGCGGCGATGATCCCCGCGGGGATCGCGATGAGAATTGAGAACAGGATCGCCACGAAGGAGAGCTGGATCGTCACCGGGAACGCGCCCATGACCATGCTCGTCGCCGGCTCGAGGGTCTGGTACGACAGGCCGAAGTTGCCGGTCATCGCATGCTCGAGGAAGAGTCCGTACTGAACGTAGATCGGCCGATCGAGGCCCAGCTCGTGCCGCAGCTTGACGACCTCCTCATGACCGCCCTTCTCGCCGATCAGCGTCTGGGCCACGTCGCCGGGCACGAAGTGCATCGCCAGAAAGACCAGCAGGGTGATCCCGAGCAAGACGGGAATCAGCGCGACCACCCGTTTGATGATGTACTCAAGCATCGTTTCGTGTCCTCACGATCGAACAGGGGAGGAGGCGCCACGCGGACGCCCCCTCCCGCAAGGGAAAGCCGTCGCCTCCTACTTCTCTTTCCAGATCTGGTCCGCGTAGAAGAACATCGACAGCGGGTCCAACTGGAAGCCGTGGACTTTCGCGGTCGTCGCGCGTACGAGCACCCCGTTGGTCAGCCAGACATCTCCGGCGTCCTGCCAGACCTTCTGCAGCGCCTCGTCGATGAGCGTGGTCCGCTGCGCCGGATCGGCGCTCACGCGTTCCTGCTCGATCAACGAGTCGATCTCCGGCCGTCCCGTCATCGCATGCGGAATGTTGGACGCCTTCCCGTAATAGAGGTAGAAGAGGAAGTTGTCGGGATCGCCGCAGTCGGCGGTCCAGCCGGACATGCACATCCCGTCCGAGAAGTCTGGATCTCGGACCGTTCGCAGGTACGATCCCCACTCGAGCTGGATCACGTGCACGTTGATACCGACCTTCTTCCAATAGCCCTGAAGCGCTGTGGCGATCTTGCCGCCCGCCGCGTTGTAGCTGCGCGGGTTGGCGTAGGTGTAGAGATTGCAGTCGAAGCCGTCCGGATAGCCGGCCTCAGCGAGAAGCTCCTTGGCCTTCGCCGGGTTGTAGGAGAAGTCCGGCGACAGCGGCTGATAGTCCGGCATGCCCGGCGGAATCGGGGACTGCATCGGCTTGGCCAGTCCCTGGTACAGGTACTGACTGAGCTCCTGCTTGTTCACCGCGTAGTTCAGCGCCTCACGCACGCGGATGTCGTTGAACGGCTTCACCATGCGCGGGATCTGCACGTAGTTCACGAGCAGGGCCGTCATCCGGTAGAGGTCGACGTTTGGATCCTTATCGAGCACGCTGATGCTCTCGGGCGGCACGTTCATCATCACGTCGACCTGCCCGGCCTGCAGCATCATCGTGCGCACCGACCCCTCGGGGATCTGCTTGAAGATGATCTCGTCGAGGTAGGGCTTGCCCCGCCAGTAGTTGGGGTTCGCCTTGACCGTGACGTGATCGTTCGGGACCCAATCCACAAACTCGAACGGACCAGTTCCCACGGGGTGCTTGTACACCTCGGCGCCGTACTTCTCTACCGCGGCCGGGCTGACGATCCCGAACCAGACCATCGCCAGGTCCTGCAAGAGCGGCGCGTACGGGTGCGAGAGGACGAGCTTGAACGTGTTGTCATCGACAACCGAGTAGCTCGCAACATTCGCCTCGAGCGTCCCTGGCACGTAGCTGTCGATTCCTTTCCGGTTTGCGTAGTAGTTCGGGAAGCTCGGGTCGAGCAGTCGATCGAACGCGAGCTTCAACGCCTGGGCATTGAACGGTGTCCCGTCCTGGAACAGGACGCCTTGCTGCAAGTGGAACGTGTAGACGAGTCCGTCGTCCGAGATATCCCAGCTCGCCGCCAGTCCCGGAACGATGTCCACCGAGCCTGGGGCGTATTCAACGAGCCGGTTGTAGATGGTCGCCATGATGAACGCGGCCTCGTTGTTCATCACGCACTCGGGGTCCAATCCCCCAGCGGGATCCGCCCCGGTCGCGACGATCAAGGTCCCGCCCTGCTGCGGCGTGTCCGCTGCGAACGCTGTCCAGCCGATTCCCAACAGGGACACGACCAACAGTCCAACTATCCATCGGGTACGAAGAGCCATTTCGTAGTACCTCCTTGGACCAGGTGCCTTTGCTAGGTGAATCCTCAGAAACGCGTCTGGCTTTCTATCCCGTGCATCCCCCCTTTCTCCCCTTACGAGGGGAGTTGGACTTCCGAAAACGCATCGATGAACCGCGCGATGTACTGCGCCACCTTCCCGAGGATGTCCTCTCCCCGCGCCGCGGTCGCCGCACTCGGCGGGACGCTGTGATCGGCGCCCGGCGACGCCCCGTATTCGATCATGTCTCCACTGTCGGTGTAGTCGCGCGTCCGCAGCGCGACGTGAATCAGACCCGATTCGAACCGGCAGTCGTGAATGTCGTTCAGAATGAGCCGGTCGCTCAGGTTCTTGCGGAGCGGCGGGTTCGCCCGCCCGAGATCGACGATCGACTCATTGATGGCCAGCATGAGGCTCGTCTCGACGAAGTCGCCGTGGCCGATCAGCGACCAGCCGGGATCGAGGGCCGCGGCGGCCTCCCACCAGAGGACGGTCGCCGCCAAGACGTTCTGCTTGCGCAGTGTCGCGGAGGCTCGCATCAACGAGGTCAGGTTCCCGCCGTGACCGTTGACGAAGACGATGTGTGTCGCCCCATACCCGACGAAGTAGCCGGTGATCTCCTCGTACACGCGGGTCAGCGTTTCCTCGGACAACGAAAGCGTGCCCGGGAAGTCGGCGTGGTAGTCGGCGTATCCCACGGGGATCGCCGGAGCGACGATCACCCGACTGATCCGTCCGATCCGCGCCGCCAGGTTCCGCGCCACGAAGTAATCCGTGCCTAGGGGCATGTGCGGCCCATGCTGCTCGATGCTCCCAGTCGGGATGACAACCGCCTTCGCCTCCTTCAACGCGTCCTTCGCCTGCGGCCAGGTCAGCTCCTCGAGAAGATGTCCCATTGCGTTCACTCCTTCCTCTTCGCCTTTCCGTGGGCCTTGGTGTCCACGAACAGACGCTCCGAGGCCGCGAAGTGCCGCTCGACGATGGCGCGTATGTTCGTCTTGTCGCGCTTCTCGAGCGCATTCAGCACGGCCCGGTGACTGTCGAGCATCGCCTGTCCGTGTGATGCGATGTACGCGGAGTCAACCTGGGTCGCGACCTGCTGGTGCGTGATGGCGAGGATCGGCGTCTGCGCCTGTTCGAGGAAGAGGTTCTTTGCGGCCTTGCCGAGCGCGAGGTGGAAGTCCCGGTCGGCGTCCGCGTAGTCATCGTAGTTCTTCTCCGCGATCGCCAGCTCGATGCGCCGCAGGCTCTCCCGCAGCGCGTCGAGGTCATCCTCCATTGCCTTCTCGACCGCCAGCTCGGCGAGGATCCCCTCGAGGATCTTCCGAACCTCCCACACCGCCGCCAGGCTCTGGTTCTCGCGAACGGCGTCCAGGGCGGTCTCCACGCTCATCGCGCGCTCGAATCCACCGAGGATGTAGGTTCCATCTCCGATCCGCCGCTCGACGATTCCCATCACCTGGAGTGCGCTCAACGCCTCTCGGATCGCGGCCCGCCCCACGGCCAACTGCTCAGCCAGGATCCGCTCCGAGGGGAGCCGATCGCCCACCCGATACCGCCCGTCTCTGAGTCCGCCCACAATCGCGTCGAGCGCCTGTGCCGTACGGCTTCTTTGCACGGGGTACTGCGGGAAGCGTTCCAGGATGGACCTCCTTTGCCGCTTGATTGGTCAGACCGGTCTGAGCTATCATCCCACTATACCGAGCACCGACGGACGTGTCAAGCGGCGGGACGGTGCAGAGGACTCCAGGATCCATCAGCGGGCAAGCCGCCTTGTGATGGCGGGCCGGCGAAGCTACAGTTTCCGGCTAGGGAGGTCAAATGGAATGGAAACGATACTATCGTGAGGAGTTCGCGTCAGCGCGGGCCGAGGCCTTCCTTCGAGCACGG
>Ga0068714_10002672_pt1 | contig 22518 bp, 19 predicted proteins | sample MTBNYHSulfiMetaG_FD_62988 | JGI IMG/M metagenome (GOLD analysis project Ga0068714, IMG submission 62988) | Enrichment culture microbial communities from rom New York Harbor, USA that are MTBE-degrading - MTBE-NYH (New York Harbor Sulfidogenic)... | ecosystem: Environmental > Aquatic > Marine >... | reverse complement strand
AGATTTCCGCCATGTATATATTCAGAGTGGACACAACATTCAATGAATTGGAATAATGTCACACAAACTTCTAAGAAATGAATTCTTTGGTTAGAAAAATCCATGAATTTTCTTCAATTAGCTGGTTTTTTTGTCATGTACTAAATATTTAATTATTAACCTTCATGAAACCAACTCCAAAAAATTATAACTTTAAATCCTTTCGTAAAATAAAGATATTTACAGTACTCATTATTGTTCACGGATACATTATTAATAAATAATTATTTGGTTTTATTGAAACGTAAAAGAATTTATTTGAAATCCACGGAGCTGTCTCAAAAGTAAAAAATTAACAAACATACGGGTTCTCCCGCCTTGCGGGACAGGCTTTGTAAGTTTCAGAATATCAATTATTTAGATATGAAAAACTTATCTTTTGAAATAACAAGATTTTTTATTGTCTGTTCAGGATTAATTTTTATTTCATTGATTTCATTTAGCAGAGATATTAAGGTAAGGAATTTCAAGCTTGCATTGATCCAGATGTATGTACAACCCGGCAATAAAGAAGCCAACCTGAAAATCAAAGCTGAAACGATAATATATGTTGATATAATTCCTGTTAAACGCCCGACCTGGGGTACAGGTTGGGCAAAATACAAACCTATAGAAAAGTAAGCACCTTATGACAGAGTCGACCAGGGCAGAAAAAAAAGCAGCCTTATTTGTTGCTTCTCTCGCCTCTTTCCTTACACCTTTTATGGGATCTTCAATAAATGTCGCCCTGCCTTCTATCGGTATGGCATTTAAGTGCAATGCAATCATTCTGAGCTGGATTGCCACTTCATATATACTCGCAGCAGCTGTATGTCTGATACCTTTTGGCCGTGCTGCCGATATACTCGGAAGAAAAAAGATCTTTCTCATGGGTATAATTATTTTTACTGTTGCATCATTGTTATGCGGACTGGCTGATTCCGTGAGCATGCTGATCGTTTTCCGGGTGATCCAGGCTATTGGCAGTTCCATGATCTTCGGTACAGGAGTAGCCATCCTGACCTCCGTTTTCCCTGCCAGGGAAAGAGGAAGAGCACTGGGCATTTCGGTTTCATCTGTTTATACCGGCCTGGCTATAGGTCCGTTTGCCGGGGGATTCCTTACAGGAAATCTTGGCTGGAGAAGCGTTTTCTTTTCCGTCGTGCCACTGGGAATCATTGTCATTTATTTTGTTCTTAGAAGGCTTCATGGAGAATGGGCTGATGCAAAAGGAGAAAAATTCGACTGGAGAGGTTCGATCATTTATGGATCATCCCTTATCCTTATCATGTATGGATTCCCGAAACTATCATCCTTGCATGGATTCCTTTACCTGATCTCAGGAATTATTATCCTTATCTATTTTATTAACTGGGAGCTTAAAATTGATCATCCGCTACTGGATCTCAAGCTCTTTAAAAATAATATCACCTTCAGGTATTCAAACCTGGCTGCTCTTATAAATTATAGTGCCACATTTGCTATTACATTTCTGTTAAGCTTCTACCTGCAGAAAATCCGGCAGCTGACTGCCCAGGAAACCGGTGTCATTCTTGTTTCCTCACCGGTCATTATGGCACTGATTTCTCCTTCGGTAGGTAAACTGTCCGATCGTATCGAACCACGGATCCTGTCATCTCTGGGCATGACTATTTCATCTATCGGGCTTATCTTCCTTTTTTTTATTACTCCGGATACTGAAATTTTGCGCCTAGTTCTTATCCTTGTATTTCTTGGGATAGGATTTGCTTTGTTCTCTTCGCCTAATACAAATGCTGTTATGGGTTCAGTTGAAAAAAAGCAGCTGGGTGTTGCTTCAGGGTCACTGGGCACCATGAGACTTACAGGACAGATGCTGAGTATGGGGATAGTGACCATGCTTTTTGCTCTGTTTATAGGTAAGGTGGAAATCAATCCCTCAAACCTGGATAAGTTATTACTTTCAATTAAAACCGCTTTTGCTGTTTTCGCAGTACTTTGCTTTACAGGTGTTTTTGCCTCGCTGGCAAGAGGAAAAGTACACAAATGAAATAATATTTTATTATCATATTACTAAAATTAAGAAAAATGAAACGCAGGGAATTTATGTCGGGTGTTTTAATGACCGTCGCCTCACTCGGACTGGGTGTAGGATGCAGGAGGAAGATGGACACATCCGTTACGGATGAACCAGTACTCCCTTCACAGCTTTCTCAACATGCAGGCCAAACGATCACAGAACCGCAACGGCAGATTCCTGTCCTGGCTGAAACAGATGTTCTCGTGATTGGCGGTGGCCCGGCCGGAACTGCTGCGGCAATCGCTGCCAGCCGTGCCGGAGTGGAGACATACCTGGTTGAACGATACAACCACCTGGGTGGATTATGGACAGGTGGACTGGTCCTGCCTCTCCTGTCAACACATGCTGCCGATAAACGGAAAAATACCCGGCAGGTAATATATGGTATCGGTGGAGAAATATCACAGAGGCTAAAAAACCTGGGCATGTCAATTCATGAAATTAATCCTGTCATTGATCCGGAAGCAGCCAAATATGTTCTCGATGAAATGATCCGCGAGGCTGGAGTGAAAATGTTATATCACAGCTGGGGAACCAACGTGATTATGGATGGCAATACCATAAAAGGGGTTTATATCGAAAGCAAGTCGGGACGAATGGCAATCCTGGCAAAGGTGGTGATCGACTGTACCGGTGATGGGGATTTGTTCCACTGGGCAGGTGACTCTTACGAAACCATGAAATACCAGATCGGGCTTGTTCACAGACTGGGAAACCTGGACAGGATAGATCCTTCAAAACCGGGTTATGTAAAAATGCCGGTGGGCGGTCCTACTCCGATCCCGGGTGTGAACTGGGTCAATATGACCGGTGAAAGAGACCAGGACGGGCTGGACGTACTTAATCTTTCACGGTTACAGATGAACTACAGAAAGGATATCTGGGAAAGTGTTCAGAAAATCAGGCAAACTCCCGGATATGAGGAAGTATTTCTATTAGATACAGCTTCACAGCTGGGGATCAGAATGTCCAGAATCCTTGAAGGCGAATATAAATTAAGTCTTGAGGATACCATGACATTTAAGGCATTTGATGATGTGATCGGTATCAGCGGGGCATGGACCTCAATGTTGTATAAAGGCAGGAAGGTGCCCCGGGATGAGCGCCCATTATGGCAAATTCCTTACCGCTCATTATTGCCTAAGAAAACTGATAACCTGCTTGTGGCAGGCCGCTGTTTCTCCTTCGAAAAAGATCTGGCTGAAGATACCAGGATAATCGGAACTTGCCTGGTTACCGGCCATGGTGCCGGCGCAGCTGCGGCCCTGGCAGTAAAAGACAGGCAGATACCAAGGAATATCAATATTAAAAAATTAAAGAATCTTCTTATCGAACAGGGAGCATACCTTGGATGAAAAAGTATTTTAAACAGTCTTCCATCCGGACTATTTCCACTTTACTGGCAATATTTCTGGCCCTGCCTTTATCATTAGAAACATTCACCGGTTTATATGCCTGGTTCAGCCCTTTTATTTCCCTGAATTCGATATTCCTTTTGAAAACATTTGTCTGGCTTAACTTGATCTCTTTACTTATTCTTGTCATGTCTCTTTTTCGGAAAAACTGGTTTTGCAGGTATCTCTGCCCTGTGGGCTTGGGATGTGATTTCATTTCAGGCTTTGCCCGATCAAATTCGTTTAAACATAAAAGGTTCCCCGATATCAGCCAGTGGATCGCACTTATTTCCCTGGCAGCCGCTCTTTTTGGCCTTCCTCTGTTCATTCTTCTTGATCCGATGGCCATTTTCAACGGATTCTTCAGCGTTTTTGCAGGTAAATCAAACGCAGCTGCATTTATATCCCTTTCCGGCCTCCCACTTCTTCTTATGATTCATCTGTTCTTCCCGGGATTATGGTGCGGGAAGATCTGCCCGCTGGGAGGACTGCAAAAGTTCCTGTGGAAAAGCAAACCTGATATAAAACAAATCTTCAACAGAGGTCAACGAAAATCATCCCTTTATAAACCTGGACGACGTTTCTTCCTGGCTTCAGGATTCGGAATTTTATCCGGGATCATAATTCCGAAATTGCTGAGACCGGCAGAATCTCCTTTTTTGCGTCCTCCCGCATCAACAGGAAATGACGTATTCAATACTCTTTGTATCCGTTGCGGAAATTGTATTAAAGCCTGCCCGACAAATATTATTGTTCACCATCAGGTTGCCGAAAACTTACTTTCGTGGATGACTCCCGAAGTAAGATTTGATAAAGGCTATTGCCTTGAAACCTGCAATCTTTGCGGTAAAGTCTGTCCCAGCGGATCGATCACATTATTCAGTGTGCAGGCTAAACGGCAGATTTATATGGGCACAGCAGTTATCAATACTGATCAGTGCCTCCTGATGAACAATCGTGAATGTGACAGGTGCTTAGTCTCCTGTAAATATGATGCCCTGGAAATTGTCCGGCAGAAAAACGGAATATTGGCGACACCTGTAATTATTTATGATAAATGTGTCGGATGCGGAGCATGTGCTGTGATATGTCCTGTTAATATTATTGAAATTGTACCTCTGGTAAGTTAATCCATCTGATCAGGAGTTATTCTCCTTTCATATTCTTTAAAAAAGGATCATCATATTTTTCTGTCCATTCTGAAAGTTTTGAACGGAAATATTCAAGTTCATTCGCATATGCAGGCTCTTTCGCAATATTTATTGTCTCTCCCGGATCTTTCTGGAGATCAAAAAGAGATTCTTTTTCGTTTCCTTCATCATAGATCCAGTATTTAAACCTGTCATTTCTTATCATCCTTCCTTCTGGCTCTGGTTTGTAGCCGTTTATAGGCTCACCCTGAATAAATTTGTCAGATACAACAATATATTCACGTTCCCTTCCTGATTTACCATTTATTACTATCTCTTTTAAACTTATTCCAGGCAAAGTTTCCGGGATAGATATGTTTGCAATATCAGCCAGGGTGGGTAAAAGATCTATCCCAGTCTGTACGAGGAAATCCGATTTAGCTGGTTTTATTGAATGATAACTTATAACAAACGGTACTTTTGAAGATTCTTCGTAAAATACAGTTTTCTGATTCCATCCATGAGCTCCCTGACAATCCCCATGATCACTTAAAAATATAATCACGGTATTCTTATCCAGACCAGATTCTTTCAGACTTTTTAATACCTCACCTATATGGCTGTCCACTTTCTCAATCATCCTATAATATGCCCAGATATAATGTCTCCATTTTTCATTATCAAATTCAGCTACTGGAAATACTCTGCTTTCCTGGTATGAAGCTCTCATTATATTCATTATATCCGATTCATTCTTTGACGGGGCATGATTAGACCTGAGTGGTGGAATTTGATCCTCAGGAGGGTAAATCCCGATTTCTCCTTCCGGTAGTTTATCACCTCTTGCCCATTCACATATATTATGGGGATTTATAAAAGATACGACTAATAGAAAAGGTCCATTTCTTTTAATGTTGAAGAATTCTTTAGCAGCCCCGGGAATGAGGCTATCCACTCCACCAACCTTATTCTGAGCCAGAAAACTGAATCCGTGTGTTTCACTTTCTTTGATATCATATGCCATATGCCATTTGCCGATAAAACCGGTTTCGTATCCTGCATTTTTAAACATGGCTCCAAATAAAGGAAATTTCTCCGGATCCAGCATTTTATTCTCATTTGCCTGAATTCCCAGCTCATGAGGATAGCGCCCTGTAAACATTGAACTTCTTGATGGCATGCAAAGCGGATTGGAACAATACGCATTGGAAAATGAAATACCGTGCTCAGCAAGAAAATCCATATTCGGAGTATTCAGATATTGATCTCCAAGTACCGAACTCATTGATTCAGACGATTGCTGATCGGTAATAATTAACAGTATATTCGGTTTTTCTGGTAGTTTTTCAGAACATGAGGTGGCGCATATCATCATGATAAAAGGCCATTTAAAGGTTCTGCGATATTTGAAAAAAGGTTCCATAACATTAAATAATGAATTTAAAATGATACAGGATACATTAAAGAAACATATCCTCTTTGGAATGATGAAAATAATGATATCTGGTAAATTTTTCCAAATCTTCTTGCGTAAATTTTGAATCTTCAATTACATTATCTTCTTATCTTTTTAGCGAACCATACGGTTTTTTTATAAACTCCATCCGTTGCGGTATTCATAATGCAGGAACTGGTCAGCTTCAGGCAGGTCAGGGAATGAGAATTTCTCAGGATCCCAGATCAGATTCTGACCACTGAGTTTTTCCCTTAATTCCATCCGAAGCGCAATATTACCAAGGAGTACCGTTTCAGTAAGGGGCCCTGCCCAGTCAAAGTTGGAACCGGCCGGTTCGCCTCCTTTACAAGCCCGGAAAAATTCCTCTTCGTGTCCGGGTGAAGAAGGAATATAGGGTTCAGGAGCCTTATATGCATCCCGCAGTGAGGCCGGGAATATTTTACCATTAAGGATTTTGCCTTTTTCTCCTACATAGAGTGTACCTCCAACTCCCATTTCCATACCATTCTCGAGTTCAGGAATACGCAACGGGCGCAAACCCCCATCATACCATGTGAGGGTAACAGGTGGAAATCCTTGACGTTCCGGGAATTCATATCTTACCATTGATCCCAGCGGGAATGTCTCTTTGTTGGGCAGAGTTGATACTGCCTGGACGCTGGTTGGATACTTTAGCTTTAATGCGCGGAAAACGGGATCAAAAATATGGCAGCCCATATCTCCCAATGAACCGCAGCCAAAATCCAGCCATCCTCTCCAGCTGAAGGGATGATAGGCCGGATGGTATGGACGCATCGGTGCCGGTCCGATAAAAAGATCCCAGTTCAGGGTATCAGGTACAACAGGAGTGTCTGCAGGACGATCGATTCCCTGTGCCCAGTAAGTGCCAAACAATCCCCTGTTAGACCTGTCAGTCCATATATGAACTTCACGAATCTCCCCGATCACCCCATCCCAGATCATTTCTCTGAGACGACGCGGGCCATCACCAGCCTGACCTGAATTACCCATCTGGCTTGCAACCTTGTACTCCCTTGCAGCTTTTGTAAGCATACGTGCCTCATGAATAGTGTGAGTAAGAGGTTTCTCGGTATATACATGCTTGCCACGCCTCATTGCCTCCATACTGATCACTGCATGGGTATGATCAGGGCTTGCAATGATGACTGCATCGATTTGTTTCTCCTTATCCAGCATGATTCGATAGTCCTTGTATCTTTTAGCATCAGGATAAATCTTAAAAACCCTGTCGGCTCTGGAGCCCCAGTCCACATCACAAAGAGCAACGATGTTCTGGCTCTTTGCAAAATTTGCCAGTACTGAGGCCCCTTTCCCGCCAATGCCCACACCGGCAATGTTCAGTTTATCACTGGGAGCAATACGTCCAAGCCCCGAAACAGCCTGAGCCGGAACAATAGTTAAACCGGTCGCGGCAGCTGTTGTGGTTCCAATGAACCGCCGGCGGGTTATTGGCTTTGAGGTTTTGTTTTTCATGGTTACTAATTATAAGGTTACGAAGTTATAAAGTTATAAAGTTATGAAGTTATGAAGTGCACGATCTGTGAGATTAATAAGGTTTCGTTGGTCGGGCTTTTAAAACCTGTTACTTATGACCTTTCCCAATTTATATAACTTATTGCTAATAAGCGAATTTCAATCACTATACTCACTACTCACTACTCACTACTCACTACTCACTATTCACTATTCACTACTCACTTAACAACCGGCCTGATAACAATATTCCTTAATGATACGGCTCCATGGTTGCCCTGCAGATAAATGGGACCAGGGGCGAATACATCGGAAGTTATTGCCCCCCCGGTTGGTCCGTAGACCGGCTGGTTATCAATGATCTTAATCCCGTTCAGGATAACAGTCAAATGACGGTCGCATAATGTGAAGATTATTGCTCTTTTCATCTACTTAATGTCACACCTGCTGATTTGATCTTTCCTCCTATCGGCGGATTCATTTTACGAATGGAAACTGTGGCATGTATCACTCCCGGAAGTTCATCAAATACAGCATCCAGGATGCGTTTGGCAATATTTTCGAGCATACGTGACTTTTTGACCATTTCTCGTTTCACCAGTTTATAAGCCGACTGATAATTCACCGCATCGGAAAGATTATCTGTTTTGGCAACTATGGTCATATCAGTTTCAAGGATCAGGTCAACAAAGAATTTGCTCCCGACGATCTGCTCTTCCTTGAAATGCCCATGGAATGCATAGAATTCCATGTCTTCGAGGTGGATCTGTCCCATTATAAAAATTTTTCTCTAAAAATACGGAAAATAATAAATGTCACAATTTGAAAATGTACCAATTTGCCTGCCTGGTGCAATCAGGCGGGCCTGTCCGACTGAAGCAATCAGGCGAATATTCGTGAGCAACAGGTTTTATAATAGTGACGACGTTACGATGTTACGATGTTACGATGTTACGGCGTTACGGCGTTCGATATTCGTTATTTAAAAGTTTTGGAGTGACAAAAAGAATTACGAATTCCCAGCTTTACTTTCTAAATTCGATGTTCTATATTCATCATTTATCCTGCAACGTGAAACCTGAAACTTGAAACAACCCTCTGAAATCAAGGTACTATTGAAAAGCTTTGAAATAAAAAAGAATTTTGTATAAGTCGAATTTTTTTCTGTGGTTCTCTTTCTCTTCTCTGAGGTCCTCTGTGGTAAAAATGTATCAATCTTTTTAATACCATATTATCAGAAAATAACCACAGAGGGGCACAGAGGAGTAACATTTCCAACAAATAGAACCACAGAGTTTTATTTTACATATTTACTACCGACTAATACTTTTTGAATGTAAGCCTGATCAGTCCATCCAGGATAAATAAAATTACAACTGTAAAGAAAATGTATAGCAAAATTGATATGCTGGCTGGATCAATCAGGAGGTTCCCTATGTTTAAAATCCTTATGGGATACAGATTTTTGATGATGGCTGTTAATCCGGAGGGAACGATAATAATGGACAGAATGGTAAATATCCATGCAAGGGAAAAGCTGGATAAAAATCTCCTTTTCGGTCTGACTTCCAGCTGGATTTTTTCCATGACCCTCTTGCTGAAATCCTTATCAGGAACATTTAACAGGCTCTTTTTGAGCAGATCTTTAGTGGTATTTTCTATGTTTTGGTTCATAATATTGACCTGATCTCTTCCTTTAATTCATTTTTAAGAAAACAATAAAAATTCTTTCTTGCCCTGTGCAAAATCACCCTGACATTCGAACTGCTGAATCCCGAGATCTCTTCTATTTCATTCAGGCTGCTCTCATTCAGATAAAAAAGCCTCATTAGAAGGCTTTCCCTTGCATCCATCATGTCCAGCACTTTATTGATGTACCTGATCTGATCATCACGGGTAAGATGAAAAATTGTTTCCTGGATTTCATATTCCTGACCATCATCTTCATCTCTGCCGGGATCCGGCATTCTCTGGGGCTTCATTTTCCTCATTCTTCCAAGGCTTTCATTTACTACGATCCTGTATAACCAGGTGGAAAAACCTGATTCTTTCCTGAAATCCCTGAGATTTTTAAACGCTTTTACAAAAGCCTCCTGGATTACATCCTCCGCTTCAAATTCATCTTTCAGAATACTCATTGCAATAGAGAAAGACATATCCTTATACTTGTCGACCAGGTATCTGAAAGAATTTATATTTCCCTTCAGCACTTTTTGAATAACGGCATCATCCATTAAACAAATTTATTCCTCTTTTTTGAATTTTATGAAATTTGAGATGACAAGACTTATTCCTCCAAAAAGTAATAACATTGAAGGAATTGCACATGCATTCTCAATATTGAGATATTTCCATAATAAAAATGCAAATAGTAACCCGACAGCAATACCAATCATAAAAAGACCAATAGTAAAAATAGTTTTTCTGATGTCCCTGGATTTACCCGGAGCAGGCATAACATTGATACCTTTTTCAATACAGGCCAGTCTTTCTTTTGATCTTGTTCTGAGATAAAAATAATAGGAAAAACCTATCACAAGAAAAAAGGCCACCGGAACAATAATATCTTCAGCCATAGTAATATTTTTTAATTCGATATTTGTTTCTTATTGGATGCAGTTAGATATAAAAATGTTACAAACAAAGTTAAGAATATACGAAGTGATGTAGTGAAAGAGAAAACGCCGTGATCTGCAAAGATCATGTTCAGAACAAGAATCCGCAGTCACGGCGAAGAATCAACTGAAAAAACAATTTACGGCGCTTCTTTCAGAAAGTCAACCCATTTAAAGCTCAGTCAGGCTTACGTAAATCAATCTATATTGTATCCCAGTCTGAATGTAAAGCTCATCCCCGGATCCAGCCTGGTAAAAAACCGATCATCTGTTTTGAATGATTTATATATGGTTTCTGTTCTGGAGTTCAATAGGTTCTCAATCTTCAATCCTACATGCCATCGCTTGTTCCTGCCAAGGTTCATATTTGAATTAAAATTCAGGCTGTGAAATGGCTTTGAGTATATATCAGGATGATCAGCTATCCCAACATACTGAAGCGTTCTCCCCTGAACATTGTAATAAAAACCAGCATCAAATCCATTCCAGAAGCCATCGGCATTTCCGATATAGGACAGACCGCTGTTGATAAGGAAGGGGGCCTGTCCCGCCATATCACGGTATTCACTGATTGTCTGTCCGGTGCGGGCATTCTCCACACGTGAGTTGTATTCCGTTTTGCTCATTATGATGCGCGACCAGGCATAAGTGAAATTAGCCGTTAGGCTGAGGTTCCCTATGATCTTCTGTCGGATTTCAGCTTCAGTGCCAAGTACTTTTCCATCGCCGACATTGCGTGGCTGGAAAGCGCTTGTCTGTGTGGCAAACTGCACGATTTCTATAGGACGGTTGAACTTCTTGTAAAAACCGCTCAGCGAGATCATCTGTCCATCATTGTAATATTTTTCCCATCTGAGATCATAGTTGTAAATGAAGGTACTTACCAGGTTTCCATCCCAGTATTCAACATTGGAAATATCATCAGCATCTCGGAACAGTCCTCCTACAAATGTTCTGCCGCTTATGGGATCATATATTTCAGAATATGAAAGCTCTTTCAGTGATGGACGGGCAATGGTCCTTGCAAAGGAGAATCGTAGATTCTGCCTGCCAGACAGGTTATAAACCAGGTTGACAGAAGGGAAAAAGTCCAGGTTGTTGAGCACTCTGTCATTATCAAGTACATTTGTCCCCAGTTGGTCCTGTCCTGTATAATACTGTACGTAATTTTCAAAGCGTAAACCTATTATAGTCTTGAGTCCGCTAACCAGATTAAGTTCTGCTGACAGGTAACTGCTTATGTTGGTGGTGCTGGCGTTGAACTGGTTTGGATTTACAGGCACAAATGCCGCATCATAAGTCGTGCCCCTTGATATATATCCATCCATGGGCCATAGATTTTCCTGCCTGAAAAGTTCATCGGGATCGCCGGTAAGAGGTACGTTCCTGACATTGATTGCAAAATTACGTATCCCGAAATCACGTTCTTTGTAAGTAAAAAGGCTCCCGAAACTTATCACCGACTTGTTTCCGTTTATGCTGAACTCCTTTGCTATATTCATCAGACCAAACAGGTTCCTTTCTTCGAGTTCACGCCAGATCCTTTCAGGGAACCCGGATTCAGTGCCGATGATGAATTTACCATCGGAAACAACGTAACGGGTGAAACGAATGTCAGGGTCATCTATTCTGGATAAGGTTGGTGATATCTTCCATCCAATATTCCATTTGGAGTCTATGAAATTATGTTTGCCGTGAATGAGCAGGTTAGTGAGTGAACGCTGACTGTATTCAAGGTTGTGCTGAAACCCGGAAAAGATACTTCCCTGATCGGATCCTTCATAATCAAAGATTCCTGCAGTGGATTCTCCGTTTTGCAGGTGCAGCAGGTTTATTCTGAATTTGGAATTACGCGTTTTTAAAGCCAGTCCCGCCATACTACTCAGTAAAACACTGTTCACTCCGTAATCACCTTTCTGGAATTCGCGAACATCCATTTCAGTAACAGATGGGTCGCCAGAAAGACCATATCGTCCGTACTGTGCATTCTCGTAATAATCCGTGCTGTTCTTATACGAAAAAGTAACATTATATCCTAAAGTAAATTTCTCGAAGACCTGCTGGTTACCATAGGATGCTCCCAGACTGTAGTCCATAAAGCTCTTCTGTCTGTAAGCTGCCATTGATGGATTGAAGCCGCCTAATATTTGCCTGTATCTCAGGGCTGCTGAGCCATCTGGATCAGTGACCACATTTGAGAATAAGGGGATATCTGAGGTGGCGGGGATTCTCCGGGTTCCATCGTCAAAACCCAGGAAATCGGTCTTCCCACCCTTATAGGTCAGGTAATTGCTGTTAAAATGCGAACCTGGATTATAACTGAAACTGGTTGAGAGAGCGGCTGTTTCTTGTTCAGGGAATGCCTTTACATTGATGTCAATAATCCCTCCTGTGAAATCAGCCGGAAGATCAGCTGTGAAGGACTTATGCACAATGATATTGTCCAGAACATTGGTAGGGAAGATATCCATCTGAAGGGTATTGCGGTCAGGATCAAGTCCCGGAATATCTACCCCGTTCAGAATGGTTTTGGTATACCTGTCACCCAGGCCACGCACATACACATATCTGCCACCCGCGATCGAAACCCCGGGAACCCTTTTTATGGATGAAGCTGCATCCGAGTCACCTGTTTTCTTAAAATTCGAAGCCGAGATACCATCAAGCAGGTTCGTGGATATCTGCCTGATTGTAAGCAGAGAGTTCTCTGTGTTTTTTATCCGCTCTGCGGATACAACCACTTCAGCAATCTCTGTTGAAGATTCCTTGATCCGAAGTTCTCCGAGCAGGGTTACCTCCCCTGGTTTTACCTTAAGATCTTTTATGACTATAGTTTCGTAAGACACAAAGGATATCCTCAGAACATAATTTCCGGGTTCTATGCTCAGGTTGAATTTACCGTCAAGATCCGAGATTGTACCCTTCTGAGTATTTTCAACATAGATTGTTACCCCGGGAAGGGCTTCTCCTGTGATATTGTCAATTACGGTCCCCCTGATAATACCGCTCTCAGCAGCATATGAAGAGGAACAGACAAAAAGAATAAATAAAATAATGTTAATGATTAACGCGCGCATAATTGTTTTTATTAATCGCAGTAATTGTCTTTAAAGTTTTGGTTTGTCATTCCAGGTATTAAGCCGTTTGGAATGACAAACCATTTAAATACTCATCGTTGTTATACTCTGTTTGATTACATATATGAATCAGAAAATTATGTCAGATTTTTCAAAGACCTGAAGTGTTTATAGCACCTGAAACCGCTGCCCATGACCATCCGTTGAAGGCTGTCTTATCAGCACCAACGGTATTTGCACCGGCATTGACCGCAGTGACAAAAGTATGGCTGCCGCCCTTAAAGAAATCAGTAATTGAGGTCCCGTCAAGCAGAGTGACCTGAAAGTTCGTGAAGTTGCAATTGTACACTGTCGGAAGTTCATCAAAATCCTGGCCGGTTAGAATCCCTTTGAAATAGATGCCATCCATATCAACATAGGAATTGGCATCATTGTCCACCAAACCTTGAGCATTACCTGCATAAACGGATCCATTCTTTATGGTATGTTTGGCTGCCATACTGCCTTCTGGTCCATCCAACTCAAAGCATTCATCAAAAGGATTGATGACTATGAAGTTATCAAGTGTACCCCCCCACGACTGGTCTGTATCGATAGCATCATCACCAGCATTGAGGACTATGGCATTTTTCACGTTTACGGTCCCTCCAAACCATTCTATGCCGTCATCCTGGTTCGCAACAACTTCTATATTCTCAATTACAGTTCCTGAGCCTACACCACCGAGGGTAAGACCATTAATTTCGTTCCCTTCACCAATGTTGGCACCTCCGTGGCGTATAGAAACATATTTTATTATACCTGAATTGTCGGTTGGAATACTGCCGCCATAGAGACCGTTCGGGTCTGACGGAGGGATTCCCTCTATCTGCATTGAAGAGGCATCAGCAGATATAGGTGCATTGCCAAGGATCAGAAGCCCGCCCCATAAGCCGTTAAGGTCTGGATCGAGGTTCGGACTTTCGATTTCGCCCGGCATGATCTCATCGGCTATGGACGTAAATATTATCGGGGAACTTGCCGTTCCGACTGCATTGAGTTTTCCTCCCCTTGCTATGAGCAGTGCTGTGGCATTCGGTCCCGTTCCGGCCTGACCCTTTATGATCACCCCCGGCTGTATTGTAAGGATAACACCTGAAACGACAGCAATCCTGCTTTCAAGGATGTATACTTTCCCTGTTTCCCAGGTAGTATTCTGTGTAATATTTCCAGTGACATGGATTTCAATCTCTTCCTCAACAACACTTATCACAGCGGTTGCAGAAGCTTCCTGATTTTCAGCATCGGTCACTTTTAGCTGTACCGAACCGGCACCCGTGGAACTTCCGGCTGTATAAGTCACAACGATAGTACCAGATTTAACCCCGGTTGCAGCATTGGTTTTGATGTTTGCATTACCGTTAGTAGCAACAATTTGTGTCGATTTAAATCCTGCCTCTGAGGTGAAGGCAAAGCTCAGATCCACATCCGTTCCCGTAATGATAGTCTGGATTAAAGGTGCAGTTACAGTCGGTAACTGAAAGGTTTCTTCTTCTTTATCACATGAAGTGAATGTAAGGACTAAAACCATCAGAGTCAAGAACAATTTAATCAGTTTTTTCATAGTTATTAAATTTCAGTTTTTAAATATTTAACTGAAGCAAAACTATTACCCTGATATTAAATAGACGTTACAACAGATTTAAAGTATTATCATAATATTATTAAAGTAATGTTAAGGAATTATTTAAATTCTATTTGAATGCTCATCATCGATAGTCTCTAAAGTCAGATCTGACTGCGGTTTTGTGAAATATCTTAATCCTGCGGAAAGCTTTCAGACAGCTTGAGGACTTTCAGGTTAAGAAGGGATAAAGAAAAGAAGGGATTTTCTTTGAATTACATTTCCGGCTCTTTGGTTCCCTCGTAGCTGAAAGGTATACCAACTAAAAAAATTACCAGGTAAGGGAGTGATGAATTCAGTCTTCAGTCGGCAGTCCTTATTCAGTCTGCAGTCTGCAGTCTATAGTCGGCAACCGGTTTTATATGATCTCAGGGAACTTTATTTCAATTGACCGACTGCAGACTGTCTACTTCCGATTGTAGACTTTTTGCTCTGAGCCTTCTGTGCAACCCGCCGACAGTTTTTTCCTATTCTCTGTGCACTGTGCTCTGAGCCCTGTGCACTGCGCTATCATTAATCAGGCAACTTCACTTTCTCCGGATGATCGAACTGCCATTCCATAAAAAGCCGGTAAATTTCATTGGTTTCAATGACATGCTCATTATTCACCCCCATAACTTTACAGGCTACATTATAGGCTGCCAGGGCAATTACGGCACACTTATCATGCGCATGCAACACAAAAACAGGTTCTTTGTTTTGTATGGCTGTTTCTACTAATTTTTTAGGATCTTTCATTATTATTCTTTTTTATGTACTACTCTGGTATGTTTGGTACAAAATTACCAGTTAGTTTCCTTTTTATCCACTAAAAGATAAGAATTTGAAATCCAAAAGAAATTAAACACAGAGCTCAGGCCTACCATGGACCATAGACCATAGACCATGGAACTTGGAACTTTGAGCCTGGAGAAAAACATAAATCCGACTCCGAATGCCGATTGTATCCGCCGTAGCTTTCTTTGACAACCGAAGCTTTAGCATAGTTTACAGCGAAGGTGGACTGCAGACTGAGGACTTTCCTCATCACACCGTCACTTCATCACTTTTTCCATTGGCACATTAGCACATTGGCACATTTCCACATTTCCACATTTTCACATTTCCACATTATTTTGACTTTTGCACTTTGCATTATATAATTTATTCCTGCTATTTTTGTAATCCTGATTTTAAGAAAATGACTAACAAAGCTGAAGAAATACTTTCGGGGATGAAGCCCGCAAACTTCATTGAACAGATCGTAATTGAAGATCTCAGGGCAGGGAAAAATAACTCCAAAATTCATACCCGTTTCCCTCCCGAACCAAACGGTTATCTTCATATCGGCCATGCAAAAGCCATCTGCATTGATTTTGGTATTGCACAGAAATTCGGTGGAAAGACAAATCTGCGTTATGATGATACCAATCCCGTGAAGGAAGATGTGGAATATGTCAACTCCATAAAGGAAGACATAAGATGGCTTGGATTTGACTGGGAAGGCCGTGAATATTACGCTTCCGATTATTTCCATCAGCTATATGAATGGGCATTGCTTATTATCAAAAAGGGCAAAGCCTATGTTGATGATCAGGGCAGTGAATTGATTGCCGAACAGAAAGGCACTCCTTCCGTTCCGGGTATTGAGAGTCCTTTCCGTAACCGGAGTGTGGAAGAGAATATGGACCTTTTTATCCGGATGAAAAATGGAGAGTTTGATGAAGGTTCAAGGGTTCTGAGGGCTAAGATTGATATGTCGTCCCCGAACATGCACCTGCGGGATCCGATCATGTACCGGATCGTTAAAAGATCTCATCACCGCACTGTTGATGAATGGTGTATTTACCCGATGTATGATTATGCTCATGGTCAGTCAGACTATATTGAAGGCATAACACATTCGATCTGCACCCTTGAATTTGAAGTCCACAGGCCTCTTTACGACTGGTTCCTGGATCAGATCTGTGAGGAAGGAAAAGTAAGACCCCGGCAAATTGAATTTGCCCGCCTCAACCTGAGCTATACTATCATGAGCAAGCGTAAACTGCTTGAACTTGTGAAGAACAAGTCCGTTTCCAGCTGGGATGATCCCAGGATGCCCACACTTTGCGGACTGCGTAGGAGAGGTTATACCCCCGCCTCCATCAGGAATTTTGCCGAAATAATCGGTGTCACAAAGGTTGACAGTGTAAGCGATGTCTTGTTACTGGAACATGCAGTACGGGAGGATCTGAACAAGATCGCTCCAAGGGTCATGGCTGTCTTGAATCCCTTGAAAGTCATCATCACCAATTATCCTGAAGGACATTCCGAGGAACTTGAGACCATTAACAATCCTGAGGATGAAAGCATGGGGACAAGGAAGATCCCGTTCAGCCGGGAAATATACATTGAACGCGAAGATTTCATGGAAAACCCGCCTAACAAATATTTCCGCCTCGCACCCGGCATGGAGGTAAGGTTAAAATCCGCCTATATCATTCGTTGTGACAGCTTCAAAAAGAATACCGCCGGGGAGATTGAAGAAGTATACTGCACATATTTTCCGGAAACACGGAGCGGGGCGCCCGACTCCAACCGGAAGGTCAAAGGCACTCTTCACTGGGTTTCGGTACCACATGCTATAAAGGCTGAGGTAAGGCTCTACGACCGACTGTTCAGCGACCCTGAACCGGACGGACATAAAGACAGGGACTTTAAAGAATTTTTAAATCCCGGTTCATTGAAAGTGATCCCTGAATGCTATGTTGAGCCCGGGCTGAAAAATGCCAGACCTTTTGATCATTTCCAGTTCCAAAGGCTGGGGTATTTTAACCTGGATCCTGATTCAACTGCAGAAAAACTGATATTTAACAGGACTGTTGCCCTGAAAGACAGCTGGGCCAGGATCAGCTGACAGCAGAAAATTTTTTAACTTGTACAGAAATTTAGATTGAGAATTATATAAAAAAATGAAAAGCAAAATATTTATCAAGAATTTTAAAAATATCCTGAGATTTCTTTAAGGCTTTTGGAGAAATTTCAGTCCTAAACAAGTATCTGATTTGGATTGAGTATAAAAATTTTCTTAAATTTGCCTCCCCTTCACTGACCTGTGGTGTAATTGGTAACACGTCTGACTCTGGATCAGAAAAGTCCAGGTTCGAGCCCTGGCAGGTCAACCAGATTATCAGCCACATATCATTACAATTTGATATGTGGCTTTGTTTTATTACCATCTGAAAATTATTCAAAAATTCATTTACATCCTGGAATATCCTCAATCCACCAATGTTTGATATTTACTCTACCGTAGCCACTATAGGAAATACTGGACTGAATTAACAACCTGTTTGGTGTGGTTGGATCATATTTGCCAATTACTTCGTTTGCCGAATAGAAGTCAAGTCCTTGCTGGACCTTATTAAGAAATACTCCCCTGTCCCAATTGATACCATCCTTTGAGGCATACAGTACCAGACATCTTGGATCGTCGCCACCGAGACCACTACGCCCGTGCATAAAATAGTAATCGCCTATTTTATCACTCAGCTGCGGATTCCTTATTCTTTTTTCCATGAAGGTAGTTCTGATCTCAGACCATGTATAACCTTTGTCATCACTTGTTATGTAAGGAATATTATGTTCATCTTCAATGTTTAAAGAATATACAATAAATCTGCCATCATCTAATACTTTTGCAGCCATATAATAGAAATTCCTTTTATATGATCTGTTTTCAAACAATCCATCACTTCTTTTCTTAAAAGTTTCTCCATTGTCTTCCGATGCATAAAAAGAATATCTGCCCTCCCCGGACTGGCCCCCGATAAAAACAACATATATAACACCTTCGTAAATGAATGAAGCTCCATTATTATGTGTCAGCGCCAATTCCTCTACTGTTGCTGTTTTATCAATCTCTTTCGGTTCACTCCAGGAATAACCATTATCATAGCTGATCAAATAAACCGGAGTCAGCTGACCAATAATTCCATGCTGATTGGCTTGTCTTCTGGATATAAATGTTACCAGGTTCCCATTCGGAGCTGTTTTAACAGATGTAACATAAGCGGCATTATAAAAAGATCCTTCAGGAACTGAATCACCTGTTAATTTGTTTTCATCCCATACTTTTTTAGAGTATTCAAAAATAACCGGCTCACCCCATGTCTTCCCTCCATCATTGGATCTTTTGTATTCTGTTCACCCGGTCTGTCCGTGCCCATCATAGATTTTTCCTGAGACATTGGTATAGAACGCTAATATGTCCCCATTTTTACATTCAGTTAAAGCATTACCATAATGGCCGGAATGTCCTGTTGCTTCATGATCCACGAACATAATCCCTTCATTTGGCGGTTCCGATGGATTTATTTTATAATCATCATACAATATTCTCCTTACACATCTTACAGACATCCCCCTACCCTTACTGATTTCAAGATATCTGATAAATCCCAAAGTTGATTCATTGTAACTGATAAAACTATACCATGGACCTATGATATCAGAAGTCCAGAAATACGCGTAACGACCTAGATCGTTGAACATGCCGCTGTGATAACGGACTCCGGCCGGCAGTGCAGAAAAACCTATACTATCCGAACCATTCCCTTTGTTTTTCCACCCGCTGACACTCTTTAGTTTATTTCCCGCATCTTTTCCTAAAAAACGAATAAGACTGTTCCATTCATCATGGGTTGGAATGTGCCAGCCTTCGGAACATAGACCCCGGGAGAGTTAATAACCAGGTCGCTGAATCCATCCTTAATCTTTTATTGTACCACCGGAACCATAGTTAATTGAAAATTTTAGTAATATTGGAGTCCTTATATTAATTTTGATCATAATATTTAAGGAAGTAAAATGGAAGATACAAATCTCGTTGGATTTGATAATGAGAAATACCTCCGGGAGCAGACATCTGCAATTCTCGACAGGGTGAACTGGTTTAACGATAAGCTCTACCTGGAGTTTGGAGGCAAGATCTTATACGATTATCATGCATCCAGGGTACTGCCGGGATTTGATCCGAATGTTAAAATGAGACTTCTACAAATATTGAAAGACAAGATTGATGTGATCCTTTGTATCAATGCCGGCGATATTGAAAGGAAAAAAATCAGGGCTGATTTTGGAATTACATACGATTCGGATGCATTAAAAACCATTGATGATTTCAGGGAATGGGGGATAGATATCACAGCTGTGGTGGTTACCTGTTATCAAAATCAATCCCCTGCAAAGGTTTTCAGGAATAAGCTTGAATTAAGTGGGGTCAAGGTATATTTGCATTATCCCACAAAAGGATATCCGACAGATGTTGATCTGATTGTTAGCGATCAGGGGTATGGGGCAAACGAATATATTAAGACCAAAAATCCCATTGTAATAATTACTGGGCCGGGGCCGGGAAGCGGTAAACTGGCCACCTGCCTTTCCAATCTTTACCATGACTATAAAAAAGGAGTAAAGGCCGGATATGCAAAATTTGAAACATTTCCTATCTGGGATTTGCCTATCGATCATAAAGTTAATGTTGCCTATGAGGCTGCTACTGTCGATCTCAAAGACGAGGTGCTGATTGATGAGCTTCATTTGAGAGCCTATAATAAAAAGGTTGTTAATTATAACCGTGATATTGAAGCATTTCCTCTACTTAAGAGGATCATTGAAAAAATAACAGGAGATGAGTCAATGTATCAATCTCCTACTGATATGGGAGTGAACCGTGCAAGTTCAGGTATAGTAAATAACAGTGTAATATCAGAAGCCTCCCATCAGGAGATAATCAGGAGATATTTCAGGTGTGCAGTTGAATATGTGATGGGCATCGTAGATAAAGAAACTCTCAACCGGGCTATTGAAATCATGAATAAAATAGGTGCCAGGGTTGAAGACCGGAAAGTGGTGCTCCCTGCAAGAAAAGCTGCCAAAGATGCCGAAAAGAACGGTAAAGGTAATGAGGGGATCTTCTGCGGAGCCTCTGTTGAATTGCACGACGGGACAATTATAACAGGTAAAAACTCACCCCTGATGCATGCATCTTCCAGCCTGATTTTAAATGCCACCAAACACCTGGCCGGACTTCCTGATAATATGTTCCTTTTGCCAAAAAACATAATTGATTCAGTGACCTACCTGAAAAAAGATATCTTGAATGGCAGAATGGTCAGTCTGGATGTGGATGAAACATTGATTCTGCTTGGTATAAGCGCTTTATCAAATCCTGCAGCACAAATGGCGCTGGAAAACCTTAAATGGTTGCGCAATTGTGAAGTACATCTTACTCATATTCCTACCCCCGGTGATGAAGCTGGTTTACGAAAATTAAAGGTAAACGTAACCTGTGATCCCGAACATTCAAGCAAGAGCCTTTTTATCAGCGGATGACTGATAATCTACCTCAATATCCCGACGTACAATCCATGGTTATAAAAATCTTTTAATCCCTTAACTATCATATAAATACCGAAATAATCGATAAAAGCTTCTTATTCTATAATTATAAGATGAAAATATGGTATTTTATCTACTGTTATTCTTACAAAATATGTCCCTGGTGAAAGTCCATGAACATCAATTTTTGACTCAGCTATTTGAGTCCGTTTAAAATCTTCCCTGTAGACCAACTTATTCAGAATAGTGTAAAGCTCCAGAACAATTTCCCTTTCTTTTTCAATTTCTATTAATACATTGAGTATATCATTTACAGGGTTGGGGAAGATTTTGATCTGTCCAGGGAACATCTGCCATTCTTCCACCTGAGTTTGTGTATCAACATATACGGAATCCCGTGCCGAACAACCATGTTCATCGGTAACCATCACCCAGTATAAACCACGATTTGTTACATTAAATGTACTTCCAATGGAATTGTCCTGCCAAAGGTAGCTTGAATAACCAGTCCCTGCATCCAGTATAACTGGCAGGCTTGTTATTATTGTATCCTTTCCTCCCCCTATTTCAACCTGAGGATAACCCCATACACTTACATTAATGCTGAAGGTGTTGTTTGCCAGATTTTGATCTGGTTTATGATTCAGAGTGACATCGAGCTGGTATGTTCCGTGAACAGAAAAATCATACCCTGCTGTAAACGACAATATCCTCGACTGGCCCGGTTGAAGTGCAGTGTTCAATTTGATTTCCTCGGTTACGGGTGTTCCGCCGTCAACAATATAAGAAATTGTGATCGTATCATTTGCTGAAATTCTGTAATAACCATTATTCTTCACTTCAATGGACACCGGATTATTCTGGCTGAGTTCACATGAAGAAACAGGGGCCGTGATGCCTGTGATCCCGATATCCGGCATATCATAAATAACATATATACTATCACTTGCAGTACAATTATTATTATCAGTTACAATTACCGAATATATGCCTGCGCCTGGAACCATGACCTCATAGTTTTGATTGGTGCTCCCATCCTGCCATTCATAGTGGACAAAACCCGGAGTAGTTGTTAGAATTACAGGATCGTAAGTCAGTAGAGTATCTTCTCCGCTACCGATTTCAACAACCGGATTTTCGTAAACATTTACATTTACTGTCAATGTATCATTTGACGGTATAAGGTCGGAATTATATTCTGTATATGCTGTAATTTCGTATTGATCAGCCACACTGAAATCTTCCGTTT
>Ga0068714_10002671_pt1 | contig 22532 bp, 21 predicted proteins | sample MTBNYHSulfiMetaG_FD_62988 | JGI IMG/M metagenome (GOLD analysis project Ga0068714, IMG submission 62988) | Enrichment culture microbial communities from rom New York Harbor, USA that are MTBE-degrading - MTBE-NYH (New York Harbor Sulfidogenic)... | ecosystem: Environmental > Aquatic > Marine >... | reverse complement strand
CGAGATCACCTTTCGGCAAAAAGCTTTCATCTTGGCGAGCTCCGCGTTCACCTGGGGCATCACATCCTGACCGTCCGCATAGACCGGCGTGTTCCCCCGATTTCTGAGGGCCACGTGCAACACCGCCCGATCTTCCGTCTCGTTTATCCTGTCCCCTGCGAACATCTTGTCGATCCCGTCCCTGAGGTCCGCTTCCCCGGCCAGGTCGCACAGGATTCGCATGGTCTCCTCGGTGACCCTGTTCTTCGAGTAGTCCACGAGGATGTCGTTGAAGCGGATGGAAAACTTTTCGAACCTTTCTGGGTCTTCCAGGAAGAGGTCTCTCATGTGGATATCCCTGATCTTTACGAAGTGCTCTGAAAGGAGCCGCCAGCTCCTGGTCGTAGTAGGGTCTATTCTTTTGAGCATCGTGCAACACCCTCCCTTCCTCTCCTGGATGTCACATTCTCCTGTAGAGCTTCTCGATCCGGTCTCTTGTCATGATCTTCTTCCAGTCCTTTCCCAGAGCGTTTTCCCAGAGCGGCTCCAGGATCAGGGCTACATCGATCATTCTGTTCATCTCTTCCTCACTGAGCTTCGCCGTTATGTTCCGGGGAAGATCTATCCTGTGCTTTTCCATCATCCTGCGGAACTCGGCAACGCCCTCGGGGTAGAACTCGTCAAGGTAGTCGAAGGCTATGCTGTTCCCGATGCCATGGCGCAAACCCAGTATAAAGGACAGTCCGTAAGAGAGCGCGTGAGCGACGCCGACCTGGGAGTAGGCTATGCTCATGCCGCCGCAATAGGAGGCCATCATGAGCTTGTCTTCGATCTCCGAACCCCCTTCCAGGAAAACCTCCCTGCAGAGTTCCAGTGCCTTTTCACCGTAGGCTTTGCTGAAAGCGTTCAGGTAGGTTCCTGTCAGCGACTCGATGCAGTGGATGTAGCAATCCATGCCGGTGTAGAACCACTGCTCCAGGGGGACACCCCGGATGAGTTCAGGGTCCAGTACGATTTGATCGAATACTGTGTAGTCCGAGTTCAATCCCAGCTTCTTCTGAGGTCCCGTCAGGATCGCGGTTCGGGAAGCCTCCGCGCCGGTCCCGGACAGCGTCGGGATACCGGCGTGGTAAACAGCGGGATTCTTGATCAGGTCCCACCCCTGGTAATCTGCCGAAGATCCCGGGTTGGTCAGCATCAGCGAGACGGCCTTGGCAATGTCCATGGTGCTGCCGCCGCCTATACCTATGACGCCCGCAGGCGGGTTCCCCCCTCGGGTATTCATTTCGTCCTTGATCTGCCGCGTCAGCCGGTCCACATACGAGGTCTTGGGCTCCACGTCCACGTTCACCCACAAAAGCATGTCCCGGCTTCCGAGGGGCAGCCGGTCCTTGAGGGGTTTGTCCCTGAAAACATCATCGACACAGAAGACCATTGCCGAGTCGCTATTTTTTCGCTGCTTGGAGAGAATCTCGTCGAGCTGATTGAAGCTTCCCCTTCCGAAAACGATGTAGGAAACCATCCTGAAGTTTCTGAACATGCCTTTATTCCTTTCCGCCTCACGGCAAAAATCCTCGAGTACACGAGGACAGAGATATATAGGAGCGGCTTCACGGTGTCAAGGTGGAGAGATTTGAAACAAATTGCTTCTCAGGAGTCTTTTCGTGGGTTATAAGTGTGGGACACAGGTTCACACTGATTGCCGCAGGTTAAAGCGAAAATGACTTGGACGACTAATCCTATCATTTACGAAATCAACACGTGGGTCTGGCTCGACGATCTCAGCAGGGAATGCGGTCGGCCTGTGACCCTGGCCACGGTGCCGGAAAAAGCGTGGGACGCCCTGGCTTCGATGGGGGTCGACGCCCTTTGGCTGATGGGGGTCTGGGAGCGAAGCCCGAAAAGCGTCCGCATCGGAAGAGCGTCCCAGCCCCTTCTGAGGCAATATAAAAGCGCTTTGCCCGACTTTTCCTCCTCTGACGTGGTCGGCTCTCCTTACAGTGTTAGGAGGTATGAGGTCGCCCGGCGCCTTGGGGAAGACCCCGCCCTGTCCGTTGCAAGGGAGAAACTTGACGAAAGGGGAATCCGGCTGATTCTGGATTTTGTGCCGAACCATGTGGCCGCCGATCATCCTTGGGTTAGTGAACATCCCGAGTACTTCGTGCAGGGGAGGGGGGAGGATTTCGTAGATGCGCCTGACGCGTTTTTCGTCGCCGACGGAAAAATCATCGCCTGCGGACGGGATCCCTATTTCCCTCCCTGGACGGACACGGCGCAGCTCAACGCTTTTCACCAGGGACTTCGCGAGGCCGCCCTGGAAACACTGCTGAAGATTGCCGGCCAGTGCGACGGTGTGCGATGCGACATGGCCATGCTTTTCATCGGTGAAGTCTTTGAGAAAACATGGGGGGGAAAAGGGGGAGCAAGGCCGGAGGTGGAGTACTGGGAAAAATTGATCGAAGCGGTTCGGGTGAGGCACCCGAACTTCGTCTTCATTGCAGAAGCATACTGGGACCTGGAATGGGAGCTGATGCAGCAGGGTTTTGACTTCTGCTACGACAAGCGTCTCTACGACAGGCTCTTGCATGGAGACGGGGAAAACATCCGCCTTCACCTGCTCGCCGACGTCCGCTACCAGAGCAGGCTAATCCGCTTTATCGAAAATCACGATGAACGGCGCGCCGCCTCCGTCCTCGGCACGGCAAGAAACCGTGCCGCGGCCCTTGTCGCAGCGACTTTGCCGGGAGCGAAGCTCCTTCACCAAGGCCAGGTTGAAGGGCGAAGGATAAGGGTTCCTGTTCAGCTTGGACGAAGACCGGCCGAGCCCGTCGACGAAGAGCTTCGTTCCTTTTACGGCAAGCTCCTCGGCACGCTGCGTACTGGTGCCTTGCGCGAGGGAGAGTGGCGCCTTTGTGAGGCGAGCGGCTGGGAGGACAACAAACGTTTCCGCAACCTGCTCGCCTGGTGCTGGCGGCGGCAGGCGGAAATGATCCTTGTGGTGATCAATTACTCGGACCGGGAATCGCAGGGCCTCGTGAGGATGCCTTGGAGCGACCTCCGTGGGAGGACATGGCTTCTCGAGGATATCCTGAATGAGGAGGAATACGACCGCAATGGCGACGAGATGATCGATGCCGGCTTATTCGTGGCCCTGAAGCCTTACTGTTTTCATGCTTTCCGGTTATCTCCCGCCGGGGAAGAAAGTCGGGCTTGACGGTCGCCCGCTTTGCGCGCCGCCTCCGAGGTCTTTCAGCTTGAAAAGGAAAGAATGGGCTTTAAAGTTTTGCAGGGAGGAAGAGAACATGAAAAAGAGCACAGTGGTGTTGACGGCCATTCTGCTGGCGGCGGGCTTGATTCTCTGCGGCAGTCAGGGTGCGACCGGCCAGGACAAAGATCTCGGGGGAAACGTGCTGAACCTTTACGGGAAGGCGATAGGCGCGGTGGATGAGGAAGGGAATATTTTGAACCTCTACGGGGCCAGGCTTGGGTCGGTGGATCCGAACGGGGCGGTGTACAACGTGAGCAAAATCCTCATCGGTAAGGTGGATGAGACGGGCAACGTGTTCAACCAGAGCGGAACGAGGATCGGCTCCGTGGACAGGGACGGGAATGTGTACAACGTGAGCGGGAGAAAGGTAGGGTCGGTCAGGGAAGTAGACAACGTCAAGCTCATAGGAGGTGCAGCCCGGATTCTTCTCCTTTGACCTACTTTCTTCTGTATTCTGTCTCCTGTCTCCTGTATTTCAACATATTCGAGGCAAGAGCTCTCCCATGAGCATCTCAACAATTCTCGATGTTCCCAGACGCGTCTTCATGACGACCCGCAGGGGATGCTCGCCCACCACCTCCCCGATGATCCTCGCCTCGGCTCCATAGCGGTTGCTTCGCATCTTTTGGAGCACTTTCTCCGCGTCTTTCGGAGCCACTGCGGCAACGAGTTTGCCTTCGTTGGCCACGTAAAGCGGGTCGAAGCCCATGAGTTCACAGACGGCTTGCACCTCCCTGCCGACCGGAATTTTTGCCTCCTCGATCCTGATCCCCACGCGGGAGTTCCGGGCAAACTCGCAAAGAGTGCCGGCCAGCCCGCCACGAGTGGGATCGCGGAGGGCGTGAACGTTTTTCGAAGTCTCCAGGATTTCCTTCACGAGGACATTGAGCGGTGCGCAGTCGCTTTGCAGGGACGTCCGGAATTCGAGTCCTTCCCGCGTGCCGAGAAGAGCGATTCCATGATCGCCGATGGTTCCGCTCAGTATGATCGCGTCTCCCGGCCTGGCGTAGCTGCCCGATATGTCCACCCCCTCGGGAACCTCGCCGACGCCGGACGTGTTTATGAAGATTTTGTCGGCCATGCCCCGGTTGACCACTTTGGTGTCCCCCGTGACGATTTTGACACCCGCCTCATCCGCCGTCTTTCGAATGGAGAAAACGATTTTTTCCAGGTCTGAAAGAGGAAAACCTTCTTCCAGGATCAAGGACAGGCTTAGATACAGGGGAACCGCCCCGGCCATGGAAAGGTCGTTGACCGTGCCGCAGACCGCGAGCTTGCCTATGTCGCCGCCGGGGAAGAAGATGGGGCTCACGACGTAGCTGTCTGTGGTGAAAGCCATTCGCCCCCTGATGTCCAGAACGGCCGAGTCGTCCATCCTGTCCAGAAAGGGATTGCTCAGCCGGTTTACGACGGTTTTCGTCAAAAGTTCATGGCTCAGCTTTCCCCCGCTCCCGTGGGCGAGCAGAATCTTCTCTTCCATGCCTCAATCCTTCACTGATTACTGCTCACTGGTCACTCTTTCCCCGCACCCATCGCGAAATTTGCCACCACCGCCTGCCCCAGGGATATGCATCCGTCATTGCATGGAACGTACTTGTGGGTGAGCACATCGAGTTCCTCCTCCAGGAGGCGGCCCTTGGCAAGGTTCAGGAGGGTTCGGTTCTGAAACACCCCTCCGCTGAGGGCCACCTTTTTGATCCCGTGTTTCCGGGCAAGCTCGGCGCAGGTTTTGCCGATGATGTGCGCCACGGTATGGTGGAACCTGGCGGAGATGAGGGCCTTCGGGACCTCCCGGAAAAGATCTTTGGTGACACCCCGGAGAAGGTCGACGAGACGGATCACCGCTACTCCGTTTTGACCCTCCGTCCGAAAAGGATAAAGAAAACCGTCGAAGTCGCATCCCGTACCGGCCATTTCCAGCTCGACGGCTGCCTGACCTTCGTAGTCTATTTCATTGCGTATCCCGAGAAGGGCGGATACGGCATCGAAGAGACGGCCTGCGCTGCATGTCATCGGCGCGTTGATGTTTTTGTCTATCTGGTCCCGCACAAGGCGTATCTCGAAGGGGTCCAGGCCGTGAAGGAATGGAAAATCCAGGTCCAGCGACTCCGCTCCGAGGAGGCGGTAAAGATAGCTCAACGCGATTCGATAAGGCCGCTTAACCGCCGCATCTCCGCCTGGAAGAGGGACGTACTCGAAGTGACCCAGACGCGTGAACCGATCTCGGTCGACGAGGAGGAACTCGCTTCCCCAGATTGTGCCGTCCTCCCCATATCCTGTTCCGTCGAAGGCCACCCCGAGCACCGGGCCGGTTGCGCCGTTCTCCGCCAGGCAGCTTGCGATGTGAGCGTGGTGATGCTGGACCGGCACGAGGCGGACAGCGCCGTCCTGCGCTTCCATTTCCCTGGCGTACCGCGTGGCGAGATAATCGGGGTGCTTGTCGCAGGCCACGATCCTGGGTTCTAGGCGGAAGAGCTTTCGGTAAAGGTCCAGCATTTTCTCGAAGTGGGAGAGGGTTTCCATGTTGTCCATGTCTCCCACATGCTGGCTCATGAAAGCGTACCTGTCTTTGGTGATGCAGAAGGAGTTCTTGTACTCGGCGCCGCAAGCCAGGATTTCATGGGCATTGAAAGAAAGGGGGATCGGGTCCGGGGCATATCCTCTTGCCCTCCTGATCAAGGAGAGCTCGCCGCCCGCGATCATGACGACACTGTCATCGCAGCGGGCATAGATTTCTCTGTCGTGCACCAGGAAGAAGTCCGCAATGGCGGAAAGCTTTTCCAGAGCCTCCTCTTCGTCTCCCACGATGGGCTCTTCGCTCAGATTGCCGCTTGTCATGACCAGGGGGATGCCCGACTCCTTCATGAGAAGGTGATGAAGGGGAGTGTAAGGAAGCATGACGCCGAGGTAAAGCAGGTTCGGAGCCACGGCAGGTGCGACCTCGCCGAAATCCCTGACCCTGAGCAGCACGATGGGCGCCTGGGGTGATGTTAGAAGCGCCTCTTCTTCCACCGAGACATCACAGGCTTTCCTGACCGCAGTCAGGTTCCTCATCATCACGGCAAAGGGCTTGAAGAGCCTCCTTTTCCGTTGCCTCAGCAGGGTCACGGCTTTCTCGTCCGTCGCGTCGCAGGCAAGGAGAAACCCGCCGATGCCCTTGACGGCTACGATCTTTCCCTGCTTGAGGAGTTCGGCGCTGCGGCGGATGGCGTCGCCGGTATGGATTTTTCCGCCGGTGCGGTCCAGGAGCTCCACGTGGGGGCCGCAGATGGGGCAGCAGTTCGGCTGGGCGTGAAAGCGGCGATCCATTGGGTCATCGTACTCCTTCCGGCATTCAGGGCACATCCTGAAGGGAGCCATGGTTGTCATGGGCCGATCGTAGGGGATGTCCTTGACGATTGTGAGCCTGGGCCCGCAGTTTGTGCAGTTTGTGAACGGGTAACCGAATCGTCGGTCCAGTGGATCGAAGAGTTCGCCGAGGCAATCTTCGCAGGTGGCGATGTCAGGGGAAACGAGCTGGTACTGGCCCTGTTCCGGAATGCTCTTCCGGATCTCGAAAGCGGTGTACCCCTCCGCAGCGATGTCGCTGTGGTCAAGGGCATCTATCCTCGATCGGGGAGGGGCGTCGGTCCTGAGATCTGAAAGGAATCGCAGAACCGCATCCTCCGGCCCTTCGGCTTGGATCTTCACATCCCGGGATGTGTTGCAGACCCATCCCTTGAGATTGTGCCTGGCGGCGAGCTGGTAAACGAAGGGTCTGAAGCCCACCCCCTGCACTATGCCCCGGATGCTGATCTTCACCGCTCGCTGAGAAACGGGCATATGATTCACCATCGGTTCTCTCTGCATTTCCTTGAAAGGAGGGGAAGCATCTCCAGCACCCCTGTCGCCCCGGCAGGTTCCATGGTTCCCATGCCGCAGGCCGGAGTCAGTATGGATTTGCGGGCGATTTCCTCGGGGTCCAGGCCGAAGCGAACAAGCCGGCTGAAACCATCCCTGAGCATGCCGTAAATTCCTTCCACGGTCTCGGTTCCCGTGTAGCCGAAGGTTGGCACCATTCCCCACGCGACGATGCCGCCGCGCCTGATGAACCTGGAGATTGCTTCGGGGAAGAGAAGGAAGTGTTCCATATGGGAAAAGGCGTCGAAGCTGATCACGTCGGGTCCCGCTTCGACGATGACCGGCCACTCGGTGTTGCCGCAGCAATGGATTCCCACAAGAGCATCGGACCTCTGCCGGAGATAATCGATGACCTCTCCGAGCATCTGGACCACGTCCTCGCGCCGGACAGGGGTGAAAGCCGAGCCGAACCCGGTAAGAAAGGGTTCATCGAGGAAAACTATGACCTTCCTCCCCGTGGCGCTCAATTTCTTAACCTGCCAGAGAGCCTTGATGGCGATCCCTTTTGTGCATGCGTCGGCCAGATCGGGATAATAGAACAGAGTTCTGCCCTCACGATCCTTTACTGCCGCGGCAAACGTGATGGGTCCCACAGTGTGCCCTTTGATGTAAAGAGCCTCCCTTGCGGAGCGTCGCCGGAGGAGATGGGTCAATTCATAGAGGCCCGGCGCGTAATCGCGGCTGACGGCAAAGCTTTCAAAATCGTCGGCCAGGTAACGTTCGTAAAAGGAGACGAGTTCCTTCTCCATCCCATGCTGGGGAAAGACGAGACTCCTCCCTTCCACGGCCAGAAGGGGCAGACCCTCGCTGAACTGGACGATCATGTCTTCGAGATGAGTTCGCCGGACGAACTGGGGCCAGTAGGGAATTTCAGGAAACTTCTCCAGGATGAGGCGGCATGTACCGCCGATGTCCAGAAAAGGAACGCTGCCGATCCCCGTGGCGAGAAATCGAAAATCAGGGTTGGCTCTTTGTTCCATTTCTTCGATCAGGCGTTTGCCGAGTCATGGTACATTCTTCGGATGTCGGTCAGCCAGCCTTCCAGAATGGCGACTGCCCGTTCCTTTTTTTTCCGCTCCCGCTCGACCTTCTCCTCCGGAGAAGAAGATTGCCCTGTCAGCGACCCTTCCAGTTCCTTGATGCGGGCCGCCACACTTACGTCTCCGGGATTGCGTTCGGCGATCCTGCGGTAAATGCCGAGCGCTTCGTCGATGTCTCCCTGGCTGACGTAGACTTCGGCGAGAGTGGGTGTGGCGATCTCGGCCACGGCCGGCTCTTCGAGCGTTTCGGGCCGGACCTCGCCATGGGGCTCAACGATATCCACCGCCTCGGATTTCCGCGCTTGAGCGTCCGCCCTCTCTGCGGCGATTGCTTGGCGGTTCCGCACGGCGTCGAAAATGTCGAGCGCGTCGCAGTCTTCGGGCCGGTGAGCCAGATAGGTTCTCAGGGCGCGGGCCGCGTCCTCTTCCCGTTTCTGTTTCAGGTAGACTTCCGCCAGGGTTTTGTATGCGGGCACCAGTTCGTCGATCTGGGAGGTGAGCCTCTCAAGTTCCATTTCCGCCTGCGTCATGAACCCTGATTCAATGTACGACTCGACAAGGAGCTTTCTCAGAAAAGGGTCTCGAGGGTAAAGCTGAACGGCTCGTATGCACTCCTGAAGCACCTTTCCCGGTGCTCCGTCCTTCTTCAACTCGGAAAGAAGCATTCGGAAGGTTTCAGATGACGCTCCCTGGCTCAGGATTCGATCGTAAAGGGCATTCCCGCTTGTCATGATGTCAGACTCCTCTCCGGCAGAAGGCTCTCCGGGTTTTTCTTATTCCTTCAATTCTTTTTCCTTTTTGAAACGGTAAAGGATCTCTCCTTCCTTGACAAGGCCCAGTTCCCTTCTTCCCTGAGACTCGATGTATTGCCTGTCGGAGCGGAGACGATTTATTTCTTCGAGCAGATCCATGTTCTCCTGTTCAAGCTTTTGGATCTTTTGGGCGAAGTCCTGCCGCTCTTTCTCCATCCCGTACAGGTGAATGAACCCTCTCTCTCCGAAGCCGAGCCAAAGGGCCATGAGAAGGAAGAAAAAGAAGCCCAGGGAAGTGAAGGTGAATGCTTCTTTTCTTGTCAAGGTCCGCCCCAATACCGAAATCAGAGGTCTTTAAGCGCCTTCCACTGCGCGGAGATGACGATGGAGTTAACACCCGCTGTTTTTGCCGCATCCATGGTCTCCACGACGACGCCGTGTTTCACTTCCTTGTCTGCCTGAAGAATCATCTGGACCGCGTTGTCTTCCTGCACCAGTTGCCCGAGTCTTTCCCCCAAGGCCTTCAAGTCCGTCTCCTTGCCTTCGAAATAAATCTGCCCCGACCGGTCGATGAGAACTGTCGCCTTGTTCTTCTGCCGGTCGAAAATGACTTTGGAGATTTTCGGGAGATTGATGTGAACACCCGATGCCACGTCAAAGTGCGACGTGACCATGAAAAAAATGAGCAACAGGAAAACAATATCGATCAGGGGTGCAATCCCCAGTGTCGGTTCCTCTTGCCTGCTACGCTTGAATTTCATCTCTTTCCTGTCGTTTCACCGGCCGCATCGATCGGCTTCGGCGCATTCCTCCCCCGCGCCGAGACGACGTGGGGGAGGAATGCTGTTCCGTCAAGCCTGCCCGATCGACTTTTCCATGAGTTCGATCATCCTTATGGAGTTTTCCTCCATCTCGAAAATGAGCGCCCCGGCCTTGTCCCTGACGATCCTGTGGCAGACCAGAGCCGGGATGGCCACGGTGAGGCCCGCGGCTGTCGTGATGAGCGCCTCGGCGATCCCGCCGGCAAGAGGCGCCGGATTTCCTACACCCTGTACGGAGATGACGTTGAAGGTCTTGATCATGCCCGAAACCGTCCCGAGCAGCCCGAGAAGAGGGGCGAGATTGGCGATGGTGGAAAGAATGCCGATGTGCTTTTCGAGAATGGCAGCCTCTCTTCCGCCCCTTTCCTCGATGGATTCCTTGACGAGCCACATCCCGCGCCCGGCGTTTTTGAGGCCTGCAAAAAAGATCTTCGCAATTGAGGATGAATCTCCCTGGCACAGGAACAGGGCATCGGATATCTTTTGCTTCCTGATGAGGTCTTCGACGTTGCGGATGAACTCAGGAGGGAGGATGCGTCTTTGCCTCAACACCCACAGCCTTTCCAGAAACACGGCCAAGGCTGCCACGGAACACAGGATGATGGGGTACATGAAGATTCCCCCTCGGACAATCAGGTCCAACACTTAGCATCTCCGAGGTTTTTTTTCAAGTCGTTTGCTCGGGACATCATCTTCAAAAGCGCTCGGAAAGTCAAGCAATCAGTGAACGACCGGGTGGGAGCCAACTCCCGCTCGCGCTGTGCAAATGGGATGTGCGATATGAGATGTGCGATGGGGCATTCGCGATACGGGGGCTCTTGACACCGCAGCGGGACTTAAGGCATTGTGATGCAGGAGAAAAGGAGCCATGCAGCCGATCGAGAAAAACAGTTCGAGCAAGCAAGTCGAAAGATCGCCCGTGAACAGGTCCGATCGGGTTCGCGAGGTGATGGTTCTTCCGGGAAGTGCGGCGGTCAACCGCATCCTGGACATGGAGAAACCCGAGGAGTTCGTCCGCTCCATGTCCCGAACGGATTTCTACTGGCTTGTGAAAAGGGTCGGGGGGGAGGATGCACTGCCCATCCTGAAGTTGGCGTCTCTCGAACAATGGCGGTTCACGCTGGACCTGGAACTCTGGGAGCGGGACAGACTGGATATCGATCAGGCCGGGATGTGGCTCGGAAGGCTTTTGCAGGCCGACCCCGAAAGGCTCGCCGGGTTGCTGTTAAGCGAGGCCGAACTGCTCGCGCACTTTCTTCTTTCTCATCTGATCGACGTTGAGGTGAGGCAGAAGGATGAAATTTCCGACGATCCCGGATTTCTTACTTTCGATGATGCGTACTATTTTCGAGTCCGCAATGCGGAGCAGGAGGAGTTTGTGCATGAACTGCTGCGAAACCTGGCCGAGAGGGACTATCTGCGCTACCAGGCTCTGATGATGGGGCTGGCAGGCACCCTTCGCGATGAGGTCGAGGAGGAGATGTACAGGCGGCGCAATGTTCGCATCGCCGAGGATGGTTTCCTTCCCTACGACGAGGCGGCTGCGGTGTACGCCCACCTCGGCCCCCACGCTCTCGAGACCCAAAGGGATGTTCTTTCTCCCCCCGTTCCGGATACTGATTCGCCCCCGCCCCCGGTCAACCCGATTCTCGCCGTCGGAGATGAAAGTCTGATGCTTGAAGCTGTGAGTCGAAGCGGAGACCCGGTGCTCTTTGACAGGCTTCGCGTGGAGTTTGCGGGCCTGTGCAACCAGGTCATGTCCGCAGACAGGCTCAGGGTGAGCGATGCAGAGGACCTGGTCAAGGTTTGCCGGAAGGTGGCGGGCTACATCAACGTCGGTCTGGAGCGGCTCTCGGTGCATGACCCGGCTGTTGCCGAAGATTACCTTCGGAAGAATCCCCTTCTTCATATCTTCCGCGTCGGTTTCAGCTCCGCCCTGGAGGTGAGGTGGGAGGCAGAGCGGTGGCTGAAAAAGGCTTGGTTCATCCGGCAGGGTTTGAAACCGGTCTTCTGGGATGATTGGGGCGGTATCCTGGTGGGAATCTTGCAGAAAAGGCCCCTGTTTTTCAGGGGAGCGCAGTCTCAGCCTCCCTACTCCGACTTCGAGAGCGCGACGGAGGTCGAGAAATGCAGGGAAGCGCTCCGCCACATGACGGTCCTGGACAGGCTGCTGGAAAATCTCTCTTCCGCCTATCCTGTCGGCAGGCAGTGGTCGAAAGACCCCCTGTTCACCTTCCATTCACTGCTTTTCAATTTCTGGGCCAGGCTCAAGCTGAAAACATCTCCAGGTTTTGACCCTCTTTCCCTGGAAGAGGTGAGGAATTTTTTCAAGACTGTGCGATCCGGGGAAGAGAAGCCGCCTTTCAGCATGGGGGGGTTCAAAGAGATTTTTCTGCGGGACATGACGGCCTGTACGAAGGAGTTCGATGAGGAAGCGAAAAAGACCCTGCGGGAGAGTCTTTCGCTGGTGTGGGAGAAATTCACCGAAGAACATGCCTGGATCGCGACCGCCGACCTGAACGGACGGTACCTCAAGTTTATCCTTACTTCGTCCTCTCCTGGATCTGCTCCGAAGTGAAACAGGCCGAGCAATTCTTGCCCCAGAGGGCAAAGGTCTTGTTGTCCTTGTAAAAGACAAGGTTCACGTAACCATCGTCGAACAATTTCCTGAGAGCGCCGACAGGCACGGAGAATCCGTCCACACTCACGGTTTCCCCGTCGTCTTTTCCCGCGATCATTTCCTCGATCTTCATCGCCATCGTGACGAACCTCCTCAGTTTCTCACATCCTGATTTCCTGGACCATGAAGACGATATATGAAACGGCAAAGCATATGAGACTGATGGCCACGAGCGAGATGACATAGGGGCTCACGACGAGCAGGCTTTGGCCCAGGGGCAGCGGGCTCTGAAACCGCGCCGACAGGATCTGCTCCCACGGTCCCTGCAAGACAAGGGACTTGGTGGTGTTGACCTTGGGGTCGATGATGGTCGCCGTGGCGTTCATGTACAGCACCATGGGCGAAAAGACGGACACTGTTTCGGTGATCTGGACGTTGCGCATCACCGTGGGCAGATCGACGCCTTCCTTGTCCACCGGCGCTATGGCGTTGGCCACCGCGCTCGCGCCGAAGAAGACGACGAAGGAAAAGAGGATCCACGCCGCCACGGATGCGAGGGCCGAGGTGGCGGTGCTCCTGAAAAGTATGGAGAAAAGTATGGAGATGCCCAGCCAGAAAGAGACGTAGAAGATGCTCATGGCAACGTACACCGCCAGGCGAAGGATTTCCTCCACCTCGGGCACTACGCCGAGAAGGGCGAGACCGAAGCCCGAAATGACCAGCACCACGGCGACGATCATGACGGTGATCACCGTGGCGCCTGCCAGGAACTTGCCGTTGATGACAGAGTCGCGGTAGATGGGTTGAGACACCACCTTGACCAGTGTGCCCTGGGCTCTTTCCCGGTTGATGGCGTCGAAACCCAGAAAAAGGCCCATGAGGGGCCCGAAAAAGGCGACAAACTGGATCATGGAAAATCTGGCTCCCGCCGTGCTGAAGAGCATGAGAAAGAGAAAACGGCTCCCTTTCGCATCCTGGGCCAGGCTTTCTCTCAAGCTGATCCCGGCCATGTAGCTGGTGATGAAGCTGACCATGGCTATGAGGGCGAAGAGGATGACAAAGCGGTAGCTGCTGAAGTAGTCTGCGAGTTCTTTTCGATAGACCGCGAACAAGCCGTTCATGAATCAGACCTCCTGGAAATACTTCATGTAAATTTCTTCCAGGGTGAATTCCTTGTCTCCCACTCCGAACTTCTCCCTGGCCAGTTCGTCGATGGACCCTTCGGCCACCATCCTGCCCTTGATCATTATGCCGACGCGGTGGGAAATCCTCTGCACCTGATGGAGGTGGTGGGACGAAAGAAGAACCGTGATGTTCCTTTCCCGGTTCAGATTCTGTATGAGCTCGATGAGCCGTATGGCGCCGTCGGGGTCCAAACCCAGAGTGGGCTCGTCGAGAAACAGGACCTTGGGATCCTTGAGAAGGACCTCGGCGATGCCCAGCCGCTGTTTCATGCCCCTGGAATAGGCTCCCACCTTTTTCCTGTCGCTGTCACCCAGACCCACCAGTTCGATCACGTCCCGGATCTTGCGCTCGGTCTCCTTCTTGCTCATCCCGTTGAGATCGGCGATGAACTCCAGCGTTTGCACTGCGTCCATGTCGCTGTAATAGCCGACATTTTCCGGGAGATACCCTACGAGGCGCTTGACTTCCATAGCCTGTCTCTGGGGCTCGAAGCCGCAAACTGTGGCCGATCCCTCCGTGGGCCGGGTCAACCCGAGGAGCATGAGAAGGGTGGTGGTCTTTCCTGCGCCATTAGGACCGAGGAATCCAAATATCTCCCCCTCCTTCACCCTGAAGCTCAGGTCCTCCACCGCGATCTGGCGAAGGTAACGCTTCGTGAGGCCGTTCGTCGTGATGACCGAGTTTGTATCCATCATGGTTATCGCCTTCCCACGTATATGAAGAGCCCTACAAGACCGAGGAGCACGAGTACGATTATTCCTATCCCTATCCACCCCCAGGCGCTGGAGGCCTTGACCGAGACCCGGAATTCCAGGTTCTTGTTCGCCCTTTCTCCCTCCACCACCACATTTACCGAGTAGTCGCCCACCAGGGCCTGGGGGGCCGGGGTCACCATAACTTCCACTTGCTTGGTCTCACCGGCAGGAAGGGTCTCCAGCCTTTCCGGTTTGAATTCGACCTTCCAGTTCTCGGGCTTTACCGAGATGAAGCGGATGTTGTTCTGAGCCGCCGAACCGCTGTTCTTAACGTAGAAGGAAACGTTGGCGGGTTCGCCTCTCATGGCTGTAAGGGACAAGAGTCCCGTGGGAGTGCCCACATCCAGTTTGTATGTTCCCGTGAGAATCACGTTCAACTCCGCCTCCCCTTTGGCCTCGGGAGAGGAGACCTTCACGGAAATCGGGTATGTTCCGGCTTCCGCCAGAAGGTAAGGTTTGACTTCAACGGCAACACTTTGGTTTTGTCCTTCCTTCAACCTGAGGCTAGAAATGAACTTGTCCTCGTAGGCGGGCTTGAAATTGACTTCCCAGTTGGCGGGGCCGGCGGCGGTGAGGTTGAAAATGCTGTCCTTATCGGTCTTGTTCTCAACCTCTACGGAAAATTCGAATTTGCCGTCCGTGGGGCCCTGTAGCACGGGGTAGGATGTGTTGAGATTGACCCCTTTGGACTTCTTCTCCTCTTCCTTTTCTTTTGTGGTGATCACCACCCGGCTTGTGGAGACGAGCTTGCCGTCCTGTGTCTCGCCTTTGATCCCGAAGGTGTACCGTCCCGGGCCCGTTCCTTCTTCCGGTTCGGCCTTCAGTGTGAGGCTCTTGCTCTTGTCGCTGCCCACGTAAACGCCCGTAACGTCGAAGCTGTAGGTTTTTATCCTTCCGGTCCAACCCTTGGGAACCTCGGTCAAGCTGAGCTCTATGAACTCATCCTGCCTTCCTTGGTTGGCCACTGTGATATCTATGCTCACATCATCTCCCGCGGGCACGATGACCCCGGTGTATTCAGGGGCCACTTCAATGGCCCTGGGAGGAAGATCCTTCTTCTCCTTTTCCTGGCCAAGCGCGTCGGCGGGCAAAACGATTCCCGCCCACAGGGTGAGCACGGAAAAAACCATTGTCGTCAACAACCGAAGACCATCCCTTTTTCCATTCATAAGAAAAAACTCCCTTCAATCGTTGTTAAAATCGGCATGCTTCGAAAGCGTGTTCGCGTCGTAACCCGCTTTCTTATAGTTGTCAAGGGCCCTCAATCGAAGGCTCTTATCCTTGATTTTTTCCGAGTGCTTGTCTGCCAGTTCCGCAGCGTGGCTCCACATGCCCGAAGTCTCATAGTCCCTGATCCGGGACTCCACCCGCCGATACTCATCCGATGTCTCCATCACGTTGGAGCGGCACCGGGAAATGATCCTTTTCACCGTACCTCCGCACTCAGGGCAATTATTGAGAGGCTCGTCGCGCACAGCCTGGAGGACCTCAAAGGGGTTTCGGCAGTGCCTGCACGACTCCTCTGGATTTGCTGATAGGTACTCGTAGATAGGCATCGCTCGCCCCCCGGGTGAAATGGAATAGATAATTTAGCAAAAAAATCACACTTGTAAACCCAAAAAAGCGGTTCCTCTCTCTTTTCGGCATTTGAATTGACTTGGTCTCAGGCTCCTTCTATAATCTTTTTTCCAGGTACAAGAGGGCATTAAAAATGGAAGACGAGGATTTCAGGAACAAGTACGTCCATCTCAGAATTCTCAAGAGCATACAGCAATACCTTAAGACGGACACCGAAGAAAGCGCGGCGGTTTACCCCGTCAGGGTGCCGGATGATCTGCTCTACCAGTTCGTCAAACTTCACGGGGCCGAAGAGGCGGACCGGATCATCCATCAGATTTTCAGGATCGGCCTCACCGCGTGGAGCGACAGACTTTATAGCGAAACCTTCGGTTCCCAGAAGGATCTGGAGAGCTTTATCGATCTGCTGAAGAAGAGAAAGTAGGCCCACCCTTCTCCCGCCACCCCGTTCCCGGGTCCCCGGGCACCGGTACAAAAAGCCGCGAACAACTTCGAGGCAGTTGACAGCACAAGGCCTCTTCGTATATTGAACCCTTTTACTTGAAACCCTGGAATTGATCATTAGTATCTTAATTACCTGACGGGAAACGATTTAGAAGAGCGAGTGTGAACATGAAGACGAATGTGGAAGAGATCAGCCCTGTCAAGCGGAGACTCACCGTCGAGCTCGATGCCGAGGAGGTGGACAAGAGAATCGAGGATGCCTACCGCACCCTTAAGAGAGAGGCCAAGGTTCGCGGGTTCAGGCCCGGCAAGGTGCCTCGCGCAATCCTGGAGAGGTACTACGGAGAGAAGGTCGCCCAGGATGTCACCAAAGGACTGGTGAACGAGACCCTGCCCGCTGCCTTTGAGGAAACCGACATCTACCCTTTGACTATGCCCCTTGTCGAGAATGATGCCCTGAAAAAGGGCCAGAGCTTCAAGTACGTGGCAGTTATGGAAGTGAGGCCGCGCATCGAGCTCAAGGACTACATGGGACTTGAGGTGGAAAAGGAGAGGGTGGAGGTGTCCGACCAGGAAGTGGACCTCCAGCTCGAGGAAATCCGGAAAGCTCACGGCAAACTCAAGCCTGTGGAAGAGGACCGGGGTGCGGCCGGGGATGACTGCGTGGTCATCGGTTACGAAGCTTTTGAGGGGGACCGGCCCATTGAAGGGATCAAGACGGAAAACTTCATGGTGAGAATCGGCGACCGCACGATCCACCCGGATTTCGAAGCAGGGCTGCTCGGCATGAAGCCCGGTGATTCCAAAGAGATTACGGTCAACTTCGAGAGCGACTACCGCCACGAGAAGCTTGCGGGCAAGAAGGTCACTTTCAAGGTTCGGGCCGCAGATTTGAAGGTGATGGAACTTCCCGATCTCAATGACGAATTTATTGCAGGCCTGGGCGAGGAATTCAAGAACCTGGAGACCGTCAGAGCCAAGATCCGGGAAGACCTCCTGGCGGCCAAAGAGAAGAAGGCGGACCGTGAGGTAAAGCGCAGGCTTCTCGACAAGATATCCGACACGGTGGACATCGAGTTGCCGGAAAGTCTGGTGGAGGCGGAACTGCGCTACGCAGTGGAAAGCGTAAGGCAGAACATCCAGCGAATGGGCTCCAATTTCGAGAAGGCGGGGCTGAGCGAAGAGCAGATCAGGCAGGACTTCATGACCTTCTCCAGAAAGAGGGTGAAGGACCTGCTTATCCTCGGGGAAATCGCCAGGCAACACGACCTGACCGTGAGTGAAATAGAACTGAACGAGGGGTTCAGGGAACTGGCGGCGGGCATGGGTCAGGATGCTTCTCTCGTGCATCGTTATTACGAAGCGAGAGGCATGATGGACTCTTTCAGGGAGAAGCTGCTGGAGGAAAAGACCTTGAATTTCCTAGTGAAGGGTGCTAAGATCACGGAAACTGAAGAGAGCCGGAAGAGCCCCGCGCAGGAAGGTTGAATCTCGGGAACATTCCCGTTATAATTTCGGTGGGAGACTGGACTAATTAGTTATGCTGATTCCAATAGTGATAGAACAATCAAGCCGCGGTGAGCGCGCTTATGACATTTACTCGAGACTCCTCAAGGATCGCATCGTTTTCATAGGGGAGCAGGTGCACGACGGCATGGCCAACACGATCATCGCCCAACTGCTTTTTCTCGAATCCGAAGATCCTGAAAAGGACATAAACGTGTACGTCAATTCGCCGGGCGGATCCGTGACGGCGGGCCTGGCGATCTACGACACAATGCAGTACATCAGGCCGGCGGTGACCACCATCTGCATGGGGCAGGCGACGAGCATGGGCGCCGTGCTCCTTGCGGCGGGAACCAAAGGGAAACGCTATGCGCTTCCCCACTCGAGAATCATGATCCACCAGCCTCTCGGAGGCGCCCAAGGACAGGCTACGGACATCGACATCCAGGCCAGGGAGATTTTGAAAATCAGGGAGGTGATTCACGATATCCTTGTCAAGCACACGGGCCAGCCGATCGAAAGGATCCGGCGGGACACGGAGCGGGATTTCTTCATGAACGCCAAAGAGGCGGTGGAATACGGAATCGTGGACAGGGTGATCACCGAACGGGAAATGGGGAAGATCGTCAAGCGTTAGGAGAATACGGCTATGCAAAGAAAAGACGAGGCCAACGAAGAACTCTTGTGTTCCTTCTGCGGCAAAAGTCAGGACGAAGTGAAAAAGCTCATAGCAGGTCCTTCGGTTTACATATGCGATGAGTGCATCCAGTTGTGCAACGAAATCATAGCGGAAGACTACGGCCAGGAACTGGACACGGAAGCAACTGGAAGGCTGCCCAAGCCTTATGAGATCAAGTCCAGTCTCGACGAGTACGTCATCGAACAGGAGAAGCCCAAGAAGATCCTTTCCGTAGCCGTGCACAATCACTACAAACGGATCGCCACCAAAGTGGACATGGAGGGTGTTGAGATTCAGAAGAGCAACATCCTGCTCATCGGTCCCACGGGTTCAGGGAAAACCCTTCTCGCCCAGACTCTTGCAAAAATCCTTAAGGTCCCCTTCACCATCGCGGACGCGACAACTTTGACAGAGGCCGGTTATGTGGGGGAGGACGTGGAGAACATCATCCTCAACCTGGTTCAGAACGCGGACTACGACGTGGAAGCGGCGAGCAGGGGCATCGTCTACATCGACGAGATCGACAAGATCGCCAGGAAATCGGACAGCCCCTCCATCACCAGAGACGTGTCGGGGGAAGGGGTGCAGCAGGCTCTTTTAAAGATCATCGAAGGGACCATGGCGAGCATACCCCCGAAGGGCGGGCGGAAGCATCCGCAGCAGGATTTCGTGAAGGTGAACACCAACAATATCCTGTTCATCTGCGGCGGGACCTTCAACGGCCTGGACAAGATCGTCAGGAACCGCCTGTCGAGCAAGACCATGGGCTTCGAGGCCGCAATCCAGAGCAGCGTGGGCGACGACCTCAACAAGATTATGCCCAATGTTCAGCCCGAGGACCTCATCAAGTTCGGCATGATCCCGGAGTTTATCGGCAGGCTGCCCATCATCGCCACCCTCGACGACCTGAGCCTCGATGCGCTGGTCAGAATCCTGACCGAGCCGAGAAACGCCCTGGTGAAACAGTACAAAAAGCTGTTCGAAATCGAGGACGTGAGTCTCAAGTTCACGGAAGAGGCGCTTCTTGCCGTTGCCAAGGATGCGGTGAAGCGCAAATCCGGTGCCAGGGGCCTGAGGGCCATCCTGGAATCGGTCATGCTGGAGATCATGTACGACATTCCCGGCATGCACGGCGTCCGGGAGTGCGTGATCAACGAGGACGTGATAATCAAGAAGGCAGCACCGTTGTTAATGTATGAAAATCAGGTGGGCTACGCATAGTGATGTTCAATCTCAATAAGAAAAAAGTGGCTGATATGTCGGAACAATTCGATTTCCCGCTCCTTCCTCTAAGGGATGTGGTGGTTTTTCCCAACATGGTGGTTCCCCTTTTCGTGGGCAGGGACAAGTCCATCAAGGCCCTGGAATACGCCATGTCCAAGGAAAAAGAGATCTTTTTGTCCGCCCAGCGGGACGCCAAGGTGGACAACCCGGCGCAGAAAGACATTTTCATGTTCGGGACCCTGGGGATCGTGCTCCAGCTTCTGCGGCTTCCGGACGGGACGGTGAAGGCCCTGATCGAGGGCAAGCAGAGGGCGAAGGTAGAGGATTTTGTGCACCACCCCGATTTTTTCATGGTTCGGGTGAGGAAGCTTCCCGAGGAGGAGGCCGACTCCGAATCCCTGGCCCTGGTCAGAGCGATCACCGACGGCTTCGACGAGTACGCCAAGGTAAACGAAAAGATCGGGAAGGACCTGGTGGCTACCGTTTCGGCCATCGAGGACCCGGTCCGGCTCGCAGACACGATATCCGCTCATCTCACCCTGAAGATCAGGGACAAACAGGAGATTCTCCAGGCCGAGAGCCTCAACACCAGGCTGGAGATACTCTTCGAAAAGATCCGGAACGAGATCAACATCATCAAACTCGAGAACCGCCTCAAGAAGCGGGTCAAGAAGCAGATGGAAAAGACCCAGAAGGACTACTATCTGAATGAGCAGATGCGGGCCATTCAGAAGGAGATGGGAACCAAGGACGACTTCAAGACCGAACTGGCGGATCTCGAAAAGAAGATCAAGAGGAAGAAGCTTTCGAAGGAGGCTCACACAAGGGTCTGGCAGGAGTTCAAGAAGCTGAAGCTGATGTCGCCCATGTCGGCCGAGGCGACCGTGGTTCGCAACTACATCGACTGGATCCTTTCCCTGCCCTGGGAGGAGAGAACCCGAGACAAGGTGGACATCCACGAAGCCCAGCGGATCCTTGACGAGGATCATTACGGCCTGAGAAAACCCAAAGAAAGGATCCTTGAGTACCTTGCCGTTCAGGGGCTGACCAAGAAGATCAGCGGGCCGATCCTCTGCCTGGTCGGACCTCCAGGGGTCGGCAAGACCTCCATAGCCAAGTCCATCGCCAGGGCCACGAGCCGCAATTTCGTTCGCCTTTCCCTCGGGGGCGTAAGGGACGAGGCCGAGATCAGGGGGCACAGGCGCACCTACATCGGGGCGCTGCCCGGAAAAATCATTCAATACCTCAGGAAGGCGAAGTCAAAGAACCCTGTTTTCTGCCTGGACGAGGTGGACAAGATGAGCACGGATTTTCGGGGTGATCCTTCTGCCGCGCTCCTCGAAGTCCTCGATCCGGAGCAGAACAGCGCCTTCAACGATCACTACATGGACCTGGACTTCGATCTGTCCGAGGTCCTTTTCATCACCACGGCGAACACGCTGCACAGCATTCCGCTGCCTCTTCAGGACAGGATGGAGATCATCCGTCTGCCCGGGTACACGGAACTCGAAAAGCTCAACATAGCGAAGCAGTTCCTGATCAAGAAGCAGATCGATAAAAACGGCCTGAGCGGTGTAGATATCTCCTTCTCGGACAAGGCGATCCTGACTATCATTCGAAACTACACCCGGGAAGCCGGGGTGCGGAACCTCGAGAGGGAGATTTCCTCGATCTGCCGGAAACTGGCCAAAGAGGTTCTGAAGAAGGGGAAGGACACCAAGATCAGCATCACGAGCAACTCTATCCACAAGTATCTGGGCGTGATTCAGTTCCGCTACGGCAAGACCGAAGAAGAGGACCAGATCGGGCTGACCACCGGACTCGCATGGACGGATGTGGGAGGCGAGCTTCTCCAGACGGAGGCCGTCATCATGCCCGGAAAAGGAAAGCTCGTGCTCACGGGAAAGCTGGGCGAGGTGATGCAGGAGTCGGCCCAGGCCGCCTTGAGCTACGTGCGCAGCCGTTCCAGGAGGTTGAAGCTGCCGGACAAGTTCTATGAAAATGTCGACATTCACATTCACGTCCCCGAGGGTGCCATTCCCAAAGACGGGCCGTCCGCGGGCATCGCACTTGCCACGTGCATCGTGTCGGCCCTGACGAGGAAACCGGTGAGGAAAGATCTGGCAATGACCGGCGAGATCACCCTGAGGGGCAGGGTTCTTCCCATCGGCGGACTGAAGGAAAAGATTCTTGCCGCCCACAGGGGGCTGGTGACACGGGTCCTGATCCCCGAGGACAACAAGAAGGACATCGAGGAGATCCCCAAGCGGGTTCTCAAGCGGGTTGAGCTTGTGCCGGTCTCGCACATGGACCAGGTGCTGAAAGAAGCTCTTATCGTGAAGGAGGGGGAGGAGGAGATTTTTGCAGCGGAAGAAGAGTGCCAGCCCTTCTGCATCGAGGCGCTGAAAGAGCAGCCCAAGCCTCCCGGTCCTGACGAGTTGACCGCCCATTAATTCTGCTTGACATGCTGGCCCCGCTGTGAATAATGGGGAATTCCATGCGGGCGGATAGCTCAGCGGGAGAGCATCGGCCTTACAAGCCGGGGGTCGCAGGTTCAAATCCTGTTCCGCCTACCACAGGAACGGCTTTTAGTCGTTCGCAGTTAGCTTGTAGCCTTTGGCTTATAGCTTGAAGGAACTCCCTCTTAGCCAATAGCCAAGTGCCATTTGCCAAGAGTGAAACCGCAGGTTTCCCAGGGGACGTAGTTCAGTTTGGTTAGAACGCCGGCCTGTCACGCCGGAGGTCGCGAGTTCGAGCCTCGTCGTCCCCGCCAAATAAAAA
>Ga0068714_10002668_pt1 | contig 22548 bp, 20 predicted proteins | sample MTBNYHSulfiMetaG_FD_62988 | JGI IMG/M metagenome (GOLD analysis project Ga0068714, IMG submission 62988) | Enrichment culture microbial communities from rom New York Harbor, USA that are MTBE-degrading - MTBE-NYH (New York Harbor Sulfidogenic)... | ecosystem: Environmental > Aquatic > Marine >... | reverse complement strand
AATTTCTGAAAAACTATACCTGTCTTTAAGGTCGGAAAAGATCTGCACGAGAGGTCAAATGACTCGCACGGAGATGATTGAAAGCGTTTGCTGAGAGAACTCTCGTTCGAAGAGCATCGCTGCTTTGAAAATGTTGCTCAAAATGAAAAAACACGTGACTGAGAGACGCTGTTTTCGAGGGAAAAGTGAGAGATGACATGATGCTTGTACCGAATGAGGAAAACTGTCCCGTGGGCTGTCAGTCAGCAGTAAGAACGAGTCTTTAGTAATTCCGAGCTGATCATTGATTCCTGTTGCATTTGGTGTGGGTAAAGATGGAGGTGTCGAGACTTGATGCCCTAGTGTATACGTAACTTAGTCCCTCCAAACATTCAATTCTGTCCTCTAAACTCGATTTGGGTAGCATCGCTCACTTTACTCACCTTTTTTTATCTCGTCATCATGGACTCAGCATCGAAGCTTCACAAGTCAGCATGGGGCTCGAATAAAAAGAGTCGGTCCAACATTTCGTCACGTCGCGTAGGTCAACGGCATTTTTGTGAATGATATTTAAAAGAGTCTGTCTGGTGGAGAATTTCTAAAAAACCACTCATACCAAGTTATGGCTGGGTGGTGTCCTCAAAGAATCTAATAACTGCAGTGCGCTGTAAGCTACCTTCAGCAGACTTCAAAAGAACGTCTCTCAGATCTGTTGAGTTTTGGCGCAGCCATTTATCAACAAGGCTGTCGAACATTCTTATGTTACCTGTCAGACGACGTGCACAAGTATCATGAATACTCTTTCGGGCAGAGTCTTCATTCAAGAACCTTCTATTGAGTAACTCGCCCCCCGCAACCTCATTTACGGCATCTATTCGTAAGTCAGACGTGTTGCGATACTGTCTCGTTTGCCTAGACCGGTCCCTCAAAACCTTTAAAACAGCTATGACGTCACGTATTTTGTCTTTTTTGAGATACATGCTTCACTCCTTGTTTTGATTCTTTTAAAAAAGCCCCCTCTAATCGGCAAAATAAGGCACTTTTTCGCTGGCAAAGCGGTTACCGTAGGAGTAATGGCAGGATTGCTTTGCACAGTAATTTTTGAATGGCCCTCTTAGTTGTTGATAATACGTGCAAAACTCTCCTTGAAGGAGTCAATCACAACATCGTTAATCTCTTTCAAACTCAGGAGATATCTGCCTCCGCGGTACACTAGGTTGAATTTGAAGCTTCCCTTTGAGTCCTGGCTAAAATGTTCCTCGTATTTCTTTATGAAGTCGTTTGACAATATGAAATTGATGATGTCTCCGTTCTCTTTTTCGCATGCTAGAATTATTGCGAAGTATTCTCTATTTGGTAACCCGAGCCACCAACGGTTCGGTTTTCGCTCTGACGCGTATGGAATGCCAATTAGTTCTCCGCTTTGCGTCCGGACTGTGGCGCCAAGACCGTCAACTACATTAAGACCAAGGCGCTGCAACTCCCTGATTATTTTTTTTCGATGAGGCTTGCTCTTGATCTTTGATAATTCCCTATCGTCCGATAGATAAGCGTCAGAAAGATTAAACGAAGATAACATATCCACTGCAGCCTCCTTGTTCTCCACATCCTTTGCTGAAGTGACTTTCTGAAACTTACTTTCCACTACCTCAATTGCAGTATCCAGTTCTTTGCATTTTTCTAGGATACGTTCGACATCTTCCACTAGTTTGGAATACGCCATGACCCAAGAAGTGTTGCCTTCTCGAGCAGCCTCTTCGATCGCCTTCAAAACCTTTTTCTTTAGTTCCTCAGCCTTTTCGCATTGGTTCATTATTCTCCTCCCAGTTTGATAGTTGTTTCAGTTACACTGAAATATACCAGTTAACCTGCCACTGTCAACAACTATTCCACTGAAATAGCCTTTTGTCTCAAATTTCCGCTTCCACTTTATGAGAAGCAACCCAAGTTCCAGGCTTCTATACAAAAACGCTTTCCCAGATAGCGGCCCTGAACCCATGTTTGTTGTATGTCAATTTTCAGTTGATCTTTAGCCCCATCTCAAGCGCTCTTACTCGTGCCGCATCCAGGTCTTTTCTGTAAAGTTGCCCCAGCTCAGTGGCATTTAGTCTGCCCGTTGCCGGTTTCTTTGAATTGCCTTCGCTACCTCCCGAAGCCTTTCAGCCTCTGCAGGGTTTCGCTTCCAGATCTCGCTCCGTTTGGTAAGATTATTAGAAGGGCCTTTCATGAAGGGATTGTCACTATTGCCCTGGGGAACGGGGTTTTCACTGAAGAGTCCAGCAAACGCTTTTTCGGATTTAAGCTGCTCAATGCGTTCCAGCATTGTTGCCGGGTTATTTTGCGTGATCAGCATTGTTCAATTCTAAGTGCGACCAAGGCAACCCTACTCATACCAAAAATCCGCCTAATCCCCAAATCACTGAAACAAACCAACCCCGCTGTCATTTCACCGAGTGCACCGATTGCATAGGTAACGTATTAAGCTTACATTCTTCGTGGAATTTGAAATCAACGGCACTGGATGGATAATGTAAGATTTTCTTATCTTGATTCGTGCACGCAATGTGCACGCAAAAGAAAAAGGACTTACAGCTAATCTCTGTAAGTCCTTGATTTGTCTGGTGGAGCTGAGGGGAGTCGAACCCCTGACCTCTTGAATGCCATTCAAGCGCTCTCCCAACTGAGCTACAGCCCCCGAAGGTGAGCTATGCATACAAAAAACGACATTAGATGTCAACTCATTTTCTGAGCTACCAGCAGGTCGCCACCGGAATTTAGATGAAGAAGCGGCTCCCGATTGCAGACCCAAGGCTACAGGAAGGGGCTCGAAAGTGCCTCACCCGCAGCCCGTAGCCCGTAGACTGCAGCCTTTTTCATGCTTCGTTGTGATCTGCCTGGTCATGGGGGTAAGTATGAGCTCTTGGTGGCTCCTCCGGCGGATGAGCGCGACAGACACTGATCCCTCAGTATCACCTGAAATCTTCGGATAAATTTTCCTTGATCCGTCGCTAACATTAAAGTTTGGCCGGAAAATTCCGATAAGATAACCGATGATGGGTAGCCACTGGAATCATCCGCTCTCCGGCTAGATTATGTCGCGGGAGGATTCGATTCAAACGGCTACCCTTTTTCCCCGACCTTCCTTATTCACCATAGGCTTTAATTGCGCAACTCAGGAGGAAATTCGATGTCCTTTGATCCGAAAAAGACAACGGTTTTATTAGTGGAAGATACGACCACTATGCGGAAAATCGAAATCAGAACGCTCAAGGGGTTGGGATTTGGAAAGATTATCGAAGCCGCAGACGGCGAAGCGGCCATCAAACATCTGCAAACCGCGGAGGCCGTTGACCTCATCATCAGCGATTGGAACATGCCCAAAAAAGACGGCCTGGAGCTTCTTCTTTGGGTCAGGTCGCAGGAACGATTCAAAACTATCCCGTTTCTCATGGCGACCGGTCAAGGAGAGAAAAAGCAGGAACAAAAAGCCATCGAAGCAGGTGTCAACAGCTTTGTCGCCAAACCCTTCCACGAGGACGAGTTGAAGCGTAAGATCGATGAAGCTTTCGGGATGGGTGCGCAAGACGCCCCGATCGATCGCGGGCCGCGCGAGACCGCGAGCGGAAAAGCCAAACTCAAGGTAGCCCACATCCAGATCACCGATCACATTGTCCTGGGCGTGCTCAAACATATGATCGCTAAAGGCGAGGTATGCCCACAGACTTTCGAGCTGGAAACCGAGTGCCTGGGCGGTTGGAATCCCGTTCAGGATGCCTTGGAGAAGGGAGCTGTGGATGCAGCCTTCGTGCTTGCTCCCATCGCCGTAGACCTCTACAGCGTGGGTACGCCGATTCGGCTGGCCCTGCTTGCCCACAAAGGCGGGAGCGTTTTTGTGCGCAATAAGAAACGACCATCCCGGGAAACTCATGCGGATTTCTTCAAGAAGACATCCTTTTATATTCCTCACAAGATGTCGGTGCACCATATGCTTGCCCATCTTTTCTTCAAAAAAATCGGTCTTACGTCTGGTATGGGCGGTGGACCGAGCTTTGACGTCAACTTTGATGTGGTGGCGCCAATCAAAATGCAGGAGTTTCTCGAAACCAGCTCGGCTGCAAGCGGTTTCATGGTTGCAGAACCCTTGGGAACCAGGGCCATCGCATCGGGTGCTGCTGAGCTCCAGTTCCTTTCCAACGAGTTATGGGAAAACCACCCGTGCTGCGTGGTGGCCGTTCGCAATGATTTCATCGAACCCTTTACACCGGCGGTCTTCGAGTTTGTCGATCTGCTGGTGCAGGCCGGCCAGTTGGTCGACAGACGACCGGAACTGGCAGCTGAAATCGGAGTCGCTTTTTTAGATCCTCAAAAGACCCTGGGGTTGAGGGTTCCTATTCTTAAAAATGTGCTGACCGAAGAGAAGGGAATCAAAACCGGCGATCTTTTTCCGGTGGCAGAAGATCTTCAGCAAATGCACGATTATATGCTGAAGGAAATGAGGATCGGTGCTCCGGTCGACATGAAACAATTTGTGGACATTCGTTTTGCCGAGGCGGCCTACAAGAACCGTAATAGCACCTGCTATTTCTCAAAACTGCATGATCGCGACGACACCGCCCAACAGATCCTGCAACGTGCAGGGGAAATCCGCGGGAAGCTCGACAAAACCAAATTAAACTTGGAAGGCAAGTACCTTACTTTCACTCTGGGCAGCCAGGAGTTCGCTGTCGACATTCTGAAGATTCGTGAGATCGTTGGTATGCAGTCCGTCAGGACGGTCCCCCAGGCACCGGATTATGTGAAGGGAGTCATCAATCTTCGCGGCAAGGTGATCCCTGTTATGGACCTGCGCCGGCGATTCGGCATGGGGGAAGTAGAAGCAGGCGATCGCACTTGCATCATCATCACAGAGATACAAACTGGAGATCTCAGGCGGCTGACCGGTCTTCTCGTTGACGGCGTCTCCGATGTTCGCGCCATCAAAGCTTCCCAGATCGAAGCAGCTCCGAGCTTCGGCTCCGGAGCTTCAGCCCGTTGCCTTCAGGGCGTAGCCAAGATGGACGATAGCATCAAACTACTGCTGGATATCGATCAGATACTCAATGAGAGTGAAGTGAGCGCCAAGGCCGCATGATCGCTCTGCATGCGGCTATCGTTTTCACAAGCAAGCGATACTACCGGGAGTCGCAGAAAGCTCACGGAACCATTCATCGAGGCGATCGCAGAGGGCTTCGCCTCTGGCTACAATGACGATTTCCCGGCTTACTTCTCCGGTTATCTTAAGCCGGAGGTCAAAGCGCTCTTCGGGAAGAAAGGAGCCGAATCGCTCCGGCCACTCAATGACCGCTACGCCCGTTCCGTAAAGGACCTCTCGCCATGGCAGAGTCTCCAGTTCATCGGGGTCCGCCAGCCTATAGAGGTCCAGATGATACAAATGCAGGCGGCCATCGTATTCGTTGATAAAAGTAAAAGTAGGGCTGGTAATGGGAGTGGCAGGCGGGATGCCGAGTCCGCGGGCAATGCTGCGGGCAAAAAAGGTCTTACCGGCTCCAAGCTCCCCCCACAGGGCGAGGACATCTCCGGCCAAGAGTCGTTCACCGATTCGGCGGCCTAGCTCAGAAGTGCAATTTTCATTCGGGCAGTTGAATCCCATTCGTTTCATCGGCAACCTGAGCGCCGCTCCAGGCGGCCTATGACATGCGGTATTTCGGCTAAAATGTGGGAAGCCAAAAGTCCTCTGCTGGCCACCTTGGCGATGCGCCGGTCCGCCGCCGCGCCATGTACAAAAACTCCCAGACAGGCGGCCCTGAAAGGCTCCAAGCCCTGCCCCAAAAAACCTGCAAGCATGCCGGTCAAAGTGTCTCCCATGCCGCCGCTCGCCATTGCGGGGTTGCCTGAACCGTTGATGGCAAGCCTGCCGTCAGGTGCGGCTATCACCGTTCGATGCCCCTTCAGGACAAGCGTGACGCCGTAATTTCGGCTGAATTCGGCAGCAATATCGAGGCGGTTCTGCTGCACATCCTGCGTGGTGCCATGAATAAGACGCGCCATTTCACCCGGGTGGGGGGTCAGCACCAGGGGCTGTCCTGCCTGCTTGAACAGTTCGCGCTGACCGGCCAGTATAGTGAGGGCATCCGCATCCAGCACCATCGGACAGGGAGCATTGAGCAATAGCAACTTGACCAGTTCCTGGGTTTCAGGGTGGAGTGAGATGCCGGGCCCCATCGCGAATGCCTGCTTGCCTTGCAGAAAGCTCAAGATTTCCGGAAGGGCAGCTTGCGCCGGTGTCTGCTCGCGTGTTTCAGCAATGGGGTAAGTCATTGCTTCGGTCAGCTTGACTTCCACGATCGGGTTCAAGCTAGCCGGGATAAAAAGGGTTACCAGCCCGGCGCCAACGTGGGCGGCGCCTTCACAGATGAGCGTGGCCGCCCCTGTTTTTCCCGGCGATCCCGACAACACCGCCACATGCCCGGCGTGACCTTTATGGGCGGAAGCAGTTCGAAGTCTCAGCCAACCGCAAAGATGCTCTTCTCGCAGCCACCAGCGCTGAATATTGCCCGATTTTACAACATTTGCGGGGATGCCGATATCTACAACTTTGAGCTTTCCCACATATTCTTCGCCAGGTTCAATCACCTGCCCGATTTTAGGCAGGCCGAAGGTGGCGGTTGCATCGGCGCGAATGGCAGTACCCAAGATTTTACCGGTGCTGGCATCCAACCCGGAGGGAACGTCAACCGCCAGAACCGTTTTCTGCATTTTGTTGATGGCTTCGATGAGGTCTCGATACAATCCACGCACTTCGTTGTTGAGGCCGGTGCCCAGGATGGCATCGATTATGACATCGGCTTCTTCTATCCATTTCAGCTGACTGTCGAAATCGTACTCCTCGTCCCACACAAGGACCTGGACAGCTAGTTTGGACAGAATCCGAAAATTGGTGAGCGCATCACCCTGAAGCTTTTCCGGCGGCCGCAGGCAAACCACCCGCACGTTGGCACTCTGTTCATGAAAAAGGCGGGCCAGTACAAACCCATCTCCACCGTTGTTGCCGCTCCCCGCCACAATAGTGATCCGGCGCTCCACGAGGTCGGGAATGATTTCCCGGTAAAAGGCCGCCGCGCCACGGCCGGCATTTTCCATCAACACGATACCCGGAATACCGACTTCCTCGATGGTCTTCCTGTCCAGTTGCGCCATTTCCGAAGCGGTCACAATCAGCATACCATTCTCCCGCGTTTGCTGTTCATATTTCCTGGTGGGACAACCGGAGGGACTTTGCAGCGGTTGTAATGGCTGGACGGGTTGACGAGCAGAACGTTGCCGGCAGTCTATTTAACATTCCAAGACGACGACCGCCGCCCCATACTGCCCATCGTCGGTCAGGCTCACATGCCAGCCTTGAATGCCGTGCTCCCGGCAGAAGCGCAGGGCGCGCTCGGAAAGGAAAATTTTGGGTTTTCCCAGTTCATCATTTCGAATTTCAATATCCAGCCAGCGCAAGGGGCCTCGCATGCCAGTCCCTAATGCTTTTACAAAAGCCTCTTTTGCCGCAAAGCGCATGGCAAGACAGGAGGCCTGGTGTTTCTTTCCTGCGCAGGCTGCCGATTCTTTTTCGGTGAAGACCCGGCCTTCAAAGCGCTTGCCCCAGCGACTCAAGATCTCCTGGTGCCGATTTACCTGGACCAAATCAATGCCTACACCGTAAATGGCCATCTATCCGTTCACCAGAGCAATCATTTCTCTAACGGCTCGCTCCATGCCCACAAGGAGAGCGCGGGCGATCACCGCGTGGCCTATGCTATACTCTTCAATCTCGAGAATGTGTCTCAGCCAGAAGATATTCTGATAGTCGATCCCGTGACCGGCATGGATTCCAAGTCTCAGGTCGTGAGCCAGCTTGACCGCAGCGACGATACGGTCGTGCTCCTCCTGGCGTCGAAAAATAGTCTTGGCTTCGGCAAAGGTTCCCGTGTGAAGCTCCACGTAATCCGCTTCAACTCGGTGCGCGGTTTCAACGTGAATCGGATCCGGATTGACGAAAAGGCTGACGGCTATGCCCCCCTCGTGCAGCATGCGCAACGCTTCCTTCAGGGATTGTTCGTGCAGCACTACGTCCAACCCGCCTTCCGTGGTCAGTTCCTGCCGCTTTTCCGGCACCAGAGTGACCAGGTCGGGCTTAATACGCAGCGCGACGCCAATCATTTCCTGAGTAGCGGCCATCTCCAGGTTGAGTCTGGTCTTTACCGTCTGGCGCAAAACCTCCACGTCGCGATCCTGAATATGCCGCCGGTCCTCCCGGAGATGAACCACAATGCCCTGTGCACCGGCTAATTCAGCCAAGGCTGCGGCGGTAACAGGGTCCGGCTCAGCAACCAGCCGAGCCTGCCTCACGGTGGCCACATGATCCACATTTATTGCAACTCTGGCCACTCTCCCCCCTTTCATTTTCGGCAACTGCCTATTCTGTTTGTTCCAAGAACCAGCCTAAGTCTCTTTTGTGATGTCCGAGCATCTCCATGATTTCCATTGACTTCGCATCCATCTCTCGAGCCTGTTCATGATCTTGTTCGTGATCATAACCGGTGAGATGCAAGATGCCGTGCACCAGCAAAAGATCCAGAACCATCGGCAGGGTGACATGATGCCGCCGTCCCATGGATTCGGCGGTAGGCGCGGAAATGATCACGTCACCCAGCATATCCGGCGCAATATCACCGAATTCTCCGTCGCTCATAGAAAAAGCCAGGACGTCCGTGGTCGAGTCTTGCTGGCGATACCGGCGGTTCAAATCAGCCATTTCGTCATCGTCTACAATGACAATGCTCAATTCGGCGTCAGTGTAACCCAAGGCGTTTAAGATCTCCCGTGCCGACTTCCTTAGATGCAGTGGATCGATCTTTATCTTGTTTTGGTTCACGCTGACCTGAATCACTGGCATCTGCTTTTGCCTTTCCGTTACTGGCCGACATAGCCGGGTATTCGACTCTTTTGTGATGCACGGTAGCCAGGACTTTATTAAAGTGTTTGGCAATTTGGTGAAGATCTTTCAAAGTGAGCTCGCACTCTTCCAGTTGACCGTCACTGAAAATACCATTGATCAACCGGTTGACCATTCCTTTGATGCGCGCCGGGGTTGGATCGGTCAGCGACCGGCAGGCCGCCTCTACCACGTCCGCCAGCATGACCAGGCCTGCTTCCTTGGTCTGGGGTTTAGGACCCGGATAACGATAATCGTCGGTGTTTATGGGAGGCAATTCGGAGCGTTTGCTCGTTTGCGACTTTTCCCGGGTTTCCAGGGCCTTGTTGTAAAAGTACGAAATGAAGCTGGTTCCATGGTGCTGGCTGATGATATCGATGATCGCTTTACCCAAACGGTGCTGTTTGGCCAGTTCAACGCCTTCTTTGACATGGGACAATAAAATGAGGCTGCTCATGGACGGAGCAAGTTTTTGATGCGGGTTTTGGCAATCAAACTGGTTTTCTATGAAGTAATGAGGTTTCCTTATCTTTCCGATGTCGTGGTAGTAGCCGGAAACCTTGGCCAGCTGCGAATTGGCGCCAATCGATCTGGCCGCCCCTTCCGCCATGTTGCCGACAATGATGCTGTGATGATAGGTACCTGGAGCCTGCACCATCAACTCCTGCAAAAGGGGCTGATCCATGGTGGCCAACTCCAGGAGCTTGATGTCCGTGGTGTAGCCAAAGACCATTTCAGCAAGGGGAGTCAGGCCTGTAACCAGAATACCGGAAAAAACTCCGCCACAAAATCCGAAGAAGGCATTCATCAAGATTCTGAGAAATATCAACTCTTCTTGCAATAAGGCGCTTAGAACAATTAGAACCACATTGGCGCACCCCACCAGAAGTCCCGCCTTGATGGGGATCATGCGGTTTCGGCATGGCGTTGCATCGTGTGCTGCTACGAAACAACCAAACAGGAAATAAAAGAAAAGCCAGAAATCCATACCAAAGAGCATTCCAGCGAAAATGGTGGCAACCAGCGAAAAAACGAGGGAAATAGTCACTCCAAAGAAGATGCTGGTCAGCATTGCGCCGGCCGAAAGAGGAATGGCGTAAACCAACATTTCTCCGTTTAGCAGCCCTGAGCTCTCACCCACCAGATCTGAGACCCACAATGTGAAGCGCGCCATCGTGAGCAAAAGAATCAACAACACACCCAAAAACAGGAGATCCTCCATCTCAATTCGGAAGGAAGGCAGATGGTGGCGAGAAACGTGAGCTACAACCCAGATGCACAAGCCGCCAAACACAAAAATAGCGAAAAAGATAACCGAAGGGTGTTGGGTCGTACGCCGCTGCTGATAGGCCTTCAGGCGCAACAATTCTTCAGGTCCGATTTTCTGGCCTTCCCGAACCAACATCTCATTCTTTTTGACCTGCAGAAACACCGGCTTAACCGCCTCGCGCACCTGCTCTCTGAACTTTTCCGTTTCGCTGAGATTGAAAGCCAGGTTCGGTACCAACAGCTTTGCCCCCAAAGCAGCAATCGCCAAGGAGAGCCTGGTGTCGGGTATCTGATCCAGTGCTTGCATTCGCATGGTCTTGCGGGCCTCCTCAACATCCGGGAAAGAATGAGGAGGCGGAAGAACAAGATCCTCCCCGGATTGCAGCTTGCGCACCACCAGATCTTTATTCTGAGCCTCATGGAGCAACGTCTTATTGGCGACGATTCCCTGATCAAAAATAGCTTTCAGCAGCTGCGTGATGATTCCCTCGAGTTGCTGATCAAAGCTTCTACTAAGAAATAACGAAAATGTTTCATACGAGGTCTCTGAACCCAGGAGATCTTCGAAAGTGCCCTTCTGTTCAAGGATGTCGTCAGAATCAGGCAAATCCACCGGCATTTCCGTTTCAACCGCTCGATCTGGAAATGCGACAGTTTGATTGTTAATCGACAGGAATGCACGCATAGTCTCAAAGCCGGCTCTTATTCTGGCTTGGATTCCTGCAGCCGTGCTTTCGTCAAGATCATAAACAAGCGGTGCCTGCCGCACGGCCTCTTCGAGCTTGTTGAGTGTAGCCTCCTCATCTTCGATAAGGAAATCCCGCTTCGCCTTGATGTTTCGATCAGCCACGTCACCCAGACGGTAGCTTGGATGGCTCACGGTGAAAGAAGGAGTGAGCAGCAACGCTATCACGAGACTGAGCCCGGTCAGCAGCATGCCTTTGTGAAAGGAGGTTTCCCGTAAAACTATCGGAAATATCTTCTTCCCGAAGAATCTCTTCCATCTGTGTCTGGTTCGCTCACCTTCGCGTCTCTCTTTTTCCATGACTCTTATTCCGTGATGTCACCAGGCAAGATCCTGCGATGCTCGGCCTTTTCGTAAGCTTCAATAATCTCCTGCACCAGGCGATGACGCACCACATCCCGCTTGGAGAAGAAAACGAATCCAATCCCTTGAACGCCTTTTAACAGCTGAAGGGCTTCCACCAATCCGGAAGGTTTGTTCTCAGGAAGATCTATTTGGGTGATATCTCCGGTAATTACAGCTTTGGAGCTCATGCCCAGTCGGGTGAGGAACATTTTCATCTGTTCGGTGGTGGTATTTTGAGCTTCATCCAGAATCACAAATGCGTCATTTAATGTTCGTCCTCGCATGAAAGCCAGAGGCGCCACTTCAATTGCTCCCCGCTGCAACAGGCTGGACGTTCGTTCGAAGTCCATCATGTCATGTAGAGCATCATACAGCGGCCGAAGATAGGGATTCACCTTTTCCGCCAGATCCCCGGGCAAAAATCCAAGCTTTTCACCTGCCTCTACCGCAGGGCGAACCAGAATAATACGGCGGACCTGTTCTTTACTCATCGCTGCAACCGCCATAGCCATGGCCAGATAAGTCTTGCCCGTGCCGGCCGGACCAATTCCGAACACAATGTCGTGACCGCGAATGGCCTCTATGTATTCCTTTTGCTTTACACTTTTAGGGGTTATTGTACGTTTGTTTGAAGCAATAAACACACGGTCCAAAAAGATATCTTTGAGGTTTCGGTTGATGTTTTCACTGAGGATGCGGATCGCATAAACAATATCACTACCGTAAAGCGGATGGCCGCTCTGGATCAATTCCTTCAGCTCCTTGAGCAGCCGAACAGTCAGCTCCACACGCGGCTCATCCCCGATGATGGAAAACTGATTCCCCCGGAGGTGAATGCGCACATCGAGTTGCTTCTCAATGATTTTGATGTGGCTGTTTTGTCCTCCCGCAAGCTGTTGAACCAGCACGTTGTCTTCAAATGAAAGCTGCGCCCCAGCATCTCCGTTTTCACTGCTTGCCAGCGCCTTTGCCGAGCTTTCCTGCCTGTTAACATGTTCCATGCAATCTTCCCAGGTCTTCTATGATGATGTTAAGTTCGACAACTTAACATTCCTTTCTCTTCCTGACAACTCCTCTATAATTCGTTTGAAGGGCGCGCCGCAAATGGAAGATTATCATGGAGAAGTCATAAGTCAGACGTCAGAATGCGATGGAGTCCGGCTCCTGGATCCTGCGTTTTGTATGCTGCTTTGCTTGTGAAGCTCGGCTTCCGAGGGACGAACGTAACGGGGTATGCTGGTCATGGGATCTTCGGCCTCACCTGCCAGCAGTTTTCGCATTGCCAACGCACCTACATTGGCAGCTCTGATTGTATGGTAAGGCGCCGGAAGCTCTACGGCTAGCTCACCCAGGCCTTCACGCAGCAGATTCCTGTAGAGTAACCAACCGTCGCCACAGATGATGGTTGGTTGTTTGATATATTCGATCAGGCGATCCGGCTTGCTCACGCAATAAGATCCTTGCAGCGCGGGCAGTCCGCGCTGGTTGGATCTGTAAAAGGCGAAGTAGACTTCTTTTTTTCGCGCATCGAGTACGGGGCATACCGGCAGCTGGGCGAAGCGTAGGGGTGCAGCCAGTGCATCAAGCGAGGAAATCCCGGCATAAGGTTTTTTCAGCGACCAGGCGAGAGTTTTCACCGTACTGACACCTATCCTCAGACCGGTAAAGCTCCCAGGGCCTGTCGCTACGGCGAACCCATCGGCATCAGTTAAAGCCCATCCGGCCTGCTGCAGCAGAAAATCGATTGACTTGAGCAGGCGGCGGTTGTGAGTCTGAGCCGACTGCAAAGACCATTCGGCCACCACCAGATCGCCTTCAAGCAGAGCCACACTTCCGCTTGAGGTGGAAGTATCGACAGCTATTACCTTCATGTCGTGCTTCTACTTCAGGGTGCCGTGCTGGGGCTATGACCGGGAATCAAGCGCATAATATCATTATAGAAGACAAAGATCATCAAGACGATGAGAAAGATCATGCCAACCTTCTGAGCCATTTCGATCTTCTTCATGCCAATCGGGCGCCCCCAAATGGCTTCAATAAAAAAGAAGAACAGGTGTCCGCCATCCAGCACCGGAATCGGCAGCAGGTTCAGGATTCCCAAATTGATGCTGATCAGGGCAGTGAAATAAACCAGATTTAAGAAACCCTCCTGCGCCTGCTGCCCGGTCATTTGGGCGATCAGCAAAGGTCCTCCGAGGGTCTGCAAGGGAACTACCCGTTCGATTAGCTTGACCACAGTAAGCAGGAACAGCTTACTCAAATTCCATGTTTGTGTCAGGCTGTAGTAACCCGCCAGGAGCGGGTTCACCTTTTTGATGTTGAATTTTCCCGAGGCCGTTATACCGATCACCGGACGTTTGATCGGTTCACCAAAGACGTTTTTGATCTCCTGCACTTCAGGAGTCACCTTGATGGTTTTCGTTTCTTCACCGCGCTTTATTTTCAACAACAAAGGCTGCTCTCCCTGTTCCTGGATCATATTGGAGAGCTCGTCCCACTCGTTCACCGGCTCGTCATTGATGGTCAGAACCTGATCGCCTGTCTGTAAACCTGCACGAAAGGCCGGTGAGTCAGGATTGACCGTGCCAATTTCAGTGGTGAGCTGTGGAATTCCGGAAAAAGCATAAACCAGAGTGAAAATGATGATGGCAAAAAGCAAATTGGACGAAGGCCCGGCCAGCACAATGCCGATTCGCTTCCAAACCGACTGAGCCGGAAAACTCTTCTCCATGTCACGTTCCGGCACCTCTTCTTCCGAATCCTCTCCCAGCATTTTGACGTATCCGCCGAGTGGAATAGCAGAGAGGCAATACTCGGTTTCACCGCGGACGACGCTGAAAACTCTGGGACCGAAGCCGAGCGAAAAGCGTAACACTCTGACTCCCGCCCACTTGGCCACCAGAAAGTGACCAAGCTCGTGGACAAATATCAAAACACCAAGAACTACGGCAGTTGCAATGATCGTTGTTACCAAGGCTAAATCCTCACTTCTTGTCTACTATTTGCTCGGCTTCCTGCCGAGCCCAGCCGTCTGCAGCAACAATCGCATCCAGACTGAGTTTGTTTGTGGTTTGGTGCCGCTCCATAACGGTCTCTATCACCCGCGAAATGTCCAGAAATCCGATCTTTTCTTCCAAGAAGGCCTTAACCGCCACTTCGTTGGCCGCATTCAGCACCGCCGGCATCGTAGACCCTCGAGTGCAAGCTTCGTAAGCCAGGCGAAGGCAAGGAAATTTCTCCGTATCCGGCGGATAGAATGAGAGCTTCTGCAGACGGAACAAGTCGAGGGGCGGGTTCTGCACCGGCAGTCTTTCGGGGTAAGCCAGTGCATAGGCGATCGGAATCTTCATATCCGGAATACCCAGTTGGGCGATGACTGAACCGTCTATGTATTCGACCATCGAATGCACTATGCTTTCCGGATGGATGTGCACGTCTATATGTTCTGTCGGGACACCAAAAAGCCAACGTGCCTCGATGACCTCCAAGCCTTTGTTCATCAACGTGGCGGAATCGATAGTGATCTTTTGTCCCATGGACCAGTTCGGATGTTGCAAAGCGGCCTGGGGGGTTACGGCTGCTAGTTCTTCCCGGTTTTTTTGGAAAAACGGTCCTCCGGAGGCCGTCAGTAAAATTCTTCTCAGGCTGCTTCGATGGTTTCCCTGCAACGATTGAAAGATGGCGCTGTGTTCGCTGTCTACCGGGAGAATGCGAATGCCGTTCTGGATGGCCAAATCCATTACGATCTCACCGGCAATCACCAGTGTCTCCTTGTTGGCCAAGCCTAGATGTTTTCCCGCTTTTATGGCGGCGATCGTGGGAAGAAGCCCAGCTGCCCCTACCATGGAAGAGACCACCATATCCACTTCTGGCAGGGTCGCCACCTGCTCATATCCTTCCTCGCCGAAGACAATCTCGGGTTTTGACCTACCTGCTTCGAAGCTTCGACCCAGCTCGTTCGCCAGCTCCTCATCTAGAACGGCAACTAGCCGGGGCCGAAACCTTTCGACCTGCTCGCGGAGTAAAGAAATATTGCGTCCGGCGGCCAGAGCCGCAACTCTAAAGCGATCCTGAAACTGTTGAACCACTTCAAGGGTGTTCACCCCGATGGAACCGGTGCAGCCGAGGATGCTCAGAACTTTGTTTGCCATATGCACAACCGTTAAATCAGCAGTGTGTATGCCTGACTTTAACCTCTAGCGAGATTTAATCCAATTCACAAAAAACCAGATGACCGGAAAAACAAACAACAAGCTGTCGAGGCGATCCAGAATGCCGCCATGCCCCGGCAGCATGTTGCTTGAATCTTTAACCCCGTTCATTCGCTTGACTAACGATTCGATCAAATCACCGATTTGACCGGTAACGGCCAAAAGCAGACTCAAGAAGACCAACCAAACTGCAGAAACAGTCCCAAGGAACAGCAGGCCAAACAAAGTTCCCAGCAGCATTCCGCCGATTAGACCACCCACGGACCCCTCTATGGTCTTTTTGGGGCTGACGCGCTCGTATAATTTGTAGTGGCCGAAATATTTGCCGCAGTAGAAGGCGCCGGCATCATTGGCAATCGTCACCAGCAAGGCAAAAAAGACCCATCGATTTCCCGCGCTTGTTCGCTCTATTAGCAATACATAAGACAGCAGGTATGGGATGTAAAGCCAGCCCATGGCGAATCGTGCAAGGCGGGAGAGTCCATTGACATCTTGCGGTGCGGTGACAAGCGTAGCGAAAAATACTACAAAGAAACCAAAGAACAGAGCGCCATGGAGTCCATCAGGCCCGGCAATTGAGGCTCCCACAGGGAGGAATAGACCCGTTAGAATATAAAAGGCCTGCCACCAAGCTGGCAAGCCTTTCTGGAAAACCATGTTCTGATATTCCCAAAGCCCTAGTGCGGCGAGCAGGCCTACCAACAACAACCAGCTCCAGTAAGGACCGATAATCAGCACCACCACCACCGGAGCGGCCATCAAAAGAGCAGTGACCCACCGCTGGCTGTGAGAATTCCACTGGCGCCAGTCCAACCTCACCGGTGGCAACCCGGAGCAGTACAATTCGAGCAGGTCACTGAAAGTGGACGCAAGGCCTTCCCAACACAGCACCTTAGATCATTGATCAATGCCGGCCACAGCACGTTTGACGGGAATCTGCTCATCATATTTGCCGAAACGGCGCTCCCTTCTCTGATAATCACGCAAAGCGTCGAGAAATTCGTCCTTCCTAAAATCGGGCCAGAGAACATCGGTAATATAGAGTTCTGCATAGGCAAGCTGCCAGAGCAAAAAGTTGCTGACCCTGTGCTCACCACTGGTGCGGATTACCAGATCAGGATCGGGCAATTCCCGCGTAAACAGGTAGCTGGAAAATAATTCAGAAGAAAGATCCTCTGGAAGATGCCTGCCTTTCCTGACATCGGCGGCAAAAAGCCTTGCGGCCCTTTCGATTTCCTGCCTGCCGCCGTAGTTGACGGCTAGGCTCACCACCAGACCTTTCAGATGCTTGGTCAGCTCGATGACATGCAACAGTTCCTTCACTACGTCATCGGGTATGCCATCCAGATCACCGATATGGAGTAAACGAATTTCTTTGTCGATCAACTCTTTTAATTCGGATACCAGAAAGCGCTTGAGCAACTGCCAAAGAGCGTTCACTTCCGTGTCCGGTCTCTGCCAGTTTTCTTTGGAGAAAGCATACAGTGTCAGAAACGGAATGCCCAGTTCACGACAACAACGCACAACTGCCCGAACGGAATTTGCTCCTTCCTCATGGCCGACAATCCGATTGAGGAATCTTCTTTTCGCCCAACGCCCGTTTCCGTCCATGATGATGGCAACGTGGCGCGGAAGTTGATTCATGTCGAGTTGATGCATTCCTTAGATTTCCAGGATTTCTTTTTCCTTGTTGTTATAAACCGTGTCAATACCGGCAATGAATTCGTCAGTGATTTTCTGGACTTCGTCCTGTGCGCGGAATTGTTCGTCTTCAGAGATTTCTTTCTCTTTCTTGAGATCTTTGACCATCTCGTTCGAATCTCTGCGGATATTTCGGACAGCCACCTTCGCTTCTTCAGCCATTTTCTTGAGCACTTTAACCAGCTCGCGACGCCGTTCCTCGGTCAACGGAGGGATATTGATGCGAATGATTTTGCCATCGTTCATTGGCGTCAGGCCCAGTTCAGATTTCAAAATGGCCTTTTCCACGTCAGCGATCACGGTAGTGTCCCAGGGCTGAATCATGATGGTCCTCGGTTCGGGGACGGTGAGGGTGGCTAATTGGTTCAAAAGCGTCGGTGCTCCATAATATTCGACTTTGATTCCATCCACCAGAGAAACGGAAGCTCTGCCCGTTCGCAACCTTTTCAGATCTCGTTCCATACTTTCGAGGGCTTTCTGCATGCGATCCCGAGTATCTTGGTACACATCATTCAACATGACCGAATCCCTCCACCACTGTTCCCACAGGTTTGCCCAGAATAACATTCATAATGTTACCCCGTTTTGTCAGGTTGAAAACCACGATTTGCATGTTTTGATCCCTGGCAAGCGAGATTGCTGTTGCATCCATAACCTTGAGATCTTTTTGAAGAACCTCGGTAAAGCTAATCCTATCGTATTTTACCGCTAATCGGTCTTTTTCAGGATCTGTGGCGTACACCCCGTCCACCCTGGTCGCTTTCATCAATACTTCAGCGCCAATTTCCACCGCCCTGAGAGCGGCGGTGGTATCCGTGGTAAAAAAAGGCAATCCGGTGCCGGCAGCAAAGATAACAATACGACCTTTCTCCAGATGCCTTATGGCCCGCCGACGTATATAGGGCTCGGCGACCTCCTTCATATCGATAGCCGACTGAACGCGAGTGGCGATTCCATGCTTTTCGAGGGCTTGCTGAAGGGCAAGAGCGTTCATCACAGTGGCCAGCATGCCCATATAGTCGGCAGTGGAGCGATCCATGCCGCGCGAGGCGCCGGATACTCCGCGGAAAATATTGCCTCCGCCAATCACCAGAGCGAGCTGAATTTCCATCTGGTGAATTTCTTCGATTTCTTCGGCGATTTGTTCCAATACATCGGAATCGATCCCATATGGCTCTTTCCCCATCAAAGCTTCTCCGCTTAATTTCAGGAGAATCCTCCGGTATAGGGGTTTTCCTTCACTCATTTTGTATGCCTATTCGATTCCCAGTTGATAGCGAGTGAAACGTCGAATTACGATTTTTTCCCCGATTTTTGCAACCAATTCATTGAGGTAATCCTGAATTGTAATATCTGGATTCTTCACGTAAGCCTGCTCCATTAGTACGGATTCCTCATAGAATTTGCGCATTTTGCCTTCAACCATCTTCTCCAGGATATTCTCGGGTTTTCCCGATTCTTTGGCCTGATCCATATAGATGGCCTTTTCCCGCTCAACGAAATCCTGCGAGATATCTTCTCGCTGAATGCCAAGCGGATTGGCAGCAGCAATATGCATCGCAATATTCTTTACAAATTCCTGAAAGTCTTCACTCTTTCCGGCAAAATCCGTTTCACAATTCACTTCCAGCAGCACGCCCAGACGTCCGCCGCCGTGAATATAAGCATGGACCATACCTTCCGAGGCCTCTCTGCCCGCACGCTTCATGGCCTTGGCGAGACCCTTCTTGCGCAGCAAGTCGATGGCTTGTTGCATATCGCCACCGGTGTCCTGCAGAGCCTTCTTACAATCCATCATACCCGCACTGGTGGTTTCTCTCAACTCCCGAACCATTGCAGCTGTTATTTCCAACTGATTCCTCCTGTAAGTATATTCAAAAGAACGATAATTCGGCCTGAGCCGATGACCAAATTTAGATCCAACACCAAACGGCACTCACCCTCTCGGGTATTCTCTTTCCCGACTCCGGCTGGCCGAGACCCTCCTTTTCGGAAGGTTTGCAATCAGGTGGAGAATTGGAAGGGCAAAGACGAATGCGACATAACTGAAAAGCAGCTTACAAGGTGGCGGAATCTGAAACAGCCCGGTGAACCGGGCTGCTCCGTCCCAAAAAAAAATTACCGGTTACTCTTTATCTTCCTCAGCTTTTGAGTCTGGAACGGGATTGACAATCTCCACCACCGGTCCGCTTTCTTCTTCACTCAACAATTGCCCGGCTGGAACTTCCTCTAGATAAGGCATTTCCTTATCCTGCACGGCTTGCTGTTTTTCCTCATAGCGCTGGCGGCCTTCCAGACAGGCATCGGCGACCTTGGATGTGACGAGGCGAATTGCCCTGATGGCATCATCGTTGCCGGGGATTGGATAATCGATCACATCAGGATCGCAGTTGGTGTCCACGACAGCAACTACAGGAATTCCCAGACGATTGGCTTCTGCCACCGCTATGTTTTCCCGCTGTGTGTCAACCACGAAAAGGACTCCGGGCGGCCGTGTCATTTCCTTAATTCCGCCCAGATTTTTCTCAAGCTTTTCACGCTCGTTCTGCAAACGTAGAATTTCTTTTTTCGGAAATCGATTGATGCTCCCATCTTCGACCATGGCGTCGAGCTCTTTGAGCCGATCCACCCTGAGCTTGATGGTCTTGAAATTGGTGAGCATGCCGCCAAGCCAGCGCTGATTGACAAAATACATGCCACATCTTTGCGCCTCTTCGTGAATCGTATCTCGGGCTTGCTGTTTGGTGCCGACGAAAAGAACCGTCTCGCCGGCCGCGGCGCTTTCCACTACGACCTGATAAGCGGCATGGAACAGCCTGACGGTGCGCTGCAGATCAATGATGTAGATCCCGTTGCGTGCACCAAAGATGTAGGGTTTCATTTTGGGATTCCAACGGCGCGTTTGATGGCCGAAATGAACCCCCGCTTCAAGTAACTGCTTCATACTGACAATAGCCATACGAATCTCCTTCTGGTTGTTCCTCCACCCTTCCTTGACCTGGCTTGTTTTTTTCCAGGCACCAAAAGGTTTTGAGGGTGTGCGATCAAAAGCAAATCGTGCCTCTTTAACATGATTTCTGGAGGCGTGGCAACACAAAAAATTAGCCGTTGATTTGAAGCGCATTTCTAAGGCTTATTGACAATATCGACAACTCGGTATAGGAGAATGGCGTAAATATGGTGGATTGACAGGCCGTACTCGCCTGCCGGAAAGGCACCCGGCCTTTCCCGGAGAGTGAGCTTTACCTTGTTAGGAGCGTGTCTGAAATTCAACGTTTAACATTTTCATATGTGTTAATAACAGCCGAGTCACTTCATGAAAACGATACTGGTAACAGGCGGTGCCGGATTTATTGGCAGCAACTTTGTGCTTGCCGAGTGGGGACGGGGGGATGTGCGGATTGTAAACCTCGACCGTTTGACTTATGCGGGAAATCTGAGGAGCCTGGAGAGTCTGATGGATTCTCAGAATCATGTCTTTGTGCATGGTGACATTGCTGACCGCCAGTTGGTGCGTGACTTGCTCACCGAATACCAAGTTGATGCAGTGGTAAATTTTGCCGCCGAGTCACACGTCGATCGCTCAATTGCCGGACCGGAAGCGTTCATTCAAACCAACGTGCTGGGGACTTTTCATTTGCTGGAGGAAGCCCGGCTGTATTGGGCGGACCTTTCCGCTCCAAAGCAGGAAACATTTCGTTTTTTGCACGTATCGACTGACGAGGTGTATGGCTCATTGGAGCCCGACGACCCTCCCTTCACGGAAACGACCAGCTATGCGCCGAACAGCCCTTATTCAGCTTCCAAGGCGGCCAGCGATCACCTGGTGAGGGCGTATCATCATACCTACGGGCTTCCCTGCATCACCACCAATTGTTCGAATAATTACGGTCCCAGGCAATTCCCGGAAAAGCTGATCCCCCTGATGATCTTAAATTGCCTGGAAGGAAAACCTCTTCCCATCTACGGGGACGGTTTGAATGTGAGAGACTGGCTGTATGTTCAAGACCACTGCGATGCGCTGCGCTCGGTTTTGGACAAAGGCAGAATCGGTGAGGTATACAATATCGGGGGAAGGTGTGAAAAAAACAACCTTGCAGTTGTTCGAAGCATCTGCCAGCTGCTGGATGAGATATGCCCGGCTTCAAAATTCAAACCACATGAATCTCTCATTACTTTTATAAAGGACCGTCCCGGCCATGATCGGCGCTATTCGATAGACTGCAGCAAAATAGGAAACGACCTTGGTTGGCAACCGAAGGAAGACTTTGACAGTGGAATAAGCAAAACCATCGACTGGTACCTTCGCAATCAGAGCTGGATTGATTCGGTAAAAACCGGTGCTTACCGGAATTGGCTGCAAAGTCATTACGGCCGGGCTTGAAACCTTACATAAGGACCTCGGTATGATTGATTCGAGCTGCACTTCGAAATCCCTTTCGCCTGTTGAAAACTGGAGGGGCATCATCCTTGCCGGTGGCGCGGGAACCAGGCTTTATCCCATAACCAAGGTGGTGAGCAAGCAACTGCTACCGGTTTATGACAAGCCGATGATCTATTACCCGCTGTCGGTGCTCATGTTGGCGGGAATTCGTGATATTTTGGTGATCTCCACGCCCGAAGATCTACCCAGATTCCAAGCACTGCTCGGCGATGGCAGCCAGTGGGGGATTAGCTTTTCCTACAAGGAACAACCGCGTCCGGAGGGCCTGGCGCAGGCGTTTCTGATCGGTAGAGAATTCATCGGCAAGAGTAACGTGTGCTTGATTTTGGGTGATAACATTTTCTATGGGCACGGTCTGCAGTCGATTCTGCACAAAGCGGTGAAAATCGACCGCGGAGGGCTGATATTCGGTTATTGGGTGCGCGATCCGGAGAGATACGGGATCGTTGAATTCGACCAATGCGGGAAAGTCATCAGCATCGAGGAGAAGCCCAGGACGCCCAAATCCCGCTATGCCGTTCCGGGCCTCTATTTCTATGGTAGTGACGTGGTGGAAATTGCTTCTCAGCTGACTCCTTCTTCCCGGGGCGAATTGGAGATCACCGATGTCAATAAAGAGTATCTGAAGCGGGGCAGTCTGCGAGTTGAATTGCTCGGCAGAGGATTTGCCTGGCTGGATACGGGCACCCACGATTCGCTGATTGAAGCGAGCAGTTACATCGAAACCATCGAGAAGCGCCAGGGACTGAAAGTATCCTGTGTCGAAGAGGTTGCCTACCGCATGGGCTACATCGACTCAGAACAGGTCAGAAGATTGGCTGAGCCCATGAAAAATAACGGATATGGCCAATATCTGTTCAACATCTTGGAAGACGAT
>Ga0068714_10002667_pt1 | contig 22549 bp, 23 predicted proteins | sample MTBNYHSulfiMetaG_FD_62988 | JGI IMG/M metagenome (GOLD analysis project Ga0068714, IMG submission 62988) | Enrichment culture microbial communities from rom New York Harbor, USA that are MTBE-degrading - MTBE-NYH (New York Harbor Sulfidogenic)... | ecosystem: Environmental > Aquatic > Marine >... | reverse complement strand
GCTTGGTTTCAACGAGAGCTAGGAGCATGTTCTTGCCTATCAGGAAGGCTTGCTCGTTATCGTACCGGCTTATTGCCGTTACGACATCATGGTGTGCGGCGTCTGAAAAGAACCTGCCAAGCTCTTTCCGGACGTCAGACACCTTTGCAGTACGGAGCATGGTCCGGTACCCCCCATTCTCGGCTACAAGTATACTACACGTTTTATACGTTTACGACAAGAGTGCCGCCGGTCGGAGAATTGGAGCATCTATCTGGTGTCCCGCGCGGCGCAATATGGCAAATACTGGACCCCAGGGGAGTTGCTCTGGTATTGTCACTTGGGGTGAGCGAATGAGGACCGCCAACGTGTCGCGGGCATTCCTGTTGTCCTTTCAGCACCCGGCTAAGCCCCGAGCGGAGAGGTGACCGTCATGCCCCCGACCTTCCGAGACCTGCGGCAGACCATAAGAGATCACGGCTTTGTCAAGGTGCGGGAAGCCCCCCACGGCGAGATTTGGCGGAAGACCGTAGGTGACATAGTCCTGCAGACAACCGTCCCTCGCGGCAGGGACAGCGAAACGGTGCCTAGGTGGCTGTTGGGGGAGATCCTACGCCAGACCCGCCTGGACAAGGAGCTCGGTAGGCAGAGCGGTCCACGCCTGGGCTCCGCGCCCCCGTAGAGAACTGGACGATGATGCCGCACCGCTTGCACCGGCGCTTGGTTGGCGCCGTTGGGTCTCCACACACGAACCCCAGCGGCCACCGGACGCAGCCTAACCCAGCCGCCGGAGCCGGCCCTTCAGCTCGCTCTCCATCCGGTCCAGGTGGAGCCGGATGATGCTCTCGCCATGCTCCGTTGACGCGTGCGTCCTGGGGTCCTTGCCGATGATCGCCAGCGGCTTCTGCGTCACGTCCTGCGGCAGGTTCTCCATGTGAACCAGGTCGGGATGCAGGGCCATCATCAGCGAGGTCTCATTGGCAGCGGCATGATCGCACTGAAACTCCATGTCCGTATCCCGCTGGTCCTTGTCCCGCCAGACCGACGTAATGATCAGGCCGTGCTTCCTGCCAAGCTCGGCGGCGTTCTTGAGGACCAGGTTGGTCGAGGGCCCGTGGCCGTGGGCGACGACGATCCTGAATCCAGCGCGACGAATCTGCTTCAGCACCGCCTCGACAAGGGCCATGAACAGCTCAGCGGAGATCCAATAGGCGCTTCCCGTGAGCTGCCGGGGAGTCCCCGGCAGATGTCCGTAAACGTCCATTCCGTAGTATTCAAATCCGTCAACTTCCTGCATGCCGTCCGGCCCCAGGAACAGGGGCGGCAATACCACACCCCCGACGCGCCCGGCAAGCCTGACAAAGAAGCTCTCGCTCTGCAGGGAGTCGCTCCCGAGCGGAAGGTGCGTGCAGTGCCACTCCAGGGTACCGAGCGGCAGGTAGGCTATCGGGGCCTGCTTCAGCCGCTCCTCGAATTCGGACGGCGTCAACCGCTCGTACCTAACCTCCTGCATGCCTACACCCGCCGCTTGAACACCGCATACATCGCAACAATCGCCACCAGGCCGTACACCAGCCCGACCGACAGGTAGCTGCCATAGCTCAACCGGCCCGCGGCCGGTCCCAGGACCGCCACGCTCAGGGCTTTGGCCGGCCAGAAACCCGGCTCAAAGGCGAAGATAAACTCCTTGGCGCCGCGCATGAACAAGGCCACGATCGGCAGGATGACGAGCGTGTTGAGGCCTTTGATCATCGCAAAGCCCTCTATCTTGTTGCTTGCCAGGCAGTTGATCATTAATGCCGAGAGGGGAGCGCCGAGCGCCGCCACGGCCGAGACGGCCCAGATGGTCCCGTTCTCCAGCGGCACGAGCCTTGAAAACCAAATCACAAAGAACCCGCCGGCCACGCTGAGCACGTAGATCAGGGCCATCTTGAGCCCGATGAACGCCTCGAGCGTCATCGGCGCCACCTTGACCGCCAGCATGATGTTATCGTCGCGGTCGTCCAGAATCGAGAAACCCACGATCGCTCCCATGATCCGCGACGTGAAGAGCACAAGCCCCGCCAGGATCACGTGGTAGTAAGGTCCAAGGTTGTATCCCAGTTGCCGCTCGATCAGCGGCACAAGATACCGGCCGACCAGCCCCATCAGCACGAAATAGGTAAGCATGAACGCCGACATCGAATCGCGCACCCACTTGCGGACCTCGTAGCCGGCGTAGGCCACCGTCTCCATATTCCTAGCCTCCTATCTCCTTGGCAGCGTACGCGTCGAAGCGCCGCCAGGCGACCCAGCCCAGGACCAGGCCCAAGACGGCCAGGTAGATTGCGGATATCCAAACATCCTTGCTTGCCACATGCCCGGTTGGCGCCATCAACACGTTCAGGGCGCTCTTGGTAGGATTGAGGTACTGGAGCCTGGTAATCCACTCGCCTTTCAGCACGTGCAAGGCTTCGAGCAGCGTGGGCAGCGCAAACGCTAGGACAAAGACAAACATCGACATCAGCATCTGCGTGAAGTCCCGGACCCGGTAGGTGATTATCAGACCCACCAGGCAAAAGGCGAAGGCACTGAGGATCACCGCACCATAGATGCCGGGGACGTTGATCGACAGGTCACGGAAGGCGTATCCGTAGATCAGCAGCAGAGTTAGGGTCAAGAGGCTTGACGTGATCGTAGCGGCGATCTTGGCCCCCAGGTACCCCGCCTTGCTGATCGGCAGGACGAGCATCGACTTGGTCGCCCCCTCCTGCTTTTCAAAGAGCATGATCACGCCAATCAGCAGGAACGACATCAGCGTCGCGTCCGCGAACATGATCAGTGGAAACACGAGGTCGATATTGCCCGCGCCGGCAAAGTGAAGCACTGCCACCCAGAGCACCACGACCACGACGCTGGCGGCGGCGATGTTGTAGCGCCGCATGCGAAGGACCTCGCCCGAGTAGAGGGCCATCAGCTCACGCATGAAGCTTCACCCCGGTCACCTTGATGAAGATGTCGTCAAGCGTGGTTTCGCCGCTGTGGATGGTCACGATCTCCTTGGTCCGCAGGAGCCCCAGGAAGTCCTGGTTATCCGCCAGGCCGTCAAGCGGGAAGCTGGCCCGCCGCAGCTCTTCGTCCCGGTACTCGACGTTGAGCACCCGGCTGCCGAAACGCAGCTTCAGGTTCATCGGGGAGTCGATCTCCCGGAGCTCCCCGTCGGCGATGAACGCCACCCGGTCGCACAGCTCGTCGGCGTCGTGCATCGCGTGGGTCGTCAAGAACACCGTGCCCCCGGCCTTCCGGTACTCAAGAACGATGTCCTTGATGATCCGCGCGTTCTGCGGGTCGAGCCCCGCGGTCGGCTCGTCCAGGAAGAGCATCTTGGGGTCGTTGAGCATCGCCCGCACGAAGTTGAGTCTGACCTTCATGCCCCTGGAGAACTCGGCCACCCGCTTGTTGCGGTCCTCCCACAGCCCCACCCTCTTGAGCAACGGCTCGAGGTCGATGCGCCGCGGGTAGAGGCGGCCATAGAAACCGAGATTCTCCATCGCGGTGAGCTTTGAAAAGTGCACTGGCACCTCGAATCCGACGCCGATGTCGCGGTAGATCTCCCTGCCGTAGCCGCCAAGGTCCTTTCCCTGGTAGCGCACCTTGCCGCGGAAGCCCTTGAGGATACCGGTCATCAGTTTCTGGGTCGTGGACTTGCCGGCGCCGGAGGGCCCCAGAAACCCGAATATCTCGCCCTGCTCAAAGGCAAACGAGATGCCGCGGATCACGTCTTCCTTTCCTGTCGGGTATTTGTAGCGCAGATCGGTAACCTCGAACATCTACCGGGCCCCCTCTTTCGTCTGAATCCCGTGGCGCAGGACGCTGACGAGCGTACTACATATTCTGCTGATACTGGCCTCCGTGGCCGCGGCTTCGTCGCCGCCGCGGTAGCCCAGGAGCATAGTTCCGACGGCTTCCGTGAAAATCGTCATCACGAAAGCAGCCAGGACGTACGAGTCTATCGATCCTCGGACCAGGCCCTTGGCCTTGTCCTGGTCGATTAGCGGGGCGTAGTGCTCCACGCCCATGCGTTTGGCGGCGTTCACAAACCTGACGACCACCGGGTTGGTCGAGGAGTAGATCTGCCGCCCGAGGGTATAGAGCTTTGGATTGCTCTCCGCGAAGCGCAACGACGCGCGCCAAGTGAGCTCGACGTAGTCCACAAACGGGATCTTGCCGGCCTGTTCAAGCGCCGGGGCCACAAACCGCAGCTTGGCCCGCGTCAGTTGATCGAAGACGTAGCCGAGGAGATCGTCCATGCCCTCGAAGTACTGGTAGAAACTCCCGCGGGGTATCCCGGCCCGCCTAACCACACCGGCGACATCCGCTCCGTCGATCCCCTTGTCGCTGAACTCGCCGATCGCTGCCTCCGTGATGCGGGTCCGTTTCTCCTCGGGGAGGTTACAAAAGCGCTGCGTCGGCACGGCGGTCCTCCTCCTGCTTGTGAGCTGACACATGTGTCATCTAGAGTATGCACACATGCTGACACATGTGTCAACCCTCCGTGCCGTCAGTCCCGCCGCCCAACCGCGCCAGTCGGGCCGGAAGGCCGACTAGATCAGCCCTGGGAGTTGAGTTTGGCGATAAACTCCTCACGCCGCGGGCAGAAGATATCCAGCATCACAAACGGCTCGTCTCCGATGCAGGTGTCGCTGTGCGGGACGTCCGCCGGAATGCAGTAAAAGTCGCCGGCGCTCACCACTTTCTCCTGGTCCCCGATCCGGAGGCTCGCCTTGCCCGCATAGACCATGCCGATCTGCTCGTGCGGGTGGGAGTGCAGCGGCACGGTATAACCCGGCAAGGTGGCGTTCAGGACCATCATCATTTTCTCGCCGTGAAGTCCGGTGAGGATCGTGGTCTGTAGCCCGGGCATCTGCGTCAGGCGGGGCGCGGCCTCAGGATCGATGAAATACGGTGGTTTCTCCTGGCTCATCTTTCGAATGCCTCCCTCTTTGTAGCGAGATAACTCCTACCAGAGGGATATTCTGCAGGCTAGCGATTCCCTGCTGCCGAGATGTACTCGTCGACGAGCCGCTCAAGGATCTCAAGCGGCAGGCTGCCGTTGTCCAGAAGCACGCTGTGGAACTCCTTCAGGTCAAACCTGTCGCCGAGCTCGTCTTTGGCCTTTTGGCGCAATTCGAGGATCCGCAGCACGCCAACCGCGTACGCCGTGGCCTGGCCGGGCCATGCCACGTACCGTGCGATCTGGTATTGCGCGTCGGTCGAGTCGCCCGGCCCGAAGCCGGTGTTTTCCTCGAAGAACCTCACGGCCTGATCGAACGTCCAGCCCCTGGCGTGGATTCCCGTGTCCACGACCAGCCGTGCGGCACGGTATGCCTCGGCCTGGAGGCGGCCGAGATTGCCGTAGGGGTCATCGTCGTACCAGCCCAGCTCCCAGGCGAGGCGCTCGGCGTACAGGGCCCAGCCTTCGACGAAACCAAGATGGGACACAAAGCAGCGGAAGAACGGCAGCCGGGCCTCCTGGGCAAGGGCGATCTGGACGTGATGGCCGGGGACCGCCTCGTGGTAGGCGAGCGTGGGCATGGCGTATAGCTCCTGCGGCCCCTTGGCCGGCCCCGCGTAGAAGATGCCCGGCCGCGAGCCGTCAACAGCCGGCGACTGGTATGAACCCGCGACCGGGCTCCAGGAGACAACGACCCTCGCCCGGGGCAGGCGGGCGAAGACGGACCCCAGGCTCCTCTCGGCTTCTGCAATCAGGCTCTCGTACGTCGAGAAGATCCGGTCCGCCGGGACCAGGCCGCCGTCCCGCGCGATGCGGTCGAAGAGCTGAGTGAGGCTCTCTCCGCCGGGGTAGCCGAGGCCGTCGCAGATTTCCCTGATCTCGGCGTGGATCCGCTCAAGCTCGGCCAGGCCGAGGGCGAGGACCTCGTCAGCCGTGATGTCCACGGTGGTGTGATGACGCAGCAGGTACGCGTAGTAGTCGTCTCCCCGCGTCAGCCGGCCGACCCCGATGGTCTCCGGGGCCACCGACAGCTGGTGCTGCAGATAGGCCTCCAGGTCGCGGTACGCCGGCGCGACCACGGTGGTGAGCGCGGATCTCGCCGCCCTCAGCAAGAGCAACCGCTCTAAGGTTCCTACGCCGTCTGCGCCCTCCAGCTTGGTTTCAAACGTCGCAAAGTACGGGTTATCCGGATGGGACGCCGACAGCCCCCGGATTCCCTCCAGGGCCCTCTCGATGACCAGCCGCGGCGGCACGATACCTTCCGCTTCGCTCGCCCGCAGCCTGTCGAGGAGTTGCTCGAATTTGACGCCGACCTGCCGCAGCCTCGCCACGTAGTTCCTGGCGTCCTGCCGGTCGGCGATCGGGTGCAGCCGAGTGAAGAAACCGAGCGTTTGCTCGTGAATCGACGTGGCACCCATGAACGTGGCGAGGTAGTCGTGATGCGCGAAGTCCTGGCGGCGCAGTTCGTCCTCCAGGAACCACTCGTACGCGTCGTATGAGATCCTGTCCGCAGCGGATAAGGCCTGGCGGTCGTATCTCCGGAGCGCTTCGAGCACCAGCGCGTAAAGCGACAAGGTTTCAGCAGCATAGGCGCTCGAGACATCGGTGAGTCCCAGCGTGCCCGCTCCGATCTGGCTTTCCAGTCCGGAGGCGATGATCGACTCCGGGTCCCTGAGCGACAGCTCACGGAACGAAACATCCAGGAAACCCGCGAAGTCCAGCCCGGATAGCCTCTGCGCGAAGGCCGTCACGTCGACCGGCTGGCTGCTCGTCCCGGCGGGGCTGCAGCCCGAAAGGAGTGAGACCGCCGGACAGGCGAGGGCTATGCAGAGGATTCCGGCGAGCAGCAGTCGCGGGATGCTCAGGCCCGGCCTTTTCGAAGTCAATTGGCGGCCCCCCTCGTCACGGCGGTTGAACGAGTGGCTCCAAGGTTCCGGTCCACGGCTCTAGCTTTCGTACGCACGAGGGATACAGCGTGTTCTATCCGCCCTGCCCCTTCCCTGCAACTGCGCAACAAAAGGCGGTACTTGGCAAGATGTTGTTAGAACTCGTACCCCGGTTGCGCGTACCAGAGTAGTGTTCGGGCCGTACCGGGGGCGGCTTCCGAATGTCGCCGACCGGGGGGTTGCTGGCAATGAATTTGCGCCGTTCCGGAACCACAATCCTGATACTCCTTAGCACCCTCCTCCTGAGCACTGTCGCGGCCGGATGCAGTCAAGGGGCTTTCACCGGGCCGTACCTTGGTCAACAGCCCCCGGGGCGCACCCCGGAGCTCTTCGCGCCCGGTTTCATCCGCAGCGGGGTTCACGCGACGGCTGTATCTGCGCCCGCGGGGGACGAGGTCTACTGGTCCCTGTGGTCCGACCGGGGTGAGCAGACTACCATGTACTCCCGGCTGGAGGACGGCCGGTGGACCTCGCCTGCCGAGGCGCCCTTCTCCACGGCGGGAGGCGCCGGCAACCCCTGCTTTTCGCCCGACGGGAAGCGGCTGTTCTTCACCAGCCAACGGAGGCCCGGCCAGCCCGACGATCCGGCCGCCAAGGAGAGCATCTGGCAGGCGGAAAGAACCGCCGCCGGCTGGAGCACACCAAGGCTGCTGCACCACGCGGTCAACGATCTGCACGTCCACTGGCTAATCTCCGTCTCGGAGAGCGGAGACCTGTACTTCGGCGCCTCCGAGACCAGAGGAGACCAGCGCGACATCTACCGCGCCCGCATCGCCGGCGGCGAGTACAGCGACGTCGTCAAGCTGGGTCCGGAGATCAACACGGATGCGTACGAGGATTGCCCTTACATCGCGCGGGACGGGTCGTACCTCATCTTCACGCGCGTCGTGAACACCTCCAGGACGGATTCAGATCTGTTAGTCTGTTCTTGGGCCGATGACGGTGGGTGGGGAGAAGCCGTCAACATGGGGCCAACCGTCAACTCCGGCGGCATCGGCTCGGGAAGCGCCCGGGCGTACTGGGTCAGCGCCCGGATAATTGACGAACTGCGACAATCAGCCAAGGGAGGGTAAGCTGGATGGCCTGTACGAACTCCACAATCACGCTGGACCCTGCGGCGCTCGAACGGCTGGTGACCGACCCGGAAGGAGTGCTCAGGGACGAGGAGCGTTTCTGGACGGACTACCGCGCGCAGGTCCTCACCAGGCGCTGGGCGGAGGCAGTCGGATACGAGATTTCGTACGACTCGTGGCGGTCGCAGGTCAAGGCCTGGGCGGAAACCCCGGAGGAAGAGCGCCGAAAGCACCCTCTGGTCCGCAACTGCGAGGCAATCGTCGCCGCCGGAGAGTCGTTTGCGCGCCGCGCCCTGCCCCACATCCGCTCTTTCGTGCTGCCCGGCGCCGACCTGAGCTGCACGGTACGGTTCACGGCCTTCATCCCGGCCCGGGCCTTTGCCGTCGAGGACGTCGTCTTCAACGTTGCCGCCAGGTACTGGCACGACAACCCGGCAAACATCTTAAACCAGATGGTTCACGAGGTGGGCCACGTCGGCCATTCCCGCTGCCGCGAGATGGGCCGCGAGGACGACTGCCCGGACAAGGCGGTGTCCAGCGTGCTCCAGAACCTGCAGGCTGAGGGCTTTTGTACGTACATCGCCTACCGGGCCCAGCATCTCTATCCGGCCCCGGATGAAGTGGACTTCAAGCTTGCCGACGACCCCGCAGCGGTGGACCGGCTGTTCGCGGACCTCAACGAGGTCTTTGCCCAGGCCCGGGGCGGCTCGCTGACGGAAGCGGAGTTTGGCAATCTGTCCTGGGAAAAGGGCGTGATGGGCAGGGCGTTTTACATTCCCGGGATGCATATGTGCAAGGCGATCGACGAGCGGCTCGGCAGGGATGCCCTAATTCAGAGCATGCTGGACGGGCCGAGCGCGTGGGTGCGGCTGTACGGCACGATTGCCCCCGCGGGGCACAGGCTCATCGGGATCAAATAGGCGGGATCGAAACGCAAGGCGCCCTACGGGACATACTGAAAGACCATCAGCCCCCTCGCGTCGGCGACGTAGATGAAGTCCCCGGCAAGGCATAGCTTGTGGGGGATGTATCCCGTCCTGCTTGTTACCGCCACAGGATGCAGAGGGTCCTTGATATCGAGCACGTGGATGACTCCGTCCTCCTGGTCGCCGGCGTACAAGCGGTTGCCGTCTGCCAACACGGTATTGGCTTCTTTGCTGAAACTGAACGTTCCCTGGACCCGGGGAACCGCCGGATTCGAGATATCCAGCACCCTCAATCCTTCGGGCTGACAGGCGAGAAACAGCAGGTCTTCCTGAGCGGCGAAACCGTGAGCGCCCCTTGTACCGGGCACGACAGACAGCTTCTTCGGGGCTGAAGGCTCGGACACATCAAACAGGACCAGTCCTGAGGCGTGGGCCCCGGCAAAGAGGTAGTCACCTCGCAGAAAGGCCTCGCCCCCCGCGCTGCCCAGCTCGAGGTCATCGAGCAGAAGCGGTTCTATCTCGTTCGTGATGTCCAGGATAAGCAGCCGGCCTTCCCTCTGGACCACGTAGGCGTATGCCCCGTTGACGCAGAGCTCGTCGGTGATGCCATTGGCCGGTGAATACTGCCCGACCACTATTGGCTTCTCCGGATCGCCGACATCCGCGATGAAAAAGCCTTCTGTATCCCCGGCGATGTAGGCCTTCCCGTTGTGGACGGAGATGCCGAAGGCGCCGTCCCGCAGCTGCAAGAGCCCCAGTTCCCGGGGCGACGCGGGATTGCCCACGTCGATGATGTGCACCCCCCGGTTGCCCGTTACGTAGGCGATCTCGTCGACGACGCAGACGTCATAGGCCGGGCCGAAGGGCAGGCGCCCGACCTCTTTCAAGGGACTCCCTTGGTCACCGGATTGGGGCTGGTTGCGGGCACCGCAGCCGCATACGGCAAGCAGAGCCAAGAGGACAAACAGGCAGGCAGTCTTTCTTCTCATATCGCCGACCTCCGACAGGTTAGTGGCCGCCGAGGCCCCAAGGAACCCGCCCACGACGCGTCCCGTACAAAGCCCGGGGCGGGCGAAGCGAAACCAGAGGCAAGGACAGCCTCGGGCCTCAGAAAGCTAGAACTCTAATAGTACGCCCGAATGGTTCTGAGGTTTCGCCGACCTGCAGGCTCCGGTGGCCGTCCAACGAACTAAGCCCCGGAGGCGCGAGATGACGCAAAACCGTGAGGCCAGACCGGTGGTCACTCCGATCTTGACCACGAAGCTCCACGTCCCGTCTCTGGGACGTGGCCTTGTCCCTCGCTGGCGCCTGATCGAGCGCCTGGCCCGGGGCCTTGAGCGGAAGCTCTCGCTCATCTCGGCACCGGCCGGTTTCGGCAAGACCACCCTTCTGGCCGAGTGGGTCCGGACGCTCCGTGAGCGGAAACCCGCGCCCGCCGATATCAGCTGGCTGTCGTTGGACGAGGAAGATAACGATCCAGCGCGCTTTTTTGCCTACCTTGAGGCCGCGCTTGGGGAGACGGACGAGAGGGCAGGAGGACCGCCGTGGGACGAGGGCGCATACGACAGTCCCAAGCCCCCCGCGCCGGGCCAACGCTCGCAGCACCAGTCCCGCCTGATCAGGTTGATTAACCGGATTGCCGGGCGCCCGCTCGAGCAGGTTCTCGTCCTGGACGACTACCACCTCATAACGTCGCCGGAGATTCATGAGTCGCTGGGCTTCCTGGTCGATCACCTACCGGAAAACCTGCACCTGGCACTGGCCACCCGCGCCGATCCGCCACTCCACCTGGCCCGGCTCCGGGCCCACGGCAGCCTGACAGAACTTCGTCAGAGCGAGCTCCGGTTTAGCCCTGAGGAGGCCGCGGCCTTTCTCAACGAAGCCATGGGCCTTGACCTGACGGCAGACGAGGTGGCGGCCCTGGAGGCGCGCACCGAAGGCTGGATCGTCGGTCTTCAGATGGCAGCGGTTTCGCTGCAGGGCAAGGACCAGGAACCGGGCCGTCGGCTTCGTTCCGAGTTTGTCCACAACTTCACCGGGAGCCATCGCTTTGTGCTGGACTATCTGGCCGGGGAGGTCCTCGACAAGCAGCCGCCGGCTGTCCAGGACTTCCTGCTGAAGACTTCGATCCTCGACCGGCTGGCGGCCCCGCTGTGCGATGAGGTTACCGGGACCCCGGGTGCCTCCCAGTCCGTCCTGGAGCACCTTGAGGAATCCAACCTTTTCATCGTGCCGCTGGACGGCGAGAGGCTATGGTATCGCTATCACCACCTTTTCGCCGACCTGCTTCGCAAGAAGCTGCAACAGACGCTGCCCGGCCTGGTGCCTGCCCTGCATCTTCGTGCCAGCGCGTGGTTCGAACAACAAGGTCTGACGTCCGCGGCAATCGATCACGCCTTTGCCGCCGGCGACGTCTCCCGGGCAGGACAGTTGGTGGAAAGCGCCGCTCAGGGAACCTTGGCGCGCAGCGAAGTCATGACCTTCCTGAAGTGGGTAGACCGGCTGCCTGCCGGTGAGGTTGGCGGGCGCCCGCTTCTCCGCTTCTACCACGCCCTGGCACTGGTGATGAGCGGCCATCCCCTCGACCATGCGCAGCAACTCATTGACGATCTGACTCACGGCACCCGGTCCCCGGAGGATCCTGACGCCATGGCCGGCCGGCTGGCCGCTCTCAAGGCATTTGCCCTTCTGCTGCAGTTCGACATCCACCGCGCTGCCGAGCAGTGCCGTCTCGCCCTGGAGCGCGTTCCCGAGAGCGAGACATTCCTGCGCAGCCTGGCGGCCTGGGTCCTGAGCCACGCGAGCCTGGCCGGTGGGGACTTCGAGGACGGCAGCCGGGCCCTCCGAGAGGTCGCCGCAGCGGTCCAGCATGCAGGGAATCCTCTCGTTGCTGTCGTTGCGCTATGCGGCCAGGCGAGACTGCAGATGAGACAGGGCCGTCTGCGACAGGCCCGGCAGATCTTTGAGCAGGCACTGCGTATCGCGACCAGCCCGGCAGGGAAGCGGTTGCCCGTGGCCAGCGAACCTTTGATTGGTCTCGGGCTGCTTCACCTCCACTGGAATGACCTCGAGGCGGCCGCCGGGCACCTCACCGAGAGCCTCGAGGTCGGCAGAGGTTGGAACGAACCAGCGATCTTCGACGCCTGCTATCCGCTGGCCCGTGTCAGGCTGGCGCAGGGCAGGGTCGAGGCGGCGCAGGAGGCCCTCCAGGCGGCGGAGACGCTCGCGAACCGTCCCGATGCTCCCGAGACCTTGATCCTGCTTCATGACCTCCAGCTGGCCCTCTTCCATGCCGCCCAAGGGAATGCGGCAGGGCTGGCGGGCTGGGCGGAAAGACGAGGATTGACGGCTTGCTGCGCACAGGCACCCGGCAGCGGTCTTGAGGAAGAACCCGGGACTCTGCAAGCTCACCTCAGGAAATACGAGCAGATCGCATTTTCCCGGCTGCTCATTCTCCAGGGCAGGGCGGAGGAGGCGCTCTCCGTACTCGGATCCTTGCGCGACCTGGCCAGAAGGTTGGGCCGGGTGGATCTGGCCCTGGAGGTTCAGATCCTGACTGCTGTCGCATACCAGGCAGCAGGCGACGAAAGTGCGGCGCTGGTGGCACTCGCCGGTGCGCTCACCGCCGGTGAGCAAGGAGGTTACGTCCGCATCTTCCTCGACGAGGGCGAACCGATGCTCCGGCTGCTCCGGAGAGCAGCCGCACAGGGCATGGCGCCGGCCTACGTCGCAAAGCTGCTGGGGGCCTTTGGGCTGGAGCGGCCAGTGGCACAATCCCGGTTGGTGGAAACCCCGCATCCCCACTCGCGCGACATCGCCCTGGCCGAGCCCCTGAGCGGACGCGAGCTGGAAGTTCTGCGGCTGCTGGAGACAGGAATGACCAATCCAGAGATCGCAGCCCGGCTGGTCGTGGCTGCGAGCACGGTCCGGTCGCACTGCAAGAGCATTTACGGCAAGCTTGGAGTGCACAGCCGCTTCCACGCGGTCAGACGAGCCCGGGAGCTGGGCTTGATCTAGGATCCCCCTTGATATCCCCCATCTGGGGGATGACCGCCTGGTCCGCATGCGCGATACTACGCTCGCAACAACTGGCCCGACTCGAACCGGAAAGCGGAGGATGAGCTTGGCAGCCCATCAGAGACCGACCCGGTCAACGTACGAGATCCGGGTACTCGGACAACTGGATACCGACTGGGAAGAGTGGTTCGGCGGCGGCAGCGTGACCCTTGGGTCGGCCGCCGGCCGGACGCCCATCACTATCTTGACAGCTCGCCTGCCTGACCAGGCCGCGCTTCGCGGCCTGCTCTGCAAGCTCTGGGATCTCAACCTGACTCTCCTTTCGGTCAGGCGGACCCGGGCCGGCGGCGGGGAGGAGGAAGACGATGGCTGAGAAGAGCGGGTTTGACCCTAGTACGGGAGCCTGGAACGACTCCCTGGCCGGCGACTTTCTTTGGTCGCGGAACAACTTCGGTGAGGCCAGGCCCGACGTGATGAGCCCCCTGACCTACTCAATCACCGAAATGGTCTGGCAGGGGGTCAGCCCCTTGCCGGGCTATCAGCTCTCCGGAAACATCTGTGGCCGCTACTACGCCAACGTGAGCGTCAGTATCGCCATGCTGCGGGCCACGGGAAAGAGCGAAAAGGCGGCCCTAGAGCAGATGCGTGGTCTGCTCGGAAGCGTGCCGGAGGGCCTGGACATCCCGGTGCCGTCGCTTCCGCGTTCCACGATCCTGCGGGCCATGCCGAAGTTGATCGGCCTGGCTCGGAAGGAAAAGGCCGGGGCCGCCAAGGTCCCGTCGTTTCTCGCCAGCAACGTTGCCCGTTGCCGGGATCTGAGCCGCCGCATCCTTGAGGCACGGTCAGAGGCCGAGCTTGCCGCGATCTGGAACCGGGAACTGGCCTCGCAGATGGTGGAGGGCATGTGGGTGATGGGCGGCGCTGCCGCGCCCCTCGAGGCCACCATGCCTCTGAAACAGCAACTGGTCGAGCTCGTCGGCGAGGCGGATGCCAATGCTTTGTGCTCCGGCCTCAGCGCCGAGGGCGAAATACTGGCCAGCCTGGGCCCCGTTACCGGCCTGGCCAGGGTGGCCCAGGGGAAGATGACCCGCGCGGAATACCTTGAGAAGTATGGTCACCGGGGGCCCTGGGAGATGGAGCTATCCCTTCCGCGCCCGGCGGAGGATCCAACCTGGCTGGATAGGCAGCTGGTCGAGTACGAAAAAGACCCGGTCGACGTCGACGCGCTTCTCAAGAGCCGCGGGGCGCAGTTCGAGGCAGCCTGGCAACGCCTGCAGGAGCGCTATCCCAACCGGGCGGGAGACCTGAAACGCAAGATCGACAAGGTCGGCCCCGCCGCCAGGACCCGTGAAGCCGTGCGCGATGAGGTCACGCGCGCCCTTGGAGTATCGCGCGAGTGGGCTTTGCGGGTCGGGGAACTGACGGGCGTTGGCCACGATGTCTTCTTGCTGACCATCGCCGAGGCGCTGGACCTGCTATCCGGCAAGGACACCGTTTCTGCCTACGTACCTGCCCGGAGGGAAACCTACGCAGCCTACCGGAAGCTTCCAGTGTACCCGATGATCATCCGCGGGGCCTTTGACCCCTTCAGGTGGGCCGGCGACCCAAAGAGGCGGAGCGACGTCTTCGACGCAACCGCGAGTGTACCTGCCTTCGCCTCCAACCTGCTGACCGGTTTCGCCGGTGCCGCGGGTGTGGTCGAGGGTCCGGTCCGCGTACTGGATACGCCGGATCAGGCCGGCGAGTTGAAGCCCGGCGAGATCCTCGTGGCCGTGACCACCAACGTCGGCTGGACGCCGCTGTTTCCGATGGCCGCGGCGGTGATCACCGACGTAGGCGCACCTCTCTCACATGCGGCGATTGTTGCCCGGGAGCTGGGTATTCCCGCTGTTGTCGGTTGCGGCAGCGCCACCACCCGCCTCCGCACCGGCGACCGCGTCCGGGTTGATGGCGGCCGGGGGATTGTCGAGATACTACACGGCTCGCGCGCTTTATGATGTACGGCGGCCCATCAAGGAGGTAAACCAGGTGACGGGACTGGTTCGATCCTTCGGGGATCTCGCTGCGAAAGAACAGCCGCTCGCAGGCGGCAAGGGCGGCACGCTGGCCCGGCTTTACCAGGCCGGTTATCCTGTTCCGGACGGGATCGTCCTGCTGCCGCCGGCTTTCGCGGGAGACGAGCTCAAGCCCGGTGCCTGGGCCGAGGCGCGGGCCTGGCTGGCCCGCGTGCGACGGGAAGACGCCGGCGTGGCCTTTGCCGTGCGCTCCAGCGCAATGAGTGAGGATGCCTCCGAGGCCTCCTTTGCAGGCGAATTTGAAACCGTACTCGACGTTGCCACGGACGAGGAAGTGCGGGACGCTATCGATCACGTCCGCCAGTCCCGGCATTCCGAGCGTGTGCGGGCGTACAGCCAGGCGAAGGGCCTCGCCGGGGACCACGAGATGGCCGTCGTCGTCCAGCGCCTTGTCCGGGCACGTATGTCAGGAGTCCTTTTCACCGCAAATCCGGTTACCGGCGACCGTTCCGAGATGATGGCCAATGCGGTGCACGGGAGCGGGGACAAGCTGGTTTCGGGCGAAGCCGACGCGACCGTGTTCACGTTGCGCCATCCCAAAGGGGCGTACCACGGCCCGCCGGAGCTGCAGCGGCTCGCAGCGAGGTTGTTTGAGCTAGGCGTTCGCCTGGAAAACGAGCTGGGGTCACCGCAAGACATCGAGTGGAGCGTCGGCGAGGGCGACCAGCTCTACCTGCTTCAATCGCGCCCGATCACGACACTGCCGGCGGTGCACAATCCCGCCACGGGCGACTGGAATGAAAGCTTGTCGGGCGACTACCTGTGGTCCAACGCCAACCTGTCCGAGGCCCTGCCCGGAGTGGCCACGCCCATGACGTGGTCGCTCTGGCGGACCTTCCACGTGGACCTGTCACCGATTGACCTGGGTGAGATCCCTCTCGTAGCGAACATCTGCGGCCGTGGCTACGCCAACTTCGGGTTGCTGTATTCCACCTACCGGCTCGGTACCAGCCACGAGAACGCCCTGAAGATGGCCGAGGCGATCATTGGCCGGCTGCCGGAGGGAATGGACGTCCCGCTGATCAAGGTATCCAGGTCGAGGTTTCTGCGTATGGCCGTGGCCGCCATCCGGTGGGAGCTGAAGTTCAGGTCGCTCGTCAAGGTCATGCCGGAGTTTGTCGCTGCGTCACCGGAATGGTGCCGCCGGATGCGCGCCCGGTTCCCCGCTATCCGGACCACGGGACAACTCGCTTCACTGTGGCGCGACGAGCTGCAACCGAACCTGTACCATGCTCTGTGGATGCTGCGCGCGGGGATGAAGCTCTTCTCGGACCGGTTCATCCCTCTGGACGCGGAGCTAACGAAGCTGATGGGCAAGGCCGACTCAAATGCCCTGCTGTCCAACCTGAGAGGAAGCGCGGGACTCGCCAGCCTCGGCCCCGTCGTCGGTCTGGCCAGAGTGGCGCGCGGCGACATGAGCCGCCAGGAGTACCGCGAGCGATGGGGCCACCGGGGACCGGACGAACTGGAGCTGTCAGCCGTGCGCCCGGCGGAAGACCCGGACTGGCTCGAACGCGAGGTGAGCAGGCTCCCCGATCTGGCCCTGGACGCGGAAGAACTGCTGGCGAAGCAGCGCGCCATCCATGATCAGGCGTGGGAACGGTTCCGGCAGCGGTTTCCTCAGCGCGAAAGGGCGATCAGCCGTCGTATCGAGAAGGTGGCCGAGGGAGCCCGGATGCGCGAAGCCACGCGCTCAGAAGCGGCGCGCGTCGTCGGCGTGCTCCGCGAGTTCGCGCTCCGCGCGGGTGACCTCACCGGCCTTGGGGACGACGTCTTTTTCCTCTACCTGGACGAGTTGATGGACCTTCTGGCCGGCTCGGGCGGCGAAGCGGGGGTGAGCCACATCCCTGCCCGGAAGAGGGCCCATGCCCGGTACAAGGAGCTGCCGCCCTACCCGGCAATCATCCGCGGACGTTTTGACCCGTTCCGGTGGGCCTCCGACCCGAACCGCCGCTCGGACGTCTTTGATGCCACGTGGGTCCCACCCGCATCCGTCTCGGACACGATCAGGGGGTTCCCCGGCGCGGAGGGCCGGGTGGAGGGCAGGGTCCGGGTACTTGCCGGGGCAAACCAGGGCGCCGATCTGCAGCCCGGGGAGATCCTGGTCACAGTGACGACCAACGTGGGCTGGACACCGCTCTTTCCAAGGACCGCGGCGATCGTCACGGACGTTGGCGCGCCGCTCTCGCACACGGCGATCGTCGCCCGCGAGCTGGGGATTCCCGCTGTAGTTGGCTGCGTTGACGCTACCATGCGACTGCGCACGGGCGATCTGGTCCGGGTTGATGGCGGGCTCGGGACGGTGGAGGTTCTTGACAGGGTAGGCCAAAGCCGTTAGCAGCTAAATCCTGGCCAGCGCGCGTGTCCGAAACCAACTGCGGGGCTTCGCGTATTAGATTGGAAATCTAACTACGCCCCACAGGAGGCCCCCGGCATGTCGCGAGATGAGGTTGCTCTGCCCCGGTGGCCGCGGGCAGCAGTTCTCTCCTGATGGGGCGGCCCCGTCCTCCGTCCAGCGATGGCGTAGTGTTCTGTTAGAGTTCTCAGCACAGCACTGACCCAAGGAGGTCTTGGGCGACGATGAAACCTGACTCCTCCATCGGCTTCGGTTGCGCGGCCGCTACGGACGGGGAGGCTCTTCACGCGGCAGGACTGGTCGAGAGCCTGCGCGAGTTCGGGGGTGAGCGCGCGGATCAGCCCTTCTGGGTCCTGGTGCCCCCCGCTGTCATGGCTCAGCCAAGGGTGCCCGAACAGCTGGCACGCGTGGGAGATGCAGGCGCGCTGGTCGTCCCCCTGGATACATCCGCTGGACCGATGGAACTGCCTTTCTCAACCAAGACCCTCGGGGCGGCGCAGGCAGAGAAGTTGGCAGCAGGACAGGTCGACCTGCTGGCCTGGATGGACGCCGGCTCGCTCGTGGTGCGCGAGCCGCGCCCGCTGGTCCTCCCCCGTGGCAAGGCCTTCGGCTATCGCCCCGTCGACCACACCTTGATCGGCTCCATTCACGCAGCGCCCCCCGATGCCTTTTGGCAACACATCTACGAAGGGTGCGCTGCTCCCGCCGGCCGCATGTTTCCGATGCCGACGACCACCGACGGGCACGTGCTGCGACCGTACTTCAATGCGGGCCTGATGGTCGTGCCGCCCGAGCGGGGTATCTTTGGGGCCTGGCTGGCCAACTTCGCCCGCCTGCATAAACAAGAGGTCTTCGCCCCGTCCCTGACCGAGCGCCTGTATAGGATCTTCTTCCACCAGGCGGTGCTTGCGGGAACCGTCCTCAACCTGGTAGGCCCCAGCGAGATGGTCCTGTTGCCACCGTCCGCAAGCTACCCGCTGCACATGCACGACCAGCAGCCGGTCGCCTCCCGGGCAACGTCGGTCGAGCAACTCACGACGCTTCGCCACGAGGGCGTATTCCATCGCCCGGCATGGAGCGAGCAGCTTGACATCGCCATCGGCGAGGAACTCGCCGCGTGGGTGGCCGCAAGGTTTCCACCTATCAAGGGGGACTCGCCGCCTGCCGCCAAGCCGGCTCCAGAGAAACGCGCATGAAGACCAGGCTGGGCCCGGTACAGTTGCTGTACCCGATTCCGATTGTCCTGGTCGGGGCGATGGTCGACTGCCGTCCCAACTTCGAGACGATCGGGCAAGTGGCCATCATGGGCGTCAGGCCGGCGCTGGTCTGCATCTCGTCAGCCCGCGACCACCATACGAACGCCGGCATCGTCGAGCATGGGGCTTTCAGCATCAACCTGCCGGCGACGAAGCTGCTGCCGGCCGTGGACTACTGCGGTATGGTCTCGGGCCGGGACGTGGACAAGGCGGCGCTGTTTGACGTGTTTACGAGCGATTCGCTGGGCGTGCCGATGATCCGCGAGTGCCCCGTCAACCTCGAGTGCGAGGTCATCCACGAGTTCTCGGTCGAGCACCGCCAGATGTTTGTCGCCCGGGTGGTTGAAACCTACGTCAATAGCGACCTCGTGCAGCTACCGGCGTCTGGCGGGGCAGGCGGGAGAGCGGTCGTCGCAGCCCTCACTGAGCTGGACCCCATAATCTACGCCCTTGACAACAACTACTACCGGATCGGCAACGCCATCGGGCGCGGCTATCACGAGGGGAAGAGGCTCCAGGGGGAGCCGAGGGCTTGACCTTGATAAGGAGGAGAAGCACGTGGCAGCAACCAGAGCTCTCGCACTGAACGGCAGTCCCAAGGGCCCCAACGGCAACACCGAGATCCTGCTGAAGGAGTTTCTGGCCGGTGTCGAGGAGGCAGGCGGAGAGGCCACGACTGTCTACGTGAAAGACCTGCGGATCAATTTCTGCCGCGGGTGCTTTTCCTGCTGGAACGTCACGCCCGGGGAGTGCGTTCATAAGGACGACTTCCCCGCGGTCCTCGAACAGATCAAGCAGGCCGACGTCCTGGTCCTGGCCACGCCGCTCTACCACGGCGGCATGACGGCGATGCTCAAAGCGGCCGTGGAGCGCACCCTGCCACTGAGCAAGCCGTACATGGTGGTAGTGGATGGCCGGACCCACCACCCGCCGGGGGAGGGAGCCGGCAACCAGAAGTACGTGCTCATCTCCAACTGCGGGTTTCCCGAGCGGCTCAACTTCAGGGCGCTCGAGGCGCACATCCATGAGATGACGGGGGACGGGCGGCAGCTCGCCGGCAAGGTCTTGTGCGCCGCCGGACCGTGGCTCGGTGGGGCACCCCGCCACGTCGTCCAGTGGTACCTCGACGCCACGCGGCAGGCAGGCCGCGAGGTGATCGAAACGGGCCACATATCGGATGAAACCAGCGCCATCCTGGACCGGCCACTCGCCACGCCGGAGATGTACCTGAAGGTCATCAACCAGCTCTGGAACGTGCCGGGGGACACGCCGCCGGCGCTGGACCAGGCGATGGGGAGGAAGTAGCGCAGCACGTGTGTCTCTGGCAGTCTCGCTCGGGCCCAAGTACCGGGTGCAGGGCTGGTCTCTGGCGGCAAGGCTGCGGGCGGGGGTTCGCCCACCATAGAGAGGAGAGGTATCTTTGGTCAGAAGAACGGTTGTGGTTTTAGCTCTGTCGGTACTCCTCGCTGGCCTGTCCGCCTGCGGTCCGGCCGAACCACCGACCGCGTCGACACCGCTTGACGGCAGGGGCGGTGGGATCATTCTCTACTCGTTGACCCGCCCAAACAACACCAACCAGCTCTACCTGATCAACGCGGACGGGAGCGGCAACGCGCCTCTTGCCAGCGTTGGGGGCAGGCCGATCGACCCCGTGTGGTCGCCGGATGCCTCCAGGATCGCCTTCTCCGAGCACTCGAACCGGACGAGCTGGAAGCTGTACGTCATGAGCTCCGACGGAAGCTCGCCCCGGCGGCTCACGAACCAGGAGGGCAATCTTGACTGGTCCCCGCAGTGGAGCCCAGACGGAGAGAGGCTTGTTTTTGCCCGGACCAACGTCAGTTTCACCGCCTCAGAAGTCTGGACGATAAAGCCCGACGGAAGTGAGGCGTCCAGACTCGGCGACGTCGACGGCCAGGGACCGGTCTACTCGCCCGATGGAAGCAGGATAGTCTACTTCAAGTACTTCGAGGGCGGCGGCGACATCTGCGTGATGGACAGCGACGGGTCCGGCGTCCAGCAGCTCACTGATCACCCTGCCGAAGACTGGTGGCCCGCGTGGTCGCCGGATGGAACCAAGATCGCGTTTGGGTCAAAGCGGGATGGCGACTTCGAGATCTGGGTCATGGACTCGGACGGCAGCGGGCTCGCCCAGCTCACCAGCAACGGCGCTGATGACGAGGCCCCGAGCTGGTCCCCCGACGGCAGCAAGATCGCGTTTTGTTCCAACCGCGACGGCCACTATGAGATATACGTGATGAACTCAGACGGCACCGACCAGCGCCGGCTGACCAATGTCAACGGCAATGCAATCTCCCCGGTGTGGAAGCCAACCGCCAGACAGCCTTGAAAGATCCCTCTCGGCCAGCCTGAGCCAGTCCAGCTCTCTTCGCACCATTCTGGAACCGGCCCACGCTCTAGTGGCGCTGCAGTGCCAAGACGTTCCGGTCGGTCTTAGACCGTTGTCTGCCCACAGCATTAATTAATGCGGCCTAATTCTCTACCTAACCCCCTTGACCGCGAGATTAATCTATGATTAATTAATCTCAGCTGAAACCGATCGAGGTGGTCACCGTGGAGAGCGACGCACACAGCGAAGCCATCACGCGCCTGCGTCACAAGCTGGGTAACCTCTCGCGCAGGGAGCTGAGGGCTTTGTCGATCTTCTGCTCCGGGCTGGCCGGCCTTGCGGACCCGCCTGCCAGAGCGAGGTTCAGCCAGTCGCAGGAGTACTGGCTCCTGCTGAACACGGTGCAGCGGTCGCTGGTGCTGGGACGCGAGGCCGAGCCTGTGCTGGCAGAAGCCCGGATCGTAATCGAAGCCGCACTCGACTCACGGGACCGCCGCTAGGTCAAGGAAAGGGGATGCATTCAGATGCCGAGGACACCAGGAAGCACCGAACGGAGCGCTCTGGAGCGCATTGTCGAGATTATCCCGCGGCTCTCACGGCGCCAGCTCTACGCGATGGAGACCTACATCTCCGGCGTGCGTGCGTTGCGCGAGGTCATGACCGTCGAGGGCGAAGAGAACATCCTGGAGGCCGTTGACGACTACCCGGAGCTAGAGCGCGAGCAGCTCAAGGCGGCCCTGAAGGCGGACGCCGAGGACCTGACCGAGGCGCAGCTGGACGACGTGGTCAAGATCATGGAGTTGGTACCGCGGCTCACCAAAAATGAGGCCAATGCTCTGCTCGTCTATGTCGACGGGGTAGCAGGCATGAAGAAGGCGCTCTCGAGCAGGGAACCGGGACCACCCGAGCCACGCCACCGCTTGCTGAGGTAGCAGGAACCGAAGACGCGCCAGCCCGATAGCCATGCGGGGATTCATCGAGGTTTCGTACGAGGGCGATCTCCACGAGGAGGTCCTGACCTATCTGTCCCGGGATCTGGGCCTGATTGTCAAAGCCAGGCACCCATTGGTGGTGGAGACAGCCGACGTTGCCCGGGACCTGCCTCTGGTGCTGGACGCCGTGAAGCTGGTTCGCGCAGTCGGACAGGTGCTGGTCCGGCAGAAATCGGAGGATCACGCCCTGGCAACCCGGAATGGGGGATGTTGATCCACAGCCGCGGCCACGGCATAGGCAGCGCAGATACCCTTCGCCTCGTGATCTCCAACAAGGACCAGGCGCCGGATTGGGTGATCCGGGGCGAGCATTTTGACAGACCGAAGGCCGCGGGGATGATTTGCCATAACGAAGCTGGCGTCGAATGCGGCGCGCTCGTGTTCCGCGGGACCCGTAAAGACAGGTCAGGCTGGCACCGCGAAAGCACGGCCGAGATCACAGTACCGAGCCAACCGGATCGCTCACCACAGAAGAGCCCGTGTTCGGCGGCCACTGGCCATCTCATTCCCCGTGGTGCCCGAGAAAGGGGCATGGACGCTGTGCTGGACTTTTAAGCCCGGTGCTCGGAGCTCAGGGGTCCACGAGGCT
>Ga0068714_10002664_pt1 | contig 22561 bp, 18 predicted proteins | sample MTBNYHSulfiMetaG_FD_62988 | JGI IMG/M metagenome (GOLD analysis project Ga0068714, IMG submission 62988) | Enrichment culture microbial communities from rom New York Harbor, USA that are MTBE-degrading - MTBE-NYH (New York Harbor Sulfidogenic)... | ecosystem: Environmental > Aquatic > Marine >... | reverse complement strand
GGGTCTTCCGGCCGGACGTAAGGAAAGAAATTCGGGGGCAGGTCGACCGCGAGAAGCCCGTTCCGCCGCAACGCCGCGCATTCGGCCTCGATCCACGTCACCAGATGACCGGCACGCGTGGACGACGCGATCCCCGAGAGAATCGCCAGGCTGTTGCCCAACAGATCGAAGCGCTCGCTGCGATAGACCTTGTACGACCACATCGCGTAATACGGCTTGTAGGGCAGCACGAGCCCTTCGTGCACGTGACGCTGCTGCCGCTCGCTCTTGACGGTGAAACGCTCCATCATCTCACGCAGTACATCGGCTCGATCGTGACAGCCCAGAAGGCGCAAGGCGGCATAGAGAACCGTATTGACGTAGAGGCCATAGCCCAGGACCCACTGTTCGTCGCGCCAGTCACTGGTCGGAAGCTGGGCGACGAGGACGCGATCCGAAGGACTGCGATAGGCCATCCAAGTCAGCGACTTGTCGACAGCGTCGTTCAGGAAATCCGACTCGCCGGCGTGGATACGACACAGCGCAACAGCCAGCAGGAACAGCGGCGTGGTGTCACTGGCACCGCGATCTTCACGATCGTGTACAAGAGAAGGAATGTGCCCCAGGGGACTCTGGTTGGTCGCGAGCACTTCGAGCGTGCGGCGCCATGCCTTGATCAGTCTGTCATGGCCCGCGACCAAGACACCGAGCGTGGCGATCATCAAATCGCGTGTGTAGGGTTCCGGATATCCCCATCCGGCCGTGCGAGGCAGGCCGTGATACGAACCATGCAGGTTGTGCAGAAGGACTTCGACGGCGGCGGCTTTGGCGCGCTCGATGAGCTTGGCGTCGGACGATGTCATATCAACTGATTCCGAGCCTCTTCTGGATGATCTCCACGAACCTTTTGGCGACGACGCGGTAATCGAAGTGCTCCACCACCCGCTTGCGTCCAGCCTCGCCCATCTTCTTTCTCAGCTCGGCGTTCTGCATCAGCTCCAGCAGATAGCCGGCGATGTCGTGAACGCTGGCGCGATAGTCCACGGTGCGAGGCGCCTTGAACACCACGCGATGTCCGGATTCGTATCCGGATTCGTCGCCGACGATGGTCTCGCGCAACCGGACTTCCTGAGCGATGCCGGCCAGGTAGGCGGTTTCTCCGTGGATCATGGTATCGAGCAGGCCCATCCCTTTGATGCCGATGACCGGCTTGCCGCAGGCGTTGGCCTCCACCTGGATCATGCCGAACCCTTCGAGTCGCGATGGCGCCGCATAGATGTCACAGGCCGCGATCAGATACGGCATGAAATTCCGCGAGATTACGTTCGTCGTGTAGACCACGTTCTTCTCGATACCCAACTGTGTGGCCAACTGAAGATCGATGAAATTCTGGTGCTCCGTCCGCGGCTGCGGCCAGACCTTGCAGACGTACTTCCAGTCGGGCGCCTTCGTGTCGATACTGGCCAGCGCCTGCATCACTTCCTGGGCGCCCTTGCTGGTGGCGTCACCGCCGACGGTCAGGATCATGATCTGGTCGGGGGCCACGCCGAGGGCCTCTCGGACGGTCGTAACCTTGGGGTCGTTTGGGTCGCGCGGAATGAACGCGTCGGTGTCACAGCCGACGGGTAGTATCTCGATGTTCTTACCGCTGAGTCCGTCGCGCATGTAGACCTGCTTGACCCACTTGCTGGTGACCAGGATCAAGGGCAGGGCTTCGAGCACCTCATGGTAGTTGGCCATATAGCCATCGGCCACCAGCCAAGGTACCGGCTGCACACCGTAGCGCTGTGGATGGAGAACCAGATACGGGGTGTGCCCCCAGTATCCGACGCCGAGAACCACATCGGGCTCGAACCAGCGGTAATACCATTCCTTCTCTTGCGCCGACTCGAAATGCACCGAATGGACGTCGACGCCCAACTCCGCGAGACCCCGGTGCAACAGATGTCCCTGAGTGGCCAGACCGGCCGGCGACGGCGGATAGTCGTACAAAGCCAGGACCTTCATGAATCTCCCTCGAACAGGCCGGACGACCTCACTTGGCTTTGCCCAGGACCCAGAACGCCTCTTCCCTGGGCGTTGTCCGCGCCTCGAAGCTGTCTTCGTCAAAACCGTAGATGCGACGGATAATCTCGTGCTTCCGCTCCCAGATGTCCTGGGGCAAGCGAAAGTGGATATCGGCATCCGCCATCGCGCGGGGCAGGTACTTCTTCGCCCCGTCCTCATACGCAAACATCCATACTTCCTGGGCCGTCAGCCGTCCCCCCTCTCGCAGCGCCATCACCGCTTTGGCCACTTCTTCATGACGATGGTGAGACGTGTACTCGCCCCACAGGCCGTGGGTCAAAACCAGATCATATCGATCCGAGGGCAACAGATCGATAATCGCATCCTCTACGTCGATCGTCCGTAGCGGCGCCTGCTCCGGCCCGTCGTTGAGGTCCCCCATCACCCCCTTGGCGCCGTAGCACTCCAGAGCCTGGTGAAACTTCGGCGCCCGATCCGGGTCGTTCTTTCGGCACAGGGACGCAACAGTCCAGCAACTGTCGGGATGCAGCAGCATGGTTCCACCCGCCCAGAGAGTCTCATCGTCCGGATGGGCCACAATCACGGCACAGTTGATGAACTCATAACTCAGACGGCCGATTCGATCCTGCGCCATCGTTTCTTCCTCCCACGATGCTCAAAACCAAACTGGATTCGTCCTGGATGCGGTCTCGGACAACGGCCCTCGTGGGACGCGCCGGGCACTCCGTCCGGCCTCGATCTGCCAATGCCTAAAGACCCAACAGCCATAGTAGTACGTCGAGGATGAAAAGCAAGACGATTGTCGCTTCCAGGTCCGCGGTAGGATGTCGTGCATGGAAGCACGACCCGCACGCCCAAACCGAGGTGGATTCACGCCTTGACGAGGCGAGCGTTGGCGGCGGCCTCGGCGCCGATGGCCTTGAGGAACTTCTCTTCGACGTGCTTTTCGATCTCTTGACGCTCGGCTTTGGTCTTGTCGGCCAGGGGGACCTGACCGCCGGCGTAGGTCAGATGGCCTCCGCCGGTGCCCTTGCGAAAGACCATACGCTTCATTACGTTCTCGGCGACGTTGCTCTCTTCCGAGGTGCGGATGGAAATCAGGAGCTTCTCGTTCCACAGACCTGTGCACATCGTCCAGGTCGTCTCATCTTCGCGCAGCAACAGGTCGGCCACTTCGGCAATCATGTCGGGATTGTCAATCTCGCCCAGTTCGGTAATGATGGCCGGACCTTGAACGCGCGCGTTTCGCAGGGCATCTGCGAGCATCTGGTAATACACCCGCGGCACCTTCCCCCGCTGGATGACGCTGAGCATGCGCTTGTTGGCGAACGGGTAAAGGAACTGGATGGCCTCGATATCCGCCCGGGCGGCTTCGCGGCCGAGGTCCTGGGTGTCGGAGCGAATCCCGTAAAGCAGCGCCGTGGCCAGGGGCGTCTCCGGCGTGATCCCCGCCTCGATGAGGTACTCGACGAAGATCGTCGAGGTCGAGCCATAGCCGCTGCGAATGTCCGTGAAGGGCACCGCCCGCGTCAGCCGGCGAATCGGATGGTGATCCATCACGATGTTAGGCAGCAGTTGCGTGGGCAGGGAGTTGTTTCCCGTACCCGGCTGCGTGTCCACCATCGCCAGCAGGTCGAACTTGCTGTAATCGATCTCCTCGCAGTTGCGCAGATTCAGGCCGAGGTATTTGACGAGAGCCCGGTTCTCCCCGCGCCCGACGGTCCCGCCGCACGTGATGGAACACTGGAGGTTCGCCAGGCTGTTGGCTAGTTTGCGCAGGGCCACCGCCGAGGCGATGCAGTCCGGATCGGGATTGTCCTGGATGATGATGAGCAGGTAGGTCTTGCCCGAAAACAGCTCGGTCAACTTCTGAAGCTTTGGACCCGTCTTATCAGCCGCTCTCATGCCAGAGACCTTTCTCCCTGCCCACTCCGCTCGTTGAGCCGAATCGACGCCTCGGCCCGATCCTAAAGCGCGGCATTGTACACGCCGTCGGCGCCCGTGAACAGCCCTGTCGTGCTATTTGCCCTTCCGAAACGGCCTGAGGAACCGTTCCAAACCGACGAAGCGACAGTCTTTCTTCATGGGAAAAACACCTTTCTCCACGAAGCCCACCTCCTCAATGGAATAGAACGCCTGCGGATTGTACGCCTTGACCAGATCCACGACCGCACCGACCTCCCGGCGAGGCACGATGGTGAAGATGAGCTGCACCGGGCCGGCGGCCCCCTCGCCATCCAGACTGGTCACGCCGTAGTCACTCTCTCGCAGACGATCCACCAGGGCGTGGGCACCCTTCTGTGTGATGACGCGAATCAGCACGATCCCCAGCGAGAGTTTCTCGGCCACCCGCATGCCCACATAGTTGCCCGTGGCGAAGCCCCCGGCATACGCCAGATAGCAAACCCAGTTCGAGAGGTTCTGCATGATCTGGCCGATGGCGAGAATCCAAATCAGCACCTCGAAGAAACCGGCCACGGGAGCCAGATACTTGAAGCCCCTGGAGACGAAGACCAGGCGCACGGTCCCGAGGGTCACATCGCAGATTCTCGCCAGGAAGATCAGCGCAGGCAGAATTCCCCAAGCGAAGAAGTTGGATTCCGTAAGCGAGGCGACAATGGACATCATGGCAAACTGGGCACAATACCTTCATTCCGAAGAGATTCAGAGACGTTTTTCCGTGGCGATTTGCTGCATCGAGCCGACACCGTTCTTCGAGGCAACCAGCCGCGGTTTCTGTCATATCCGTTCCGGCGGAATTCGGCAAGCCCTTTCTCCCGGACCTTGCCGCTGTGTCAGAGCCATCTCTTCCGGCGGAAATACACCAACATGATCGAGGCCACGACGATCATCACGGCCCATACGGCGGCATATCCGTAGCGCCATCTCAGCTCCGGCATGTGCTCGAAGTTCATGCCATAGACCCCTGCGATGAAGGTCAACGGGATGAACAGGGTCGCGATGATGGTCAGCACCTTCATCACGGCGTTCATCCGATTGCTGACGCTCGACAGGTAGATATCGAGCATGCCTGAGATCATGTCACGAAAGCTCTCGATCGTGTCGATGATGTGGATGGTGTGGTCGTAGACATCGCGGAGATAGATGCTCGTTGATTTGGTGATCAAGGTCGATTCGCTGCGATGCAGGCCGTTGACCAGTTCGCGCAGGGGCCAGATGGACCGGCGCAAGTTGATCATCTCTCGCTTGAGGCTGTGAATCCGGCGAGGCGTCGTCTGGTTCGGGTCGCGGACCAGCTCCTCCTCCAGGTCCTCGATCTTCTCCCCCACTTTCTCGAGGACAGCGAAATAGCTGTCGACGATCGCATCCAGCAAGGAGTAGGCGAGATAATCGGCGCCGAACCGGCGGACCCGGCCCTTGCCGTTCCGGATTCGGTCGCGGACAAAATCGAAAACGTCGCCGACGCGTTCCTGGAACGACAACACGAAGTTGGGTCCCACGATCAGGCTGACCTGCTCGGTCTCAATCGCCGGGAGATCGTCACCGAAGTGGAGCATCCGCAGTACGATGAAGAGGTGCTTTTCATAGTCCTCGAACTTCGGGCGCTGGGCCGTGCTGAGAACGTCTTCGAGAAGCAGAGGATGGAGGTCGAAGGCCTTGCCGAGCTTCTCGATCACACTGACGTCGTGCAGACCGTCCACGTTGATCCACGTCACGGTGGGCGTCTCGCGGAACGGGAAACACTCCTCCGTCGAGGCCACCTGCTTTTCCTGCACGTGCTGCTCGTCGTAGTCGATGATGGTAATCCGAACGGCCTCGACCTGCTGCTCCCCCGTGTAGACGAGGGTTCCCGGCGGCAACCCGGCCTTCTTCGAGCGTCTCGCAACCGCTTTGCGCCTCGATTTCGGCTTGGCACCCATATCGAACATGCCCTTTCCAACGGTAGATCAGTCGATCCGACGCGTCCGGATGCGATCCGCCATCCGGACTACGGCTTGGTCTTCTTTCTCAGGAAGTTCACGGCAACCAGAATGCCAGTGAGCAGGCCGAGAGCAAAGGTCAGCATGAGCAGTAGCGCACGCGACATCTCGATCCTCAGGAAGAAGATTCGCGCTTCGGCCATTTCCGTATTTTGCAGGAAGATGATGATCGCCATGACCGCGACGACAACCAGAGCGACGAGCTTGATCTTGTCCTTCTTCTCGATTTTCATTGGCATTCTCCTTTCTCCAGCTCGGCGCGGAGTCTGGGCAACGCGTGCGGATACTCTCTGCGGATGAAGTCGACCAGCCTCTCGCGGACCTCGCAGCGGAGGTCCCAGGCCAGCGAGGCATCCGCGGCGCTCATCAAGGCGCGAAGCTCGACGGTCCGTTCGGAGGTGTTGGTCACTTGTAGCACGCAGACCTTGCGGTCCCACGACGCGGAGCCTTCCAGAATCCTCTGGAGCTCCGCGCGGACGGCGTCGATCGGGACGGTGTGGTCAACGTACAGGAACACCGTTCCGAGGATGTCGGCCGAAGTGCGCGTCCAGTTCTGGAACGGCTTTTCGATGAAATACGTGATCGGCACGATCAGCCGCCGCAGGTCCCAGATTCGCACAACGACGTATGTTAGCGTGATCTCCTCGATCCGGCCCCACTCGCCCTCGACGATCACCACGTCGTCCAGACGGATCGGCTGGGTGAAGGCGATTTGCAGTCCGGCGATGAACGTCCCGATCGTCTTCTGGGCCGCCAGACCGACCACGATGCCGATGATGCCGGCCGAGGCGAAGATGGCCGTGCCGAGCTGCCGGACCTTCGGAAACGTCGTCAACATGGACGCCGAGGCGATGATGACGATGATGATAACGATGATGCGACGGAGGACCTTCAACTGCGTGTGAATCTTGCGGGCCCGCAGGTTGTCCCTGACGTCGAGCTTGAAACGCAGCGCCAACACGTCGTTGAGAACGTATGTCGCCTTGATGAGCACCCAGGAAACAAGCACGATGAGGACCAGACCGAAGATCGTCTTGGCGGAACTCTCGACTCCGACAGGCAATCCGAGCGGATCGACCGCTAAACGGATAGCCACTGCCACCATGATCCAACGAACCGGACGGCGCAGATGCTTGAGCAACACCTCATCTACGGGAGAACTGCTGCGTCGGGCGAAGTGTCCCAGGACTCTGACGAGGACGAAATGACAAACCAGAGCAGTCCCGGCCGCAAGCAGCACCACAACAATGGGCCAAAGCCATCTCTGCCAGCTCAACAGAATGTCCCACATGTCCGTGCCCTCCATGACAAGACCTCTCATGCTGCGACGCAACCTGTCCGTAGCGTCACAAGCGATCGACCGGTGTTGTTCGGCTCGCCCCTCATGCTACAAAGGTCTCGGGATCGTGCAAGGACAAACTCCCTTCGGCAAACCTCCGTCGCCTTGGCGCAGACTCCAAGACAGCGATATCCCGGCAGTGATGAGGCAGCCGTGGCCTGGCGCATCGGGCACAGTGTTTGGGACCCGATGTGGGGTGCTGAAGGAGAATTCGCAGAGCAGTCACACGCATCCACGGGATGCCGGCAGATGCTCTCTCTGCAACTGTGGCTGCCGGTGACAGCCGTCTGGGGACTGTTACGCGCCGCCCTCGCCTTCCGCAGGCTGATTGGCATCGGTCGTACCGGTACCTTCTGCCTGATCGGGGGCAACCGTTTCGGCCGTACTGCTTTTCTGCAATTCCTCGATCAGAGCCTGCTGGTCGGCGACCACCGCCTTGAGGTCGTCAATCTGTTTCCGCAGCGAGGCCGTCGCACTGACCTGGCCTTCGGCGCGCGTGCTCAGATGCGTGATCACCTGCTCGGCCTGCTGCGCCAGGACGGCGGCCTTGTCTCGCTCCTGAGCCAATTGATCGACCTGTTTCTGAAGCTCGTCGCGGGTCTGGCGCACCACGCTCAGCTCATTCTTCAGGTCGGAGATTTCCCGCATCGCTCGCTCCAGGCCCAGCTCGAGCTTCTTGACCGTGGCCTTGGCCTCGCGGGCATCCTTCTGGGCCTTCTCCAGATCGCCGTCACCACATCCGGGCGTGACCAGCAGGGCCACCGTCAGGAGCAACCCACCTGTCGTCGAGATCGCCGCCCTCAACCGTCCTGTCATTTCCGCTCTCCTGTGGGAACCGGCTCGAAGAACCTGGCACATTGTCTGCGGGCCCGCCGTTCCCAGCCGCGTTTGTGGTAGGCATAGCTGGCGATCAAAGGCAGCACGCTCGTCGCCTCCGCGTAGACCATTTGCTCGCACCCGGTGTCGACCTTGCCCCACGAGGAAGCCTCTTTCAGCGTGGAGCTGGAGCAGGCGCCGTCGCGGACATCGGCCACAGTGATCTGCACGGCGTACTTGTGCATGTCCACCGAATGGCCGAGCACCTCGGCGCAGACGACGGTATCCTGGGCAAAATTCTTGGGCACACCCCCGCCGATCATGAACAGGCCCGAAATATTGGACCGCATCTTGATCTCGGTCAACTCTCGGAAATCCTTCACCGAGTCGATCGAGACGTGCCGGTCGGGGTTCTCGACCTGGTGCTTGACGAGACCGAAGCCCGCGCTGGAGTCGGAGAAGGCCGGGCAGAAGATCGGCACGTCGCACTCGTAGGCCGCCTGAACCAGAGAGTCCTTCTTCTTGGCGTGCTTGGTCAGGTATTTGCCCATCTCTCGGATGAACTCCCGCGACGAATGGGGCCGCTTCTCCAGGCGGTCGGCGATCTTCTTGATGGTCTCGTCGCACACCTGGAGCTGCTCTTCGTCGATGTACGTATCATAGATCCGGTCGATGTACAGCTCTCGGAGCTTGTTATCGTCCACGAACGGGCTGCCTTTGTAGTGCCGAAACCCGATTGCCTCGAAGAAGTCCATGTCGACGATAGTGGCCCCGGTCGCGACGATCGCGTCGACCATGTTGTGACGGACCATGTCGATGTAGACCTGCATGCACCCGCCGGCGCTGGTGCTTCCGGCGATGCACAGCATGATCGTGCAGTCCTTGTCCTCGATCATTCTGGAGAGGATGTCGCCGGCCCGGGCGGTGTCCCTGGCCGTGAACGACATCTTGCGCATCGCGTCGACGATGGCCGTGGCATCGAAGGCCTTGATGTCGATGTGTTCGACAGACTCTTTGAGCAGGTCCTTCTTGTTCATGTCTTTCACCTTATCGCATTCGTCTGATGGTGGCCTGCCTCGCCACGCGTGTCGGTTGCCTTCTGTATTCAGACCCTCCCCCCAGGCCGAGGCCGAGGGATCATTCGCCCCTGCGCGCCGCCATCACGGGGACAGACAACCAATGGCTATCGGTCGAAGATGAACATCGCAATCGCCACCACGGTGGTCCAGAGGTCTCTCTTGCCCCGAGCGGTTTGCGTGATGTTCGACGTGCGAATGATCAGCCCACTGGACTTGTAGACCTGTTCCTTCTCCGACCATGCCTTGTTCGGATCGACTTCGAGACCCAGCGTGGTCCCGAGCATGCCGGCCGCCAGGTCCTCCGACAGGTCGGCGGCTACGTGCTGGTCCATGCCGTGGCCGTGAACCTCGCTGAGATACCCCCATTTTCTTCCGTCTTTCGGAACGGCGATGCCCACCGAAGCGGCAACCAGACGGCCGTGCTCGTCCGTGTCGGCACGGGCCATCACGCAGAAGCATATCTCCCCTGGCGTCAGTTCGGCCAAACCTCTGTCTCGACTGATGATCTTGCATTTGGGAGGTAGAATCGAGGAGACCTGGACCAGGTTCTGCTGGGCCACGCCGGCCTTTCTCAGTGCTTCCTCGAACGACTTGAGCTGGTACTTGTGTCGTCCGACACCCTTGGTCAGGAAGACTTTCGAGGGAACCATGTTCTGCATTTTCACCTCCTTTTCCACTTCTTGAGGACCTGTAGGCCTGTCAACCTAACGTTCGATCAGGCAGCGAATTATAAAGAGCGACGATACCTTGGCAACGAAAATTTTCAGAAGATCAGATAGCTCCCGGCCTTGGCGAGCCTGGCGCCGAGGCGGCCGATGTCCTCCAGGCCTCGGATTCGCCGGGAGGCCCGCCGGCTGACGATGCGGTCGACGGTCAACGGCCCCAACCCGGGCACGCGAAGCAGTTCCAGACGCGAAGCATGATTCACGTCTATGGGAAACCGCTCCGGGTGGTTCCGAGCCCAGACTTCCTTCGGATCGGCGTCAAGCGACAGATGGCCGTGCGGATCGAAGACGATGTCGGCGTCCTTGAAGCCGTACTTGCGCAGGAGGAAATCCACCTGGTAGAGGCGGTGCTCCCGGACGAAGGTCTGAGTCGGATCGGATGATTCGGTCGGGTCTCTATCCAGCGACGCATCGCCGGCGCCGCGCTGGTAGGCGCTGAAGTAAATGCGCTGCATCCGCAGGCGGTCATAGAGGCCACCCATGTACTTGACGATCTCGGCATCGGATTCCCCGGCGGCCCCGACGATAAACTGCGTGGTCTGCTTGACCCTGGCAAAGCGGGTCCCCCGCGCCGTCAGGTGGCTGATCAGCTTGATCGGCTCGATGATGTCGCGGATGTAATCCTTGCGGCTCGACAGCTTGGCGAGATTCTTCTGCCCCGGCGTTTCGATATTCAGAGAGACGGCGCTGGCCAGCGAGACTGCTTCCTCGACGGCCGCGGCGCTGGCGCCGGGAATGACCTTCAGATGGATGTATCCCTTGAATCCGTGCCGGCGTCGGAGCAGCCGGGCAGTGGCAGTGAGCCGATCCATTGTGGCGTCGGGCGAACCGACAACGCCGGAACTGAGGAACAGCCCGAAGACCTTCTTCCGGCCGTAGTAGTCCAGGAACACGCTCGCGGTCTCCTCCGGACTGAGGCTGCACCGGCGGATGTCCTGCTGCTCCCGGAGCGGACAATACTTGCAGTCGTTCGTACAGACGTTCGAGATCAGGCTCTTGAACAGGACGCTTCGCCCTCCGCTCGGCAGCGTGACCGGGTAGATCCACCGGCCGTCCTGGCCGCGATGACGACCTTCATCCCTGTTCGTGCCACAGGCGCAGGCCAGGTCGTACTGTGCGTCAGCGCTGAGAATCTCCAGCTTGTCCTGCGTGTTCGGCCTGGAAACGATCCCAATCATACCTGCCCCAATCCCATCCTTGTCCACAGGGCAACGCACCGGAAGTCCGTGAGACGATGGTGCCGACAGGTATTCTACCGCGGGAGCGGCTGCTCGCAAAGCGCGAAGAGCGGAGATTTGGCGAAAAGAGGCTGCCTGCAAGAAATCGCTGCGTCGACCATCCGAGCGTAGCGACCTTAGATCAGCGATCGAATGCGGTCGTCCAGTGCCTTCTGATCGGTGGCGAAGGCTTCGAAGGCACTGAGATTCATCAGAGCGTCGAGACCGATGTCACCTCGCGAGAGCCGCTGTTTCCACTTCGCCAGGACAGGGATCTTCCCGTCGGCCGTCGCCGTATCGATGTCCTCGGTCGACCAGTCCGGCAGGAAATCCTCGAAACCATGCCGGCCGAAATAGGACTGAACGTCCTCGGCGGTCATGCTGTCAACGTCCTCGCCCAGAAGGCCTGCGACGCAGCCTTTGAACGCATCGGGAACGTCCCAGAGCGTCGCGGCGTTGAAGTCCTCGAAGCGGATGCCGTCGGCCAATGGAACATCCGGGTCGGCATCAATTTGGGGCGACAACCGTCCGGCGGGTCTCTCCTCATACTGCGCCGCGGCCTTGGTCGGCATCGTCAGCACGTCGAGCCCCGCCAGAGCCCCGACCTGCGAGCCCTCGCGCATGCTGGCGCCGATCAGCAGGGAGCGCGTCCGACCGGCGTGCCGCAGTCCGGTCAACATCCGCTGTGTCGCCAGCGTCGCCTTCTCTCCGACGTTCTGTCCGTCCCCCAGCCTGCTGTCGGCGACGAAGGCATTGAGCCTGCCCATGAAGACGTTGACGAACCGCGGCTGGGCGATCAAGGCGGCGGCGTAGTTCTGCCGGGCGGAGAAGCCCAGAGTGAAGTTGACCGGGACGCCTTCGGCCCCCAGCCTTCGCGCCGCCAGCAGGCCGGCCGGTGTCAGCGGCACCTTCACGTAGAACCGCTCCGGGCAGATGTCGAAGTACCGCTTGCCGTACGCGACCGAACGCTCCACATCGTGACCGAGGTCGGTGTGCAACTCGACGCTCACGTGCGCGTCGAACATTTCGACGAGCCGCAACGCGTGGTAGGCATTCAGGACAAACGCAATCTCCAGTATCAGTCCCGAGGAGTATCGGGACTCGTCGATCCCGGGCGCCACCCGGCGGATCGCCTCGGCTACTTCGCGAACGAAACCATCGTAGAGCCCCTTCTGAATCTCTTTGTTGAGCAGCGTGTTGTTGGTTGTCAACGCCTCAAATTCACAACACCACAGCGCTTTGGCCTCGTCGATATCCCCAGTGTCCAGCCACAATCGAGTGCCCAGTGCGCGCACCTTCTGCCAGATCGGTTTCTCGCGATACCCCTGCTCGGGGCCGCCAAACTGATGGGAGAAGTCACGACGGGCCAGATCATATGCCAATTCGGCAATCGCTTCCGTGTCAATCATTCCCGTTCTCCTTCCCTGAAGCGCCACCCGAACGTGAAAGGCGTTCGGTATACGTCGCATTTGTCCTGTTGGTCCAATGCTGCTCTTACGTCAACCGTGCACGCAGAGTTTGAGCAATTGCCCCAAATGTGCGGAGGTCGGGATTCTGCGATGTCCGTGGCGGCATCAGAGCCTGCTCGGATCGATGACGACGTGCTTGATGCTCTTTCTCAGGTACGTGTACGTAGTATGGACGAGGCCATCGGCTGTCTGAATGACCGCCGGATAGGAGTATTCGCCGGGTTGGTCTTCGAGGGTCAGCACCATGTCCCAGTTCTGCCCATCGGACGAGACCGCCACGTTCAGCGGGCTGCGGCCCTGAGTGGTGTTGTTGAACACGAGCAATTGTCGCCCATCTCTGAGCGTGACCGCATCGATGCCGGCGTTGGGGTTGGGCAGGCTCGTAGAGGTCAACGGACTCCAGGAGCGGCCGCCGTCGTCCGACCAGGTCTGGGCGACGAATCCCTTGCCCCGCGTGCGGCAGAGCATCTGGAGCCGCCCATCCCGATACTTCAGGATGGTCGGCTGGATTGCCGGCATGGTCTGACCATCGTTCAGTGGGCCGATGACATACCAGTCCTTCAGGTCGTTGGTGATCTCCAGGTGAATCTGCCAGCCGTTGTGTTCGCTGCTGGACGGGCACAGGATGCGTCCGTCGTCGAGCTGGATCGGTTTGTTCTTGATCGGCCCCATCACCTGTGGAGGCAGCCGCTTCTGCCGTGTCCATGCCTGGCCGTCGTAGTCCGAGACGCTGTACTCGCCCCACCACTCTCGCGGCGTGGGCCCAACCTTGAAGAACAGCACCAGAGGGCCGGTCCTGGGCTGGAACAGCACCGGATTCCAGCAGGGATACCGCCTCTGCACCGACATCACGCCGTTGGCCACTTCCGTCGGCCTGGACCACTGGCCGTCGATCAGACGGGAGACCCAGATACCGACGTCGTCCTCGCCCTCGTCGGCGCCAGCGAACCACGCCGCGACGATCTGGCCGGTGCGAGTCTGCTCGATGGTCGACGCATGGCAGCCCGCCGTTGGTCTATTCTCCAGAGCGAAGATCAGTCGTGCCTCTACCACCGCGGCCTGCGAGTCCGGATTCGCATCTGCTCTCATGGTCGCAAGTCCCCCAACAAGAACCACGCTCAGTCCCAGAACCAGTCCACATCGTCTCATCATGCACCTCGCGCCAAGCTCACGATCCGTACAGTTCGGTTCCGATCCGCTTGGACCAGAACCCTGACCACGCTATGTTCGTCCTTGCCCCTGCCTCTGTAAAGGACTTCTCCGCTCATCCGGCCAGAAACAAGTGCGGGATGGCACGCTTTCCCGTCAGAGCTTTCCGCATTCGCGGAGGATCGCGTCGATGGTGCGATCGTAATCCCCAGGGTCGGGGCGGTAGCTATCGTCATAGTACCAGAGGCCCTCCGACAACCGGCGATCCCCACCAATGAGATGCGAGAGATGCTCAGGGTAGACTTGTACCCCCAACGAGTGCCAACTGGCGGCGCACATTTCGATCCTCACACGTCCTTGCCTGTCAAAGGTCACAGACTGCGGTCGAAGGTCGCGGATCACTTGGGGAAACCGGGTAATCTCTTCAGGCGAAAGACGCCTCCATATGTAAACGCCAGGCTCCAGTTCCTTTGCAGCCCACCGACAGCCTTCTAATAGGGCCTGGTGATCGGTCTCGCACAGCAGCCGTGCCCGCGCCGCAAGTATCTCACGTGCGTCCTCGTCGACCAGTTCCAGCAGGGCCTGACGCTCGCTCTCCGTCCCGAACTGCGCAGGCCACTGCTCTGACCCACATGCCTGCTGGACACCGTCATCCTTCATGTGGTTGTTACAGCCACCCAGGATACGGCAAATGACGATACCAGCTAAGAGCACTGGCGCTGCGGTTCTCGCATCCATCTTGGTCTCTCTCAAACGGAAACGCCCTCAACCCCATTCGGTTCGTTCATCATCCCAGGACAGGATGCTGCTCGGGCAACACCGCGCCCCATTCGCTGGACTGCTTCGAACGTGACTTCCTCCGATTTCACACGCTACCGCACTATGATACTCCCATGACTGCCACACCGTCCACACAGAACCATCACGCACAAGAAGCGTGCGAAACAGAGGCAATTCCCCTCGTTTCTGGTGCGAAAACCAGGGCAAAGGTGAAGAATCGGCCCAAGTCCAAGTGCGGAAATTGTCCCGATATCCACAAAAAGCGGGAGGCTGCGCGCCTCCCAGGACCGAGGCATCTTGTTCTCATAGCAGCATTTGGGTATGCTGGATGCGTGGGGAAATGGGTCGAGCGGGTGATGGATCACGGGGATGGGCAACTTTGGTGACGATGGGCCACGACGGACAATCTGCTTACAGCCATCTGCGAACGGCGACGCATGGCAAGGTGCCGGCGTCGGACATGCAGGGGGTCGTTTTCGATATCAAGAAGTACGCCATCCACGACGGCCCGGGGATTCGCACGACGGTTTTCTTCAAAGGCTGCCCGCTGCGGTGCCGCTGGTGTCATAATCCCGAGAGCTGGAAGGCGACGCCGGAGCCCAGCTTCCGGCAGGGCCGCTGTGTCCGCTGCGGGCGGTGCGAAGCCGTCTGCCGGGAAAAGGCCATTGCGTTCCCGGACGGCTATCCCGTGACGGACGTGGAGAAGTGCATCCTCTGCGGCCAATGTGCTGTCGAATGTCCCGCGGGCGCCAGGGAGATCATAGGGCAGCAAATGACCGTGGCCGAGGTGATGGCCGAGGTCGTCAAGGACGTGATCTTCTACGACCAGTCGGGCGGCGGGGTCACGTTTTCCGGCGGGGAGCCGCTGATGCAAGGCGATTTTCTGCTGGCGTTGCTGAACCACTGCCGGGCTGAGGGCATACATACAGCAGTCGATACGACCTGTCACGCCAGGGGCGATCTGGTCCGGCGGGTCGCCGAGATCGCCGATCTGTTCCTGTGCGATATCAAGCACATGGATTCGCCCATACACGAACGGTATACAGGCGTGCCGAACAACCTGATCCTGGCTAATCTCAGGATGTTGGCCGAGGCGGGCAAGAAGTTGATTGTCCGGATTCCAATCGTACCAGGGTTCAACGATGATACGGCCAACATTGAGAATACGGCCCGGTTCGCCCAGTCGTTGCCGACGGTTAAACGGATTGATATCCTGCCCTACAACCGGGGCGGGCTGGAGAAATCAGTCCGGCTGGCTGCAGGCTTCGACCTGATGGAGAGCCAGAACCCAAGCGATGAACAGATGGCCGAGATTGCCAGGACCCTGCGTGGGTATGGGTTCGAAGTCACGATAGGTGGATAGACGATGAACGAGCGTGTCAAGAAGCTTCGCGAGCAGAGCGTCGAAACGCACCCTTACATTTCCAGCGAGCGGGCCGAGCTGATGACCCAGTTCTATCAGAGCGGGGCCGCCTGGCGAGAGAGCGTCCCTGTGACACGGGCTCTGGCCTTCCGGCACCTGATGGAACATAAGACTGTCTACATCGGCGACGGGGAACTGATCGTGGGCGAGAAGGGCCACGCCCCGAAGGCGACTCCGACCTATCCGGAGTTGTGTTGCCATACGCTGAGCGACCTGGACATTCTCGACTCCCGCGAGAAGACTTCATTCGCAGTAAGTCCCGAGGTACGAAAGGTCTACGCCGAGAAGATCATCCCCTTCTGGCAGGGCCGCACCATGCGGGACCGCATCTTCCGCGAGATGAGGGATGAATGGAAGGCCATCTATGAGGCCGGCCTGTTCACGGAATTCATGGAGCAGCGATCGCCAGGCCACACCGTGCTGGACAACAAGATCTATCGCAAGGGCATGCTCGATTTCAAGCAGGACATCCAGTGCAGCCTGGACAGCCTGGACTACTTCGACGACCCACAGGCTTATGCCAAACAGGAAGAGCTTAAGGCGATGCTCATCTGTGCCGATGCACTGGTCCGCTTCGCCGAGCGTCACGCCGAGAAGGCCCGCGGCCTAGCGAAACAGGAGTCCGATCCGCAGCGAAAAGCGGAGTTGGAGCGAATCGCCCAGGTCTGCTCGCACGTTCCGGCCCACGCGCCGCGCGACTTCTGGGAGGCCCTTCAATACTACTGGTTCGTCCATCTCGGCGTGACTACCGAGATGAACCCGTGGGACTCGTTCAACCCAGGCCGCCTGGACCAGCACCTCTATCCGTTCTACCGGCGAGGACTCGACGAGGGAACGCTGACCGCCGAGCAGGCCAAAGAACTGCTCCAGTGCTTCTGGGTGAAGTTCAACAATCAGCCGGCCCCGCCCAAAGTGGGCGTGACAGCCGCCGAGAGCGGCACGTACACCGACTTCGCGCAGATCAATAGTGGCGGTCTGAAAGAGGACGGTTCCGACGGCGTCAACGAAGTGACGTTCCTCGTACTCGACGTGGTCGAAGAGATGCGGCTCGTACAGCCGAGTTCCTCCATCCAGGTCAGCAAGAAAAACCCCGACCGTTTCATCAAACGAGCGACGAAGATCATCCGCACCGGGTTCGGTCAGCCTTCGGTGTTCAACTGCGATGTAATCGTCCAGGAACTGGTCCGCATGGGCAAGTCCGTGGCGGACGCTCGCAACGGCGGCTCCAGCGGTTGCGTCGAGGTCGGCGCGTTCGGCAAGGAGAGCTACATCCTGACCGGCTACTTCAACCTGCCCAAGGTCCTGGAGCTGACGTTGAACAACGGTGTCGATCCGAGGACAGGCCGACGTCTCGGCCCGCAGACGGGTGACCCGGAGCAATTCGAGGTTTTCGAGCAGCTTTTCGAAGCGTACCGTCAGCAGCTCAACTATCTGATGGACATCAAGATGCGGGGCAACAACGTCATCGAACGCCTCTACGCGACGTACATGCCCGCCCCGTTTCTGTCGATCCTGATCGACGACTGCATCGCCAAGGGCAAAGACTACCACGACGGCGGCGCCCGCTATAACACCAACTACGTTCAAGGCGTCGGGCTGGGCACGATCACCGATGCACTGACCGCCATCAAATGCCATGTGTTCGATCACAGGGATGTGTCGATGTCACGACTGTTGGCGGCGCTACGCAGCGATTTCGAGGGCGAAGAAGCACTGCGGCAGACCCTCCTGGAACGGACCCCCAAGTACGGCAACGACGACGACTACGCCGACGACGTCATGCGCTCGGTGTTCGAGGTCTACTTCCAGGCGGTGGACGGACGGCCCAACACCAGAGGCGGCCGCTACCACATCAACCTGCTGCCAACGACGGTCCATGTGTACTTCGGCTCGGTGATCGGCGCGACGCCGGACGGCCGCAAGGCGGGCCTGCCGCTCTCGGAGGGCATCTCGCCTGTCCAGGGTGCCGACCGCTACGGGCCCACGGCCGTGCTCAAGTCCGCCGCCAAAATGGACCACGCCCGCACCGGCGGGACCCTGCTCAACATGAAGTTCAACCCCCAGGTCCTCGACAGCGACGAGAGCCTCGACAAGCTCACGCAACTGATCCGCTCCTACTTCCGGCTCGACGGCCACCACATCCAATTCAACGTCGTCGACGCCGAGACGCTCCGCGAGGCCCAGAAGCACCCCGAGCGGAACCGCGACCTGATCGTCCGCGTCGCCGGCTACAGCGACTACTTCGTCGACCTCGGTCGCGACCTCCAGAACGAAATCATCGCCCGCACCGAACAGAACGCCCTCTGACCATCTCGTCGGATCTCTCCGGCGAAGTAGACCGGGCTTCGGTCTCGCGTTGCGATTGAGGCGGCGGCGTGGTAGACTGAGGCGGTCCGAGAGATCCTGTTAGGAGGTCCACCATGAGAACGGTGTGCGTGTGGAGCGTTCTGTTGCTCGCAGGCGGCGCACTAATCGGTCGCGGGGCGACGTCGCAGGAGAGCGAACCGGCCGAGTTCATCAAGATGCATGTGGCACAGTTCGCCCCGCTGTGGACGCAGGCCAATCTCACGTACTGGGATGCCACCACGACCGGCCAGAAGGACGCGTGGGACAAGTATGAGGCCCTGCAACTGAAGATTCGGCAGCTCTACAGCAATCGGGAGGACTTCGCGCGGATCAAGGCGTTCAGAGAAGCCGGCCCCATCGCCGATCCGCGCTTGGCCCGCCAGATCGAGAAGCTCTACTACGCCTACCTGCAAAACCAGATCGAGCCGGAGCTACTCACGCAGATCGTGGAGCTCGACACGCAGATCCAGAAGACCTACAACAGCTACCGAGGTTCCGTCGGCGGCCAGCTCGTCACCATGAGTGACATCTACACGCTCATGACGACGGAGAAGAACACCCCCAAGCGAGAGGCGGCGTGGCGTGCCAGCAAGCAGGTTGGCAATGTCATCATCGAGGACTTTCTGCGCCTGGTGAAGCTGCGCAACCGGGCGGCGAAGAAACTCGGCTTCGACAACTACCACACCATGACCATCGTCACGGGCGAGCAGGACGTCGTACAGCTCGACCGCATCTTCGATGAACTGGACGCCCTGACCCGCGAGCCATTCGCCAGGCTAAAGAAGGAGTTGGACACGATCCTGGCCAAGAGCTACGGTATCGCCCCGGCGGCGCTGATGCCCTGGCACTACCACGATCCGTTCTTCCAGCGGACACCACTCGTCTATGAGCTGGACCTGGACCGGTACTACAAGGGTCGCAAGGTCGAAGACCTGGCGAGACGCTACTATGCTGGCGTGGGCCTGCCCGTCGACGACATCCTGGCCCGCAGCGACCTGTATGACCGCGAGGGGAAGTACCCGCACGCCTACGGCTTCGACGCCGACCGCGAGGGCGACGCCCGCGTACTGGCCAACCTCCAGGACACCGAGCGATGGATGGAGACCCTCCTGCACGAGCTGGGTCACGCCCTCTACAGCAAGTACCACGATCGTAACGAGCCTTGGCTGCTGCGCGAGCCGGCGCACAGTTTCACGACCGAGGCGGTCGCTATGTTCTTCGGTCGGCTCAGTCGCAACGCCGCCTGGATGCAGCAGGTGCTGGGCTTGTCCGACGAGGAAACCGCCAGAATCAAGGCGGTCAGCGACCGCTACCTCCAGTTCCAGCAGATCCTTTTCGTGCGCTGGGCACTGGTCATGTACCATTTCGAAAAGGCCCTGTATGCCGACCCCGGCCGGGACCTGAACACGCTCTGGTGGGACCTCGTCGAGAAATACCAGTTCCTCCGGCGGCCGCCGGGGAAGGCCGACGCCGGGTGGGCCTCGAAGCTGCACTTCACCACCGCCCCCTGCTACTACCACAATTACATGCTGGGCGAGCTGCTGGCCTCGCAATGGGACCACTACCTCGTCCACCAGATATTGAGGCTTGATTCGGACGAGGGGCTCAGCTATGTTGGCGACGAGCGCATCGGCAGGTATTTCCGTGACAACGTGCTCGGCCCGGGGGCCCGCTACCAGTGGGACGAGATGATCGTCCGAGCCACGGGCGAGCCGCTGACGCCCAGGTACTTTGTCGAGCAGTTCATCAAGTGACATCGACGCGCAGCCGGCGTCCAGACACGAAGCAGGTGCTATGGTCTATCTCATCTCGATTCTTATCTATCTGTTGGCTCTGACGGGCATCGGCATCTACAAATCCCGGCAGGTCAAGACGCAGGCGGACTTCGCCGTCGCCGGCCGGACGCTGTCCCCCTGGGTGCTGGTTTGCACCATGCTGGCAGCCTGGATTGGCACCGGATCGATCGTAGGCAACGCGGGCAAGACGTACGAGAGCGGTCTGGCGGCGCTAATCATCCCCACTGGCAGCGTGATCGGCATGATCCTGCTGACTTGGGTTGCTCCCCGCGCGCGCAGCTACGAGGCCTATTCGGTGCCGGAGATCATCGGCTCCCGCTATGGAACAGTCGCGAGGCTCCTGGCGGTCTTGTCCCTCATCATCGCGTATATGGTGATCGTCAGTTACCAGTTCAATGCGGGCGGGGCCGTGCTGCACGTGATCCTGACCGACGATTCCGGTCGGTCGCTCCTGCCGCTGCCATGGGCGACCGTCATCGCGGCGGTCTTCATCATCACCTATACCGTTCTCGCCGGCCTGATGAGCCTGGCCTATACCGATGTCGTCACCGGGATCATCATCACGCTGTCGCTGATCGTCGCCTTCCCGATCCTCTGGGGCCGAGCCGGCGGATGGGAGGGCATGGAGGCGAGCTTCGCCGCGATGGGCAAGCCCGAACACATGCAGTTCTGGGGTGTGTTCAGCAAGGCGGAGATCATTAACTTCATCCTGCCCGTCTTTCTGCTGATCATGGGGGACGCCAACCAGTACCAGCGGTTCTTCGCCAGCAAGAGCGCCAAAGGAGCCAGGAGCGCGGTGACCTTCATGATCTTCGCCGTGCTGCTGGTCGAAAGCCTGATCATCCTGGAGGCTTGGGTCGCCTCCAGCATGATTCCGGATGCGGCCTTTGGCAAGTACGTCTTGATCTACGCCGCCAAGAACCTCATGCCCACCGTCCTGGGCCTGTTTTTTCTGATCACCATCGTGGGCATCATCATTTCGACGGCCGATTCGTTTCTGTTGATCCCTGCGACGACAGCGATTCGCGACATCTACCTGAATCATGTCAATCCGAAAGCCTCGGAGAAACACGTGGTCTTTTTGAGCCGGCTGATGGTGCTGGTCTTCGGCATCATCGCCTACCTCGTGTCGCTGGCGTTCGCCAAATCGACCACCATTTTCGAAAAGGCCCTGTACGCGTATACGATTTACGGGGTGGCGATCACTCCGTGCCTGGTGGCTGCCCTCTTCTGGAAGGGAGCAACCGGATATGGAGCGATCGCGTCGATCCTCACTGGGACGATAACGACGCTGGTCTGGTCGGCGCTCGACAAGGGCCATCTTCCGGCCTGGGCCGCCGAACTCGATGCCGTACTGCCGGCCATCACTCTGTCGGTGCTGGCGCTGATCACTGTCAGTTGGCTCACCGGCAAGAAAGCCGCGGAGTCGAGCTGATCATGTTCCCGACGGAAACATACACCGGGCGGAGAAGGCGCCTGCGGAACCAAGTATCGTCGGGGGTAATTCTGCTTCTGGGCAATGATCCTTCCCCTGTGAACTACCCCGATAACTGCTATTCCTTCCGGCAGGACAGCACGTTCCTGTACTTCTTCGGGCTCGATGAGCCGGGGCTCGCGGCGGTGATCGACGTAGACGAAAGGACCGAATGCCTCTTCGGTGACGACGTGACCATCGATGAAGTGATCTGGACGGGTCCACAGACACCGCTTCGCGAGAAGGCCCGGCGCGTGGGCGTGACGCAGACCGCCCCGAGTCCGGATCTGGCGTTCGTCCTGGAGAAGGCGAGCAAACAAGGCCGGGCGATCCACTTTCTTCCGCCCTACCGTCCTGACCATCTCCTGTGGATTGCCGAGTTGCTGGGCTTCCCGCCGGAAGCCGTCGGTGGACTGGCGTCCGAGACGCTGATTCGCGCGGTGGTCGCGCAGCGATCGGTGAAATTGCCCGAGGAAATCGAGCAGATCGAGCTGGCCTTGAGCGTCTCGTATCAGATGCAGACGGCCGCAATGAAGATGACCAGGCCCGGGGTGGTCGAACGCGAAATCGCCGGCGCCATGGCAGGCATTGCGATGGCTTTGGGCGTGCGTTTCGCCTTCGAACCGATTTTCAGCATTCATGGCGAGACGCTGCACAATCCCTTTCACAACAACGTGATGAAGGCCGGGGATATTGCGGTCAACGATTCGGGCGCCGAGTCGCCCCTGCGATACGCCAGTGACATCACGCGAACCATTCCGGTCGGTGGACCGTTCACACAGAAGCAGCGCGAGATATACTCCATCGTGTTCGATGCGCAGGAAAGCGCCATCGCCGCGATCCGTCCCGGCGTGGAATTCCGGGACGTCCATCGCCTGGCCTGTGTGAGGCTGGTGACCGGACTCAAGGAACTGGGGCTGACGAAGGGCGATCCGGAGGAAGCAGTCGAGGCGGGCGCTCATACGCTGTTCTTCCAGTGTGGCCTCGGCCATATGATGGG
>Ga0068714_10002662_pt1 | contig 22572 bp, 14 predicted proteins | sample MTBNYHSulfiMetaG_FD_62988 | JGI IMG/M metagenome (GOLD analysis project Ga0068714, IMG submission 62988) | Enrichment culture microbial communities from rom New York Harbor, USA that are MTBE-degrading - MTBE-NYH (New York Harbor Sulfidogenic)... | ecosystem: Environmental > Aquatic > Marine >... | reverse complement strand
TTTTGTTCCGTTTGATGCTCCTGTTCCGCTGTTGGTTTGTCCATTGCTGCACTGGATGGTCCAGGAGAAGCTGTCGCCTTCAGGGTCGTTGATCGGGATGCTCCAGGTGAGGCTTAACGGCTGGTTTGTTGAGGCATTCGCCGGGGATGGTACCCCAAAGGTCGGTGGAAGGCTTGCTTTGGTCGTTAACGTGAACCATTTTCTGTTGTAGATACCACTTCCTGCAGGAGGGTCCGTTGCATTGACCCAGACGGTGTAGGTGGTTGAGTACGATAATCCGGTGAGTGCGAGTGTTTTGGTCCCGTTCGAAGCAGCAGAGCCACTACTGCTTTGTCCATTGCTACATTGGATAGTCCAGGAGAATGGGTCCCCTTCAGGGTCATTTATGGGGATGCTCCAGCTAAAAGACCGTGGATTGTTTATCGATCCGTTCGCGGGAGAAGGTACACCAAAGATTGGTGGAGAGTTGTAGGCACGCGGACAGATAATAATCGCTTGTTCGACTATCGTATGCTGATAGACTGAGGAGTAATTCTGTAGATACCACTGATAAGGCAGCGAGGCTATTGGGGACCCGAAGCCGACGCTGTAGATATCATGGGAGACGTTGTTTGCGTCATTATGGTCGGTTGCGGCTGGGTTCTGAACATTTGCCTCCGGGTCGCTGATAGCGATTTTTGAAAGATTGGAGTTGACGCCCGCACAGGTGACATAATGGCCTTTCAATCGCGTTTGTTCAGGGTAATATTCCGTTCTAAACGCCCAGTCGAAATTAAACGGGGCGCTGTTCATCCACCCCTGGCCTGGGAGATAGTTATCAAATGTCGAGAAGTAGAACCATTCATAGTGAGCCGCGTCAGGAGGTGGGGTGACTTCCTGGACATCGAAATAGTAGAGTTGATTTGGAACAAGGAGTACAGAGGGGGTAAAGTGAAACTGGACCCAGGTGGGAACATTTAAAACTCCGGGGATGAGCGTAGAACTTGCGATTGGTTGACCACCAAGCTGGCTGTAGACGTTTATCAAAACCGGGCAGGGAGGGCCGTTGCTGACTAAGGTGATGTTGATAGCATCAAGTTTATTGACAGTTGGCCGAAAGCTTTGGTAATCCCACCAGCTTTGTGGCTGTAGGTTATCATTTGCCGATCCAAATAACATCTGCATCTGATCAGGGAGTTTTTCTGTCTCATTGTAAAAGCCCAATAAGAGGATCACATCTTGGCATTGCTCAATTTGATCCTCGATAAACGAGAAGTTCGGTGCGAAATATTTGTTGACCGTGAATATCGGGGAAAGTCCCTTGTTGATGAGCCAGTTTTGAATCGCGTTTCTCATGTCTGTGATGTTCGTTGTCCCTTTTGTAGTCGTATTCATCTGCACAGCAAGATCTTCGATGAGGAACGGAACGTTAGTTTTCAGATGGTCATCACCGACCCCGTAGTTTTGCACGAGCGTGAAGTTGTCGACACCATCGCCTGGTTGTCCGGTGGGGTCATCAAATTTCGAGTCAAACCACCAGAAACAGTTCGCCACGGCTGACGGACCGCAGTACGCCCATTTGGCGATATCATCTCCCGTCTGGGCTGTGTTAAGCGCACGGTTTGGACCAGGTGCTATAATAATCTCCCCGGGGTTTACTGCACTTCCGACGGGGACTACCTGGATGTCGTCTCCCGCGGCAGCGGTATCGGCAATGCCGTTGCCTCCATCGACGATGCTTTTCCATTGGTCTTGTCGTTGGTCGAAGTCAGGCATCCCTTTCGGCGCATAGTTTGGATACGCTGGTTTGTAGTACCAACCTGGTTCCTGGGTCGGGTCCACCCGAAGCAGATAATCCTCTGATTCCCCATCTTCAAACGAGCCCTCGCCAGTCCAATTCATCATCACCGGTATTTCGGTAATGGAGAAACGCGTCCAGACGTGCCCAGGGTTTGGTCCGATGGTGAAATTTGGTGGTGCAAGTGCTGAGAGAGGGCCGATGTACAGTGGTGGTACGATGAAATTGACTAAGACATGTTCTCCTGGGTTTCCCCAAGCTCCGTTCTGATTCCAGTCCATAAGCACGTTGACATACGCTGGAAGGTACTCTGGATGTCCTGGCATAGTGTTATGCACCCAGATGTCCACGTTCATACCCCAAACAGCGGTTTGTCCTGTAGTACCTAAAGCGGTGCCTGAGTATCCAGGGAAGGGAACGATTGCAAGTGTCGCATTAATCGTGTAAGGTTGGGGCATGAGCAGACCAGCGTCGTTATCCTGGAATGTTTCGTCTTGGTCGTAGGGTGGAAATCCTCCAGGGCACCATCCTGCGTTGCCTTCAAATTCAAAATCGACTGTTTGACCGAACCATGCGCCGAAATTATTGTGTTGAATCCAGGCAGCTGGTCCACATCCCACGCAGGTTGGAAATGCACCAGTAACACCAGTTGGTGGATATGCGAGATGATTGACACCCTCGGGGGCGTCACCGTAATCACGGTAGTCTCCAAAGGGGTGATTTTGGCTTTGTTTCTGTGTGCTGTTCCATGCGATGACCGCAACGGTGCTTGAGGTAAGCAGTAGCATTAAAATTAGTATGGAAATAAGTTGCTTTTTCATAATAGATTCCTCCGCTTGTGTTGTTATCATCGTCCATATATAAAAACATGATTAATGTTTCTTGTAACAAATGTTAAGAAAAATAATTTCTTTCTTACTATGAATATGATACTTATATTTCTTATTTATAAATTTTTTAAATTTAAAAAAAATTTATTTAATGAAATTATATAACATAGTGCTGATTATATTAGGATATAAAATTAAGACAGTATTAAAAAAAGTAAGAAAAACACAAACAAACCAATGATTTATTGCTTTAACTAAATGCGAAAAACAAAATTAAGTTTTCATTGGAATTACTGTACATTCGCAGATTTCCCCATATGCACCATCAACAACCCACCGATAACAAGCACACCACCACAGACAAACATCCCGGTGATCTGCTCCCCGAACAACACTGCACTAATGATTGTAGAAAGCACGGGGATGAAATATAGAAACACGCTGATCTCAGAGGCGGACCTCACCTCAAGGGCGACATACCACAGGACATACCCCACAACGGTCGGCAACAACGCTAGGAATAACACTGCACCCCATCCGCGCAGCGAAAGTTCTGTCATTTCAGCAATCAACGACGGAGAAACAAACGGCAGAAGGCCAAGGCACCCAAGCAGCACCGCATACACAGTAAGCGACAACGCGGAATAGCGCTGCAACAACTTTTTTCCCGCAATCGTGTATCCTGCACCCACAATCGCAGAAATCAACACTGCTAACGCAGCTGCCAGATACCGTACCTCAAGTGGGTCACTACCATTACCGGTTACTGAGATAATTATGACACCGGCAAGTGAAAGTGGCACACCAACCGCGATGTTCTTCGTAAGCTTCTCTTTTAATAGAATGGTTGCGAAAATGACCGTGAAAATCGGAATGGTTGCAATGATCAGGCTTGCGGCAGAAGCAGAAAGATACACCTCACCATAGTTCAGCCCAAGATGATACACGACAATCCCAAAAAACCCTAAAAAAAACAGCGGCATGACGTCCTTTTTCTTTAATGGAGTAAATTTCGTAGGTGCGACCAGCAGAAACAGCAAGAATACCATACAGACAACAAAAAGACGCAGAATCGTCAGATTGACCGGGCTAAGCTCCTCAAGTCCGATTTTGATGAACGGGAATGCAAACGCCCAGAAAACGATGGGAAGAAGAATCACTACATAAAAATATCGATATGCAAACGATGATTTTTTTTCGTGCGTCGCTGACATAGATGGCAGGGGACAAAATACACTCGTTATATAAAGTCAATGGAAAAAATTCACCAGTGTTCGTGATGGATGATCTCCTTTACCGTCTTTCTTTTTTTTGACTGTAACAGGGTCTTGGTGAATCGCTCGACAATCCCTTTCTGAGCCACCGGATAGCCAAGTGGTGTCAGCGCCACGATACGGATCCTCCGAGGGATGTCAAGAAGTTTTTTTAGCTTCTCCTCATGAAACCCTGCGACCCAGCAGGTGCCAAGGCCAACGTCAGTTGCAGCAAGGATCAAATGTTCAACGGCAATCGCCGCATCCACCGTGTAATACTGGATGGAATTTTTCGTCACGCTCTCTGTGGGGTCAGCACAACATACAATCAAGACTGGTGCTGTTTTCAACCAGCGGTTAATCACGCTTGTCTTTGCGATGTGTGCGATGGTTTCTGTGTTCTTAATGACAATGAACCGCCAGCATTGCTTATTAGCGGCGGATGGCGCAAGCCGTGCACATTCTAAAACATAGAGGATCTTCTCATCTTCAACAGGTTTTTCACTATACTCACGAATGCTTGTCCTGGCGTGAATCACATCGATGAACTCCATACTGCTTCCTCGTTTGGTTCTCGTGGGGATAACAAAGAAAACGATATAAACGCTCTGGTACAAATAACCAGAGATCGACAGAAAAAAGAAAGTCATACAATAAAGATGAAGCGAGAGGAGAAAAAATCCTGACAACCGATAGGGTAGAGGAGCAGAACAAATTCATTGATACGATCACTAAATATGTTTCAACAGGTGTTGGTTACAATCGGGATGTATCCGAACATCAACGCAATAAAAAAAAAAGATGCAGAGGAGGAGCCAGCAAGGCACCTCATCACCTTTTGTTTTTTTATTATAGAGCGGTCTGGTTTGGCTTACGACCGGAGAGCACGCAGGATGGACAAGATCGTTCCTGCATTACCACCAGTGTCTGCCCGTCGTTGGAAGATCCTTGAGAAGAGTGCTTGCCCCAACCCAATCTTTTCCATGTTAATGTTGCCAACAAAGGTAAACGACCCGTACGCAAACCTATGGAAGGGGCCAAATCGGGACATTGACATCGGCCCGATAAGAAAACCGCCGGTACACTGCTTAAAACTGATAAGGCCTCGCTGTGTCTTGAACGGACCGACCGTCCGATAGTGCGCCCGTACCGCATAGAATGAGACACTGAATCGAGACTGTTGGAAGTTGTAGAAAAAGCCGGTGACCGTGGTATGCAGCACCAATCGTGAGGCAAACGCAGCTCCCACCACAAGCCAGGGCAGGATATGGAACCGCCATTTGGTGATGTTGATCTCATCAGAGGCGCTCTTTCCGTCAACATCGTAGACAACGACCTTAATGGTCCGCGTCAGTGACATTCCATTAAACTGGATGATTGGTTTCCAATACCATTCATAGGGTGTTTCGTTGACCGTGCCTAGTAAAGTACCATCTGCATAAAACTCGACCCGGTCGATGCTGATGTCAGAGACGACATCCGCCGTAATCGTAATTGGGCCATAGACAATGGTGTTTCTACCGATGTTGAAGCGTTCCACGTCATTAAAGTAGAATTTGTTTTCTACTGGTTTGGTGATGGTCACGGATAACTCGGTTTCTGATTTTGTAGTAAACACCCACAACGGCCCTTGAGTCGAGGCGTTCTGATCGTCCCAAGCGACAATACGCCAGTGATACATGGTGTTGTATTCTAGGGGTTCGTCAGGTTGATAGCTTGTATTTGTTATATTGTTTGCAACCAGTACGGGATCACTGGTATTCCCAAAATATACATCATAACGAACGGTGTCTTCCTCATCGGGATCACCACCCTCCCAAGAAAGTGCGACATCTATCGCTACCCCGGTTGACCCGTTTTCCGGTGATTCGTTGCTGGGCATGTGAGGCGGGCTGTTTACTTTCTCTTCGGTAATAAACTCCCAATCTGGTCCTTCAGTGAATAGGCTTTGATTGTCCCAGGCGATGATCTTCCAATAATAACGAGTGCTGTAATTCATTTTCCCTGGGGTGTAGCTTGTGTTGGTGTGATTTGATGCGACTAGGGCAGGTGGGCTTTCCGTCCCGAAGTAGACGTCAAAGGTGACAGGGTCCCCGTCAGGGTCTTCACAAACCCAGCTAAGAGTCTCTAGGACTGAGACGTTTATCGACCCATTTGCAGGGGTCGGCTCACTAGGGACATTTGGGGGGTTGTTTTCAATTGGCTCAGCGCCGGTCCTTGGTACAAAGGGGATGGAGAAGGTTGAGACCACCAGGAGAAAGGTAAGGACGTAGACGGTGCTTATGCGCATAAATGAATCAGTATTCATTTTTCGATTATTCATGGTCATGGTTTTTCCTCCAATATTTATTTTTGACGATTTACATAATACTTGTGAGATATATATAAATTTCTATAAAAAGCCTTAAGGAGAGCCATCAGGAGAAAAAAAAGCAGGTAAACCATCACGGAATAGCAGCACCTCTAAAAGTATTAAACCAGCAAAAAGATACCGCCACAAAATGCTTGCAAAACTCGCTGTGGAACTGATCTTTCTTGCCTCATCGCTCATCACCCTTTATCTTATCCTCCGACGACGATACCTGTACCTTCGCCTTGGCATGAGGAACATCCGGATTGACACCTACTTCCTTGGAGCGCTGCTTGGTCCTCTGTTCATCGTCCTCTTCGGCATCCTTAACGTCTCACAGATTCTTACAGGCCTTGGGGGTGTTGGCAGTCTTAATCCCTTTGGGATTCTTGTATTGTTCCTAGCCATGGTGTTCATGAGCATCTTCCTTGACATCACCGGGTTTTTCGAATACTGTGCACGCATCGCTTTACGATACGCAGGTGGCAACGGACGGCGACTCTTCTTCACCGTGTATATCACAATCTCCCTCCTCACCATCTTTACCTCAAATGACATCATCATCCTGACCTTCACCCCTTTTATCTACTATTTCTCGAAAAACGCAGGTATCGACCCTAAACCCTACCTCATCGCAGAATTTTTCGCAGCAAACACCTGGAGCATGATGCTGTACATCGGAAACCCCACCAACATCATGCTTGCCGTCGCGTTTGACTTGCGATTCGATGAGTACACCAGATGGATGTTCCTTCCGGCGCTTACTGCAGGACTGATGAGCATGACCCTTTTATACATCCTGTTTCGAAAACGCATCAACACGCCACTGCGGCATACAGATGGAATCAATCCACGGTCTGCGATCACCGACAAAAAAAGCACGATTCTTGGGCTTAGCATCCTTATTGGTTGCATCCTCGGCCTTGCGATCGCTCCTTCCCTTGGCATTGACATGTGGGTCATCTCCCTTGGATTCGGACTTGCATTGCTCATCATTCTTCTTTTTCGGGATTTCTCTGTCATCGTAAGGAAAGAAGATTTTGATAAAAAACATTTCACGGTCGGACGGACGATACGAAAAATACCGCTGAGCATCATCCCGTTTGTCCTATCCCTGTTTATCACGGTCGAAGCACTCAGAGTATACGGCATCACAAGAGATGTCGGTGTATTTCTCAACAGCATGCTTGATGCCTCGACAACAACCACCACCTTTGTCTATGGAATTTCCTCTGCCTTTGCGGCAAACATCCTGAATAACATCCCCATGACGGTCGCTTACGTCCCCATCGCAGCAGCAGCCTCTGAAGCAAACCGACTTCCAGCGGTTCTTGCAACAACCATTGGCTCGAACCTTGGGGCGACCATCACCCCGGTCGGCGCACTCGCTGGAATTATGTGGATGAGCATTCTTCGCGAAAAGGATGTAACCATTACCTTTAAGGAATTTGTCATGTACGGGTTTCTTGTCACTCCCTTAACCTTGCTTGTCTGCTTAGGCGTTCTTGCGGCAGAGTTTGTGTTCTTCTAAAAAACCAAGACCTAAAACCATATACCCTGGAATAGTATTACCACCCCTGATATGGAATCATTTGTACGCGTAAATAACCTAAGCAAAGCCATCGCAGGAAAACAACTCTTCGAAGACACTTGCTTTGACATCTCCCCGGAAGACTGTATCGGGCTGCTTGGACCAAACGGGTGTGGAAAAACCACCCTGTTCAACATCATCCTTGGAAAAGAACGACCGACAAGCGGGGATGTACAGAAAAAAGAAGGACTGCGAATCCGCTGCCTCGAACAAGAACCGATACATCGCACCGACATCACGGTCTGCGATTTCTTTGCACGGACCACGCATGCAGAAGCCATACACCATCAACTTAGGACATTAGAACAACAACTTGAAGACCCAGTGATTTACGAGACAGCAGAGCATCAGGAAATCCTTGAAAAAATCAGAACACTGCAGATGCAGACAAACAAAGCAAGCAGCACCGCGCGACTTGAAGCCGCACAACCACTGCTTAAAGAACTTGGGCTTTTTCCGGTCACCACAGACGTAGAGCTCCATCAGCTCTCAGGTGGTGAACGTCAAAAAATCGCACTTGCCGCAGTTCTCACCCAGCCACAAAACTGCGACTTGCTTCTCCTTGACGAACCAACCAACCATCTTGACATTGAAACCATCGAATGGCTGGAACAGAAAATCGCGGAAATCCCCTGTGCAGTCGTCATCATCTCCCATGACCAGTACTTGCTTGGTGGTCTTATAGACCGAGTCTTTGAATTTCAAGGGACACATCTCTGGCTCTATGAAGCGTCTTATGAAGAGTATGAAGAGCAAAAAAAGATACGAGAGCATATCAAGAAGCAGCAGTACCAGAAAGCCTCCATCGAGATGAAACGACAACTCGCCTCTATCAAAAAGATCACCAGGAGAAACCGCTACACGACCCAGATAAACAGCCGCATCAAACAACTAGAAAAACTTAAACGCATAGAAAACCCGGTACTGAAAACCTATCTTTTCAGATTCCATTTCAACACCGCGTTTAAGTCAGGGAAAAACATCGCAGACAGTGGCGGCCTTTCAAAAAACTTTGGTGAAAAACAACTTCTTTCGAATATCAGTTTTGAGATCCTTGCCGGACAAAAAATTGGTCTTATCGGTCCGAACGGCTGTGGGAAAACAACCTTCCTAAAGCTACTTACAAGAGAAGAAACACCAACACAGGGAACCCTTTCAATCAGCCAGGGCGTCAAAGCAGGGTACTTCGACCAGGGGCACCTTTCACTATGTCTTGAAAATACCTTGGTTGAGGAAGTCCTCCGTGGGCATAAAGACCTTAGTGTGGAGGATGCCAAAGCGCTTCTCGGACAGTTTCATTTCAAAGGAGAAAACCTGGAGAAAAAAGTCGAGCATCTCTCTGGTGGAGAACGAGCTCGTCTTGCGTTCCTGCGACTTATCATGGAACCGTATAATCTGCTCCTGCTCGATGAACCGACAAACCATATGGACATTGAATCGAAAGCCGCGATTGAAACCGCGCTTACCACCTATGACGGGACGGTCATTGTCGTTTCGCATGACCGTAGATTCCTTGATACGGTGACTGATACGATTTTTTTTATTACCGACACGGACCTTCGGACCTACACCGGTAACTATTCAATGTTTCGTCTGCAGCGCCAAAAAGAGCTGACAGACTATACGTACAGAGATCTTGCGTATCTTTCCACCTCTCCCCTTATCAAGTATAAGGTCATGAAAGGGTTTACGATCTGGACTATCAAAAAGAAGCATGTCGTGGGTGAGGAGATTTACATCGGTGACCATAACCGCAGTATGTATAAATGGGCGATAAAGGGCGGTCTTCTTAAGGAGATATAGACCCTTTTTTTTTCGTAGGTATATTAATATGTTTCTAATTTAATAAAAAAAATAAATTTATATAGTCATACGATATTACATCTCCGTTCAACGGGGGAGGTAACAACCTCGGATGAACAAAAGTGTCTGGGAGGACAATGCTGAAGCAAATGTCTGGGAAAACTTTCAGCAATCTTCTTGACTACTATATCGCTTGCCTGCAGCAAGAAGATATGCTGTCCGTCACCTTCAATGTCTCCTCGGAAGGTACCGCGTTCTTGTCCACCCTCTTCCAAACGGAAATGTTGTTCCACACAAACAACAAACAGGTGATGATCCAGAACGCAGACGAAGTACAAAAGTTTTTCCAGACCTCTTTGCTTCAGCAGAAAAACAAAACACTATTTTACGGCTATCCATTAGTAATAGGTCCACAAGGAACCATCAGCCCATTATTCTTCATAGAACTGCACTACCAGCAACACAATGACGCGTGTATCCTAGAAAAATCCTCACCGCACCACAAGTTAAACCACTATATCCTCCTCCACCAACAATTTTCTCCTGAGGAGATAAAAAAAATCCAACAAGAAATCGAAGAAGAAGAGTTTAATTCTGCTCTTTCATCGATTTGTGAAATCCTGCATTTTAAAATCGAGGATTGTACAAAAACCCTTGATGATAAACCATTCAAACGAACCATCGACCAGAAACTCGTTAATAAAGCAATCCTCTATTTCGCAGAACGAACTGAAATAACACATAACGTAATTGTAGAACTAACTCAGCTGAAAAACAAACCATTCGATGAGCTTGCATCCACCGCCCTGTTTCTTCTTCTCACCGGCTGTTATTCCAAAGAAAAAACAACAAAGGACGATCTTCCGCTCTTGGAAATATTTGCTTTAAACAAAGCCCAGGAAAACGCAGTGCACCAATCGCTGCATAGCCCTCTTACCGTCATCACCGGACCACCAGGCACAGGAAAATCCCAGGTCGTCCTAAACATCATCGCCAATGCTGTCTTTCGTAACCGCACCGTTCTCTTCGCAAGTAAGAACAACAAAGCAGTCGATGTGGTAATCAAAAAATTAAACGATCTTCTCCCGTATACGCTCCTTGTTCGTATGGGACATCAAGGACATCGAAAGAACACAAAATCACAATTCGAACGCCTTATACAACAGCACATCGAAAAGATATCCACATCACAATATTCCAAAGACGACATGCTCTCCATCGCATCTCAAATAGAACATGCTCAACATCAAATCACGCGTCTTGCAACGATTAACAAATCCATAGATACTCTACAGAACACCTTCGACGAGTTACAGGAACAATTACCAACCGACTCACCCATGCACGAACAATCAGTACGCCTAGATAAAATCGACCCGGTGTCATTACAAGAAGACCTTTCAAAACTCTTTGGAAAAAAAAAAATACTTGTGCATTTCTTTGCACAACGACAGCAACGCATGCAAGAACAATGCTTCAGGAAATACTTCGAAGCTCTCCCCTTGCCACTCCAGACGTATCTTCAGAGCAAACGAATCAACAGCAATACACCAATAAAAACAGCGTTACAATGGGTACTTGTTTGGAAAAGACAACAGCTTGCCCAGGATGAACTCCGACAACTGAGAAAAACGGCGGCAACCATCCCCACGTACGTAGAATTAAACCATTGCCTTACCGCATTTCACAAGAAATACATCGGCATCTCCCGGGCTTTACTCCAGCGCCAGTGGGTCAATACATTCACTAAAGCAAGCGACGAAGACAAACAACAGATCTCCCAGTATTTCAACGCATTAGAACAGCGGGCCTCATCTCCAGGGGATAAAAATTTTTTCCGACAACTTCAAACACAGCGATTACGATTATTGCAGAAAATCCTTCGATACCTGCCGGTATGGGTTGTTACCAATCTCTCTGCGAAGCAAAGTTTCCCCCTGAAAAACAATCTCTTCGATATCCTCATTATCGACGAGGCATCCCAATGCGACATTGTCTCTGCACTTCCTCTTTTTTATCGCACACGACACGTCGTTATCATCGGAGATCCCCATCAGCTCAGACATATTTCAGTCCTCACCGAAAGCCAAGACCGGGAACTTGCAACGACACATCAAATCTCAGAAGAGATGTTCACTGTATTTTCCTATACAAAACATTCACTTTATGCTCTTGCAGAACGGATCAAACAGAACAACCATGAGCATCCTGTGCTACTGAACGAACATTACCGATGTCATCCTGATATCATCTCGTTTTCAAATGAGTATTACTATGACAGAAAACTGACGATCTCCACTGATGAAACAAGACTGCTGCACCATCCAAGCCTTCAGAGCAGAATCCTATGGCACCATATAAAAGGAAAGACCGTTCGTACCAAAAGCCCGTATAACGAGGAAGAGGCGGAAAAAGTCGCTGAAGAAACCCTTCGCTTATTAGACCTGGTATCATCATCACAAACATCGATTGGGATTGTCACCCTTTTTCGCGCTCAAACTGAGATAATCACAGAGAAACTCCAAAAATTCCATGATCTCTTCGAAAACGAAATAACGATAGGAACCGCACATCGATTCCAAGGAGATGAAAAGGACATTATCCTGTTTTCACCAGCGGTCTCCGAAGGCGCAAAACCAGGGACGCTCCACTGGATACAGACCACAAGTCAGCTGTTGAATGTCGCGGTCACCAGGGCACGAAGTCTCTTTGTTATTGTCGGCGACCAAGATGTCTGTCGACAAACCACAGGACCTCTTAAAAACTTATCAGACCACATTGAAATGACAAACACCAACGCTAGTAGCGTCACCTCCCCCACAAAACAAATTCTGCATCAAGAGCTTAAAAAACATAACATCCCCATCCATCTAAACTACGTAATCCGTGGTTCCACCCCAGTTCTTGTTGACTTCGCATTATTCGTCAACGGAAAACGATATGCAATCGAAATAAGAGAAAACCATCTGAAAACAAAACGGAAAAAAATACCACAGACCATATGGAAAACTCGATGGTTCACTGAACAAGAAATCCAAGATGCGCTCTCCGACGTCGTCGAAGAAATTGCACGACTGTGTTAGAGAATTCGTTAATGATTACTGACAGTTACTTTTTTATCAATATTTAAATACCCCACCGGAAATACAATTATGTATAAGGGGATTTCAATAATGGCAAAACTAAACAAGCTTAAAACAACAATAGTTTTTGTTGCAGTAGGAATATTTCTTGGAGCAGGTATATTCCCACCCATGAACGGCAATGGCTTACCAGAACCATCAGACGTTTCGTTTCATATACAGAAAGATATCGCGATTCAAGTCGCCTTGGCAACGCTCAGTAATCTTGGAAAAACCGAGTTTTCATTAACCGAACCACTGCAGATAAAGAATGAAAAACAAGAGCCGTTATTCTATGTATTCACATTACAGCCTCAAGGGTATCTAATCGTGACCGGCTCTTATGACCTCCCCCCTGTCATCGCGTACTCATTCCTCAATAATTATAAGGAGGATACGAACATCAACCCTCTTTATGACCTGCTTTATGCTGATCTGACGCTTCGTCTACAAACCATTCACCTCCTTCCGCAAGACATCCTCCAACAGCGACATCTCCAATGGGATTCCTACATGAACGGGAACAGTGCTCCCTCTCAAAGATTTGAACAATGGCCGCCGGAAGGCACAACACCGACCGGAGGCTGGCTTCTCGCCAACTGGCATCAAAACGCCCCCTATAACGATTTCTGCCCTCTTGACATAGCTCATGGGGGAACACGCAGTGTGGCTGGATGTCCAGCAGTTGCCATAGCCCAAATATTAAACTATCAAAATACAACAATGCAAATTGTTTTTGATGACAGTGATGACTACTACCATAATTATCTAGGAAACCAGTATTGGATTGATAATAACTATGAACCCTATGATTTCCCTTCGTTTCCCCAGCTTAATAGCTATCTCTCTATACTTCAATCGCATTATGAAAACCATATTCCGCCGACCAATGATGACAAAGCAGCAATTACGTTTGCCTGTGGTGTTGCCGCAAGACAAGTCTATGCGACATCCGGCTCAGGAACCTTTAATGTAAACCAGGCCTATCAAGCCTATCAGCGATTCAACTGTTCAACGGCTGCATTATTATACCCAAGCATCCCAGATCTCTATGATAGAATGTTGAATAATATGAAGGATGCACTACCCGCTCATCTCGCAGTGGTAAACCCACAATGGACAGCGGGACACAACGTTGTCGTCGATGGTTATAACACGAATGACTATTATCATGTGAATTTCGGATGGGGGGCGCTTATAATGGATGGTATCTCATCCCTGATGAACTCCCCTATAGTTTGACCGTTATTGAAGGCGTCATTATTGATATTCTGAAGAACACGGCCGTTCCTGATTTAACTTGCGACGGGACGCTCGACTGGGTCAATGCCACGCCAAATGAGACCGTAACTGGTAATTTTTCAGTACGTAACATTGGGGAGGCGGGATCATATCTCGATTGGGAGATTGCATCATTCCCAAGTTGGGGGGCCTGGACATTCATGCCATCAGACGGCAATAATCTTAAACCGGAGGACGGTCCAGCCATCATCTCTGTAGATGTCGTTGTACCAGATGTTGAGAATTATCTCTTTACCGGAGAAATCAAAGTAATAAACAGAGAAAATAGTAATGATTTCTTCCTTGTGCCTGTCTTCCTTCATACGGGAATAAAAGACCATGGAAAATTATCCTGCACTGGGTCGTTAACCTGGACGGACGTCAAACCCGGGGAAACGATGACAGGCAGTTTCAGCGTGGAAAATATTGGCGCGCCATTATCTAACCTAAGCTGGGAAATCGTCAGCTGGCCGGATTGGGGGTCCTGGACGTTTGCCTCCTTAGAAGGAACTGGTCTCGCACCAGAGGACGAGCCAATAACCATTAATTTGAGTGTCATTGCACCGAAAAAAAGAAACACGGAATTCACCGGGGAAATCGTTATCGTCAATGCCGAAAACAGTAGCGATTATGATACAATACAAGTCATGTTAGCCACACCGTACAAAAGACATTCCTTCATTCTGAATCTCTTCTATGCTTTCATGGAACGATTTGAAACAACATTATCTCTGTTTCGTTTTCTTTGTATATAACACACAATCTCTTCTTTCTTTTTCAAAAAAAGAACCCTGCTGGAAGAGGCATAGTTAATAAACAACGGACGGTTTCGAGAAAACGATGGACACCCTGAAACACCTAAAACCATCAATAAGGGATCATACATGAGATTTTTATTGATTTATCCTCCTTCAGAACCATTTTTCATACAAAAAACCAGGATGTTCTATGGATTGTCCCCCCCTCTTGGCCTTTTATACATCGCAAAAGTACTAGAAGCAGATGGAGACACCGTCACCATCCTTGATTACTCCGCAGAACCCTTTGATGAACATAAACTTATCACAGCATCTCGCGCCGCAGATGCATATGGCATAACTGTCTTAACCCCGTTCTATCAACAAACAAAACAACTAATTGCATTGATTCAACAGCATAACCCAACGAAGCCAATCATCATCGGTGGCCCCCATTGTCTCCTCTTTCCAAAGGAAGCGTTGCGCCAAACAGGAGCGGCTATCGCAGTCCACGGGGAAGGTGAGCACGCAATACTTGCATTAAAAAAAAGGCTTATGAACAAAGAAGATTTCCAAGAAATACCAGGAGTAGTATATCAGACAGACCATGGAGTGAACCAAGGCCCTGCGTCGCAACTCATAGGCGATCTTAACAGCATTCCGTTTCCGGCACGCCATCTCGTGAAGCACGCTGTTTATGGCCGTGAATACAACCCGTTCCTAAAAGCAGGCCAATTTACTTCTATCGTCACAAGCAGAGGATGCCCCTATCGCTGTCGTTTTTGCTCCCGTGGATCGATGTCTATGCAGCAATACCGTGCGCGGTCAACAGAGAACATCCTTGCAGAGCTAAAAGAAATCCAGAATCAAGGATACCGGCATGTCGCGTTTGTCGATGATTGCTTCCCGGTCAATACAAAGCAAGCGTCTGATTTATTCGACGCGATTATTACCGAGCATCTTGCTTTGCGATTCTCAATAACAGCGACACGGGTTGACCTTGCAGATGAAGAGCTCTACAAAAAAATGAGACAGGCGGGGGTTACCCATATTCAATTTGGTTTGGAATCAGGCAACCAGGACGTTCTTGATTTCTACAACAAGCACACGTCGATAGAAGCGATACAAAAGGCGGTTCATCTGAGCCATCGGACCGGGTTTTTCACCATCGGGTCGTTTATCCTTGGTGCACCATTTGAGACTATTGATCATTTTAAAGCAACCCTTGCGTTAGCAAAAACCCTTCCCCTGGAGTCCGTGTCATTTCTCCCCCTACGGTATATGGCCGGCTCTGACCTGTGGAACCGCGCGGTGCAGGAAGGGAAGATTAACAAGGATGAATATGTCGTTATCGCTGATAAAGACAGAGGACTAGGTATGTACTCAAAAGAGGAACTTCTGAGGTTTTGTAAAAGTGCGCAACGTTCGTTTTATATGCGACCGACCTTTTTTGTTACTCTTTTGAAAAAATCACTGCAAAACAATGATATGAGCTTTATGCATTCGTATCTCTCCGTTGCCTTTTCGTCCATGAAGAGAATCAGAAAATCCGCAGGGGGGATTCGCCCTATATTCTCATAAAAAGCATTAAAAAAAGGGAATGGCGAAATATTGAAAACATCAGATCTCTTCTAGCCGTTGCTTTATGAAGATACGAAACGCAAGAATACAGGACGTCGACATCATCACCTCTCAGAATATCGCGCTGGCCAAAGAATCGGAAAATGTTTCTCTTTGCCCAGAAATCGTTTCTGCGGGGGTAACGGCAATAATCGCAGATCAGACCAAGGGATTTTATCTTCTTGCTGAAGAACAAGGGGACGTCATTGGGCAGCTGCTGGTCACGTATGAATGGAGTGACTGGAGAAACATCCCTATATGGTGGGTCCAAAGCATATACGTCCAGAAAGCATGGCGAGGGAAAAAAGTGCTAACGCGATTGCTTGAGTCTTTATCAAAACAAGCACATCACCATGGAGTACAGAATCTCCGTCTCTACGTGCATCAGAACAACACATCAGCAGCTCTCGCTTATGAAAAACTAGGTTGGAAACCGGCGTCGTACAACCTGTATCATCTCCCGCTCTAATTGGAAAGCTATCTCAGGATGGAAGACACAACATCAGGATTTATGGTGTTATGCCTGCCTCTGCTGATGTAGTCGTAGTGCGATGGCAAAAAAGGACACGATGACAAGCACCCCAGCAGCATCAAGAACAGGGAATGTCCTCTGATTTGGTTCGTTCGAAGAGCCACCTTTTTGAATAGGCCCCCAAGCATCATCCACCCTTGGTTCATCAATGACATAGGCAGTGATTACATCGAACTGTATCCGAGCTATCTTCGAGTCATTTTTATTGAATTGCACAAAAACCTCCAAAGGCGCATAGGCATTGACCCATGAGGTATTCTGGCGGACCTTCATCTTCCAAATATAGGTAAAACTCCGACCAGATTTTACGAGATGCCGGCACTCAAGGAGTTGTTCCATGGCAGTGGGGCCTTCCATGACTTCATAGACTGGTGTGCCAAACTCATGGAGTTTTATATACAACATACAAAGGTCTGTGCTCGTGGTCACAACAATTCGTATCTCAAACGGCTCGCCACGGCGTAGCAACGGATGTGCGGTCGCATTCACCCACCCGCCATCTGCTCCTTTGAACCACGCATACGCAGACCCATACACACAGGTGCCTGCACAACACACCGGGGCGATGCACATGACACACAACACGCCACTAAGAAAAATAAACCAACGGGTTCTTCTCATGGCTCGCCTTCCTCGTCAAACCCGGCTGTATGATCATCAAACCAGTTGGACTGGATGTCCCCTACCATCATGCCCCATGGTGGCACAATCCCAAATGCAACGGTCGTAAAGCAAAAGGACAGGCGTGTGTTTTCACCAAGGGTCGTATTTGATGCAGTGATGATCTGTAACTCTCGTACATATGTTTGTGGTTCATGGCCAAGCAAGGGATGAAAAATCGTCTCATCGGTGGTATCAATCAGTTTCACCTGTGCATATTCTCCCTGCACATCGATCACCCAGCAATTCATCGTCAGCAACCAGGGGGTGACCGGTGTAGGAGGAAGCAAGGGAAGACCCGTCGGCCCAAATAGACACCGATTTCGTATCTTTAACGTCCAGAGCTCTTCGTCATCCCATTGTGTTTTTTCAAAGGGGTCAAGATAATGAGGGACATAATCAACTGCAAGACGAACGGTCTCGTTCCATATCACTATTCCCTGTCGTAATCGACTCAGGTTCATCAGATATCCAAAAGGGATCGTAAACTGATTTCGTATCGCATCTGATACATCATCAAGTGTATTGGTGAGGTTCTTCGAGGTGAAGTCTGTATATGATGATATTGCGGTATCAAATGCAGAACTCAGTTCTTTAGAAACATTACAAAGAACAGTTTCAGCCATATTCCTGACAAGACCAACATACCATTCACGGGCACAGTAGACTGCTTTTTTTCCGACACTTAGAAAACCATTGCCTGGACAATACGCTGAAAAATTCAGATACTCAGGAAGATGTGCATCGTACTGCGCTAAAAGGTCATTTTTCGCAGTTTCGACAAAATCAACTGGGTTTGGGTAGTGGATCATGTCAATTTCTGGATTAAGGATGATGTCCCCGATTAGTCCTCCAATGTCTTCCAATGTACGAAATGCCTCCTCCGCAACCCATTCTGAAAACTCCCCATCCACCATCGCAGAAAGACCGATTGACCCAATATTTTCCCGTGTCGTGATCAACACCTGTTTCTCTGGTTGTGAATCATCAGACACAACAAGGTACTTGTCCAGAGTGTCTTCTAAATTCAAATCATTGAGCGTCTCATTCGCATATAAGATATCGACGACATCATCTTGGGTTCCTTGATAGATGGCATAATGGTCCAGGATACTCTGAAGGGTTGCAGACTCGATAAGAACATCGGTCACGTTGTTCCACACTTGGACCTGCGTCGTTGTACCATTGATGACATAGGTTTCCATTTTCCACCAGAAATGGGCCCGTTCATACATAACAAAATACTGTTCTTCATACAGCACGCTGCCTGGTACGATTTGTCCCTTTGCTGGCTTTATCACATTTTTGGAGATAGGGGTAAAAGACAGACTACTCCATGGGTTTACCCCACCATCCGTCCAACCGATGCCTGGATCCCCCCATTGCTCATCGATAACGGATCGATGAACGACCTGCGTTGACAGAGATGCGTGGTACAGGTCAGCGATCATTGAACGCAGCTTCTGCTGGGTTGTCATGTTCAGTGATAAGCCTTTTGTCATTCCTGAAAGGAAAAAGGATTGATTCGCCCATTGCTGTATCGTTTCATCAATCCTTACAAACGCCTGGTCATCAAAGGGGATGGTCACTTCATAGCATTGTCCCTCGTCGTTCTCAAAATGTAACGAGATGGTCGAAATATTATACAGCACGCGTTGTCCAATCTCTGAGAGGTTCAGCGAAGAACACAAATCAATCGACTCATTGAGAGGGGATTCTGCGTCGGCATTGGCAGTACCGTAAGTTAGGTTTTTCGTACTGACCACATATCCTTCTCCCTGCATCTGGGTATTGAACGTAAAGAGAGCATCTGATGGCGACTGTTTGAGCACTTTTTGGGTTTGTTGCACTAACTGAACAAGACCAAGCGGATCAACACTGCCGAACACCAAACTTTGCGTAAGAAGCAACCCGCTGTTGAGTATCAGGGAAAGATGTCGATTATCCATGACATTTAGTGGCTTACCACAGCGGAAATGTTTGACCCCTCTCAGAAGAGAATACACATTTGCCACTGTGGTGGTAAACGTCCATAATGGCGAAAACGTGCCATTAATCGCCTGATGATATTCGTTCATTAATCCTTCAAGTAGAGGGTATCGAGAGGTTAGAATGGACGATACAACAATCGTTCGTGTGGTTAATGGTTTGTTTGAAACCTCATGTACGGTTCGAACTTCGATGGTCAGGGGAACAGAAGCGACCAGATAGGTGGTTTGGTTTGTTATTTCACGTGGTCCGATAAACGGCAGTGTGTGTCGTTTCAACTGCATAGGGATTGATTCAAGGCTGATGTTCTCTCTTGAAGGAATTGGTGTTTCGTTCTGAAGAACGACCGTGATGGCATACTGACCATGGGAAAACATGGTATCGACATAATGAGTGGTAAGATACAAGTTTAATTCGTCTTTGATGATTTCTTTTATTCGACCTTGGTTTATTTCTTCTGGTGTTCCTAGAGATGATCTGATGATAGGGTTTTTACCTATCTGCTTGAGTGCTTTCATTCCTACGATGTTTAACGCTGTTGCCACATCAGCTTCGAAGTAGGAAAAAACGTTGTTCATGTCGTCCATTTCCAGGGACCGTGCAAACTCACAGGCTTTCTCCAGCTCCAATCGTGAGATGTACACCGCCGTAATGCTACTTCCAAGGATGATTAAGACACCTATAATTGAGAACGGAATGCGTGCCTGGTCATCAGAAAGAATTCTTTGTCTTCTTATTCTCTCACCACCCAGATGGTCAACATCACTTCTGCTTTGTTTAAACAGATTTGATCTAGTAAAAAATCGATAAGCATTTCAAAAAACTCTGTGAGAGTGGTTCCCATATCAATAAGGATATTTACAAAGGATTTGAGTAATGGATCAAGGTACTCGGAAACCAGAAGGGTTATCTGATCTTTGAGGAACACTTCACACGCATTGAATGCTTCATTTAATGAAATAAATGACGTATTCATCACCGAATGCATCGTTGCATTAATCTGATCAAGTATTGTGGTTGATACGGGATGAGCAATGCTTGTGTTCAGACCACCAAACACTCGATCTATTGTCCGGACCACTCCACCGAATAATTCGTCCAACGCATGGTCAAGGAGATTCGTTGTGAAATTTTTTATCTTCTCAAAACCATACAGAAGACTCATATGAACAACCCCGGGAAAGACAGAACCATTTGTATCATCCCTGATACCATCTATGAGAAACCCATACACAAGCACACTTAGATTCTCCTGCATCGCTCTGGTCGCATTCTCTTCTGTATCAAACGGTGATATTCCCTCAGTGTAGTTTTCGAAAATGCAGGATAAATTTTCTATTGCGGGGATTGATGATTTACCAAATACCCCATCCTTGCTGAACAGATGTTCTTGAATCCAGCGTTTTGTAAAAACAATGGTATGATTCTGAAAAGAAAATATTGGTGTATACGGCATCATCAGGATGCTTTGGGCGACATAGCAATCCTTTGTGGGTGGGCGCAGACCGACAGAGAATTCCCCACCGAATGCTATTCCTTTGATAGGATGCCACCATGCTGTGAGATTATAGCAATATTTTTCACCAAAAAGATAACCAAAAAACCGATCGACCTCATCCTGTAAAGTTTGGTCATACTCTTCGGTAAGCATATTTAATCGATTCATCCCAAAAAAAGAAAACGGAAAGCAGAACTGACAACCAAGATTTTCCGCAAGCAGGGTCGCATAGGTTTTATGACGTTGTTCATGGGCAAGCAGCCATTCTGTGAAACATGCATACAGCCCATCTGAAGAAACATTAATCCCGATGTGTTGTGCAATGTCATCAATAAAAACACCACAAAACCGATAGGAAAACAGGTCTGCCCGTGAAACAAGAAACGTATGCAACGCAGTATCGACCACGTTTTCACGATGCTTGTCAACAGAACTTTCCAACGCGATAGGAGTTTGCAACAATGGAAGGAGGATGACTCCTGCAAGAGACACCATGACAATGAAAAGAATTGCATCATACATCACCGAGATTCCAGAGCTATTATCACAAAAACGACGATGTTTCATCATGATTCCTCCCAAAGAAACACGGTCAATGCACCAGGGGTCGTTTGCGCTTCATTTAAAAAAAGGGCGATTTCTTTTGATACAGCAGTATACCGAAAAGACCCTCTTACCAACGTCTCCGGGAAAACCATTGTACGATTATCCCAGGAAAAGCGAAGGAAAAACACGATACCTGATTTTTTATACTGCTCCAAGATGGTTTGAAGAGACAGGGTATCATTAAGTAAAACCTGGATATCAATAAGACCTGCTTCCTTGACAAAAAAACAATCAGAACGTGTTAAGCGTTGTAAAATACGATCTGCGGTTTGGTAATTCTGCAATCGATTCATATGGTCAGTAAACGTGATGTATGTTTGAGACATCAATGCGACAAACAGAGCGAATCCTACCATCACAATGCAAAGGGCGGGAATCACGGTGAATTCTTCTGAGATCGCCGTATTATCCTTTAAAAACGTATTCAATTTACTAGTAGCTCTCATAGATATTTCTCCCAGACATTTTTTTTGAAAAACGATTATTAAATAGTATGAACTCTTTATATACATTTTGTTTTTTATAAGAATCTGCACATCAAAATCTCTAAGCATCACAACAGGGAGAATTGATCATAGCAGAAACCTCCACTAGGGTGCCGGAGGTTTCCTGTGCCGCTATGTCGTCAAATCGGATTATGGTTCATCGATTTTCTTTTACCTAAGGCAATCCTCAAACGTAGTAATAACATTAAAAAATTTTCTTCCTTTTGTGAGATTCTTAGAGGGTATACCAATATTTTCTAAGATTGTCGTTTTGTCACCATACGTTTATATACAATGAATGACAAATGATAACATGCCTAGGGGTGGTCAGGCGGCATTTAGTGCTGACCTGGCTGTCTTTATGGGAGCCGCGTGGTATTTGGTACCCCGTCGGGCTCTCCTCTGGGTGTTTAGTACCAGCACTTTTTTTTTTTTTTT
>Ga0068714_10002661_pt1 | contig 22577 bp, 20 predicted proteins | sample MTBNYHSulfiMetaG_FD_62988 | JGI IMG/M metagenome (GOLD analysis project Ga0068714, IMG submission 62988) | Enrichment culture microbial communities from rom New York Harbor, USA that are MTBE-degrading - MTBE-NYH (New York Harbor Sulfidogenic)... | ecosystem: Environmental > Aquatic > Marine >... | reverse complement strand
TACCTTGCTCGTGTCGTCTCAGCGCACGGCGTCCGTCACCGACCGATTCGCGTGCTGCCGAACGCGATCCCGGCACCCGAGCGCCTGCCCGACGCGGCCGCGGGGGACTACTTCGTCTACGCGGGCCGTCTCTCTCGCGAGAAGGGTCTGAGCACGCTCATGCGGGCGGTGCAGGCCGCTCAAGTGCCCCTTGTGGTGGCTGGCACGGGCCCGCTGGAAGAGTCGCTGAGAGCCGACGCTTCGCAGGGAGTACACTTCTTGGGGCGGCTGCCGGGTGACGAGATCGACCGGCTGCTCGCCGGCAGCCGGGCGGCCGTCGTCCCCTCGGAATGGGCGGAAAACGCGCCGATGGCCGTCCTCGAGCCCATGGCGCTCGGCCGGCCCGTCGTCGCCACGCGCATGGGGGGGATTCCTGAGCAAGTTAGGGATGGCGTGGACGGAGTGCTGGTCGACGCCGGGGACGAGCTTCAGCTCGCCGCCGCCCTGCGGGTGCTCGCCGACGACGCGGCTCTGGCGGAGCGTCTGGGCGCTTCTGCTTGCGAGCGCGCGACGACGACGTTCGGCCCTCAGGCGCACCTTGACGGCCTGCTGCACATCTACTCGACGCTTCGCGACGCCAGTCGCCGGACTGCGGAAGAATGACCACGCGCGTCGCGAGGGATGACCCCCGCCCAGGGCGATTTTGAAGGCCACATTGGTGGACAGCCGTAGACGTGCACGGGCCGACGACTGCGATAACGCCGGCAACCGAACCAGCAACCTAAGGGCTGCAAGAGAACGGCGCGCCCTTCGAGACCGAGCTAGTCCTTCTCTATCTCGGCGTTCGGCTGAGTACGCGAAGGTAGGCTTGGACTGTCGCCTCGGCTGACAGCTGCTCTGCGACGAACGTGCGCCCCGCTCTGCCGATTCGCATACGCCGTCCCGGGTTCTTCAACAGCGTGGCCACAGCGCATGCCATGCCTTGAAGGTCGCCCTGCTCCACCACGAGACCGGTCTGCCCCTCAATAAGGGTCTCTCGCACTCCGCCCGTGTCCATGGCTACGACCGGCACTTCGCAGGCTTGCGCCTCAAGGAAAGACAGCGGGAAGGTCTCGATGTCATCCGACAGCAGCACCACCACATCAGCGGCCGAGTACACGGCTGGCATATCGACCAGAGGCCCCGTCACTCGTAGCCACTCGGCAACAGGGCTAGCGTGGGCCAGCGCCTTGGTGTGTGCCAGCAAGGGCCCTCCGCCTACCATCACGCCATATACCTCCATCCCGACGGCATGGAGTCGCTCGACGAGCGAGACGAACCGATCGTGCCGCTTCTCCGGGCGGTGGGCAGCCACGAGCATGAGGGCCGCGGCGTCTGCGCGGAGACCGAGTTCGTCCCGCACTCTCTTTGCCCCTGCAGGGTCGCGGTAGAAGCGCTCTATGTCTACGCCGTTGTGGACCACGCGCACCTTGCTCCTCTGATGGCCTCCCCGCACGAGACCGTCGACCTGAGCTTCGGCGCACGCAATCACAGTCTCCGTCACGGGAGTCAGGGCGATGTTCGTCAAGCGCTCGGAAAGCCGCCGCCTCTCCGTCATCGAGTGCTCAGCGATGACGACCCTGCACCGCAGCGAGGCCGCAGCGAGCCTCCCCCACAACGAGGCGTTGAACATCACGCATACGCACACGTCGGGCTCGAAGGCTCGAAGGGCGTGCCGCAGGTCGGGCAGGATGCGAGCATCCCAGCGGTTGATGCGACCAAGCTCGACGACCTGCACGCGGTCGGCGTACTCGGCGAAGTGCTCCGCGCGCTTGTTGACGATGAGGAGCACGTCGTGCCCGAGTTCGCACAGCCGGGAGGCCACCTCGAGCGTCTGCCGCTCGGCCCCGCCGCGCCAGAGGGCCGCCAGGTCAAAGGCGATTCGCAAGACGATCCAACTCCCTGCCGCAACTCCGTCGCTCGCTGTCAGTCTCAGTCTACTTGACGCGACCTTGCTGGGGTCCAGGTGTAGAAGGCCACGCTGCTACACTATGCGGCACACAGACGTGACCGCCGACATATGCGGTCCCATCTTGCGAGGCTATGTCTATGGTCAACGCGGCCCACGATCGTCCACGGATTTCCGTCGTCACACCCTCGTTCAACCAGGGCGAGTTTCTTGAGGCTACGCTCGACTCCGTCATCGCCCAAGGCTACCCTGAGCTGGAGTACGTGGTTGTCGACGGTGGCTCGAGCGACGAGAGCGTCGCCATCATCAAGCGGCACGAGGCGGGTCTTGCCTACTGGGTGAGTGAAGCCGACGAGGGACACGCTCACGCCTTGAACAAGGGTTTCGCACGGACCACCGGTGAGATCATGTCCTGGATTAACAGTTCTGACCTGTACTACCCGTGGACGTTCCAGACGGTCGCGGAGGTCTTCTCGCAGTTTCCGCAGGTGGAGTGGATTACCGGCAAGGGATCGATGTTCGATGCTGCTGGACGCTTGAGGATAATTGTTACCGAACCCGGAATCAACGTGTTCGACGTTCTTGCCGGCGACTATCGCGGCATCCAGCAGGAGTCCGTGTTCTGGCGACGGAGTCTATGGGAGCGGGCTGGAGGTCGGCTCGACCAGACGCTGACCTGCGCTGCCGATCTCGAGCTTTGGCTGAGGTTCTTCGAACTGGCTCCTCTGTACCGTGTCGAGACGCTTCTGGGGGGCTTCCGCGTCCACGACGAGCGTCTGGGCAAGGCCGACGGGGACATGTATGGGCGTGAGGCCCAACAACTCCACTCGCGCTTCATATGTCGTCACGATCGAAGGACTCTTGCGCGCGCTCGGGTGATTCGAGCAATCGGGCCCGGACGACGCAAGAGAATCGGGGAGGGCCTGAACAGGCTCGGCATCCTGTCGTGGTACGAGCACCCTCGCGTGCTCTTCGATTTCGATCACATGGTCTGGACTGTGCAGTGAGCACCAGTTCAGACGGTCGACCCCTGCAGGTGGTCATCCTTGGTGATTGGCTGCCCTTTCCGTACGGCATGGCCACGACCGGCCGGGCGTTGCTGATTGCGCGAGCGCTGCTTGAGGCAGGAGTCAGCGTGCGCGTTCTGAGCCTTCAGGCATTCGACCGTGAGTCCTTGAGCCCGAACGCGATGGTTCGGGGCGAGTACATGGGCATACCGTTCGAGTACGCCTGCGGCACCACGCTGCGTCACAAGTCCTTCGCTGCGCGGCGACTTATCGCGGCGTGGGGCTGGGCGAATGGGGCCCTGAGGCTGATGCAACTGCGTCGCCGCGGGCTCCTCGATCTCGTGCTGTTGTGGTTCTGGACCCCGCGCCCGGCGTGGCGACTTTGCTGCTTCTTGGCACTGCTGCAGTTCCTGAGGGTGCCAGTCGTCCGCGAGGTGGATGAGACCCCATGGTCGCAGAGACCGGACGCCACGGCGCTCGAACGGCTCTGGTCGCCGTTGGCCGGAACGGCCGGTGCGCTGACCATCTCGGCCGAACTGCACGCGTGGGCCGCCGCCCAGTATGAGCGGCGACCCGGTCGCCGGGTAATCGATGTGCCAATCCTCGTCGACGCTGACGAGCAGAGGCCAGGCGAATACCCCAGCGGGGACCTACTCGTGGTCTTCGCGGGCTCGCCCGCGTACAGGAGCACGATTCGCTTCATCTTCGCCGCGATGCAGGAGGTCTGGCGCACTCATTCTGAGTGTCGTCTCGTGGTCACCGGCTCCGCCCCAGGTGATCCGAAGGCCGACTGGTTGCGGGCGGAGGTGCGCGAAGCCGGCATTGGGGCTCATGTCGATCTGGTCGGCTACCTCAGTCGACCAGAGCTACTCGATCTCTATGCTCGGGCGCACGCAATGCTCATACCACTCTTCGATGACCAGCAGTCGCGAGCACGATTCCCGACGAAGATCGGGGAGTATCTGGCTGCCGCACGGCCGGTGGTCACCAACTCAGTCGGCGAGATACCGCTCTACTTCACGGATGGGCTGGATGCCATTCTGTGTCCGCCGAACGATTCTGTCGTCTTTGGACGCGCGGTCGCCGATTTGCTGTCGGATCCGACTCGGGCAGCGGTCATCGGCCGTCGCGGGCGCGCAGTCGCCGAGGCGCATTTTCACTATGCTCTCCACGGCGAGACAATCGCTCGAGCATTCGCCGAGATTGCAGGGACCGAGATATCTGGATAGTCGATTATTTGCGAGCATGGCCCGCCTGGCGGCATCGGCCATGGGCGCGCTGACCGGTGACGAGCGATTGCGGATCAAGCCATGAGAGAAGCATCATGACAACGGCCCCGCCCGCACGGAGCGGACGGGGCCGGGCCGTTGTTCTACTGCTTCGCGGGTAGGGGGACGTTCTTGCTCAGGACTGGGAACTGGACGCTGCCACAGCTGCCGAAGTAGCCGGCCGCCGTCGTTGGAACGTAGGTACCGTTGCCCCTCACGTAGCCGGTCACCGTGGAGCCGCTGAAGTCGTTGTAGTTGTTGGTCGCCCCCCACATCTGCGCCGACGCGCCCCAGCCGGTGAGGCCTAGCCAAGGCATACCCATGCTAGCGTCGCCGGTCACAAACTCGCAGTCCTTGAAGCGAGCGTACTCCACGCCTGACATGCTGAGCAGGCTACAGACGCTGAAGCAGACGCCGCGCTGGTCGGCACGGTGGTGCGCCGAGTCGGCGTACATGTGGCAGCGCTCGAAGAGCAGGTTGCTGGGCACACCCGGCGTTTGGCTGATGTTCAGGAAGTCCTGCGAGCCGAACCACCAGGTGCAGTCGCGGGTCACGACGTAGCGTCCCTGATTCGATTCCCATCCGGCCGCGCCGGAGGGGTACATCTCAGCGTGGTTTCCCCAGCCGTAGAATGTGCAGTTGTCAATGAGATTGTAGAGATTGCCTTCATTCAACGAGATGACCTGGTTGCCGGGGGCGTCGAAACTGCAGTTCCGTATCGCCGTCCGGCTTGAGCCTGCGACTTCTTCGTACGACATTCGCGAGAAGCGCTCGAAGCGGCAATCAGAGATTGTGATTCCGCTTGTTTCGACCGCCTTCACTCCGTTGACGCCCTTCCATGCGTCCCCGACGGTGTTCGTGCTCCAGTTCTGCTTGAATGTGCAGTTGACGAATGTGACGTTGTTCACAGAACGGAGGGTGACGACGCCGGCGTAGTCGCCCCTGATGTCGGGATTGCGGCAGGTGAAGGTGCAGTTCTGGAACAGGACATTGCTGCCCCTGACGTGAATCCCCCACCAGGCGTCCGTGGGCGCGATGTAGTCATAACCCTGAACGCCGGCCGTGGTGTTGGCGTTCGCGGTCCGCGGCACAGCGCGGTAAGTCCACTCGCTGCCAATCGCCGACCAAGCGACGTCGCTCGTACCGGTCGGATTCACGGCGACGGGATCTACGTAAAAGTCGGCGGCGTTGGACTCGACCCCTCCGACATAGACTCGAACCCGATGATAGGTGCTGGGGTACGCGGCCACGCCGGGGCTCATGCTGGGCACGGTGACGGTGATATGCGTATCCGACCACGAGACATAGGACGACGGTTCCTTCGTGCACGGCGCCCATTGCTGGCCGCCCGAGGGGCTCGGTGTTGTCACCCGCGCCTCGCCGAATGTGACCGTGCTGGTGCCGCGCGTTGTGCCGAAGCCGGTCCCGGTGATCGTCAACTGTGCGCCGACAGGAGCATGCGTCGCGGAAAGGCCGCTGATTGCCGGAGAGCCCGTCGTCGGTGACGGCGAGGGAGTAGGCGCAGGACTGTCGCCAGGCGCGGGCGCCGGCTCGACGACCGCCCACTCATCGCCCGGATCCGTGGGCGCTGGGCTGGGCTCCGGCGTCGGCGTGACGACCGCCCACTCATCGCCCTCGATCGTGTCGGTCTTCACCTTGATCTCCTTGATACCGGCACGTCCCCGTTTGCCCTTGAGAACGGTGACTCGCAGGTACTGGACCACTTCGTCGAAGCGATCGTTTGTGCGGTTGAAGGCCGACTTCTTGCTGCGGTCGGCGAGCAGCAGCCACTGCTCACCGTCGAGGGACCCTTCGAGCCGGTAGAAGTACTTGCGGCTCTTGTTCGTGCGGAGCCACGAGATGCTCGACTTGACCACACGCTGGGGGGCGCCGAGGTCGATCTTGAGCCACTGGGGATACCTGAACGAGATCGCCCCCCAGTGTGTCGCCTTGGATCCGTCTATAGCGTCGCTGGGCTGGTGGGCGCGCAGCGAGGTGGAGGCCGTCGCCGTCATGGGTGCTGGCTGTGTCGTCTCAGCCTCCTCAGCGGACACTTCGGGCGCCGGATCGGTGGTGTCGTCTGCCAGAGCCAGAGATCCCAGCAGCGCGAAGCTGAGGGCGAGCGCGGCAATCAGGATGATGATGGTCAAGGCCGGGGCCCGGAGGCGGGGGATGCGTCCTGGGGTCATCGAAGCCCTCCCTGTCATCGGGGAGAACGCCGTGGAGTCCGGCGGTGAGGCTGCGGCTTGCCGGGCACCCGGCCCGGGAGGGCGTCACACGCGACGTGGCTCGCTCGGTGTCTCCACTCCTGGTCGGGAGTTGGCATCGGCGCTGGGGAGAGATACTTGAACGCCTGGGCATATGTCTGTATTCCGTGGAGACAACGCACGGTCCATCTCGTCGACGACAGGTTGTCGTCTGGTTGGGTTCCTGGCAATGTGAGCGCGTATACTCCTCCCACATGGCTGCTGCGACTTCACCTCATTGGCTGAATCGACTAAGGACGAGGCGGGCCGAGGTCAAGAGGCTGCTCTGTGTCCCCCCTGCGACAATCGCCTTGGCGAGTTCGGCCCGGGCACTCATTCTGGCCGACGTGCGCAAGTGGTGTGACTACTCCTCGCTGCCGCAAGCGCCTGCGGATCCCATCGGTCTCACCGCCGCCTACGTCGCGGATTCCAGGGCATTTCGGACGCTCATCTACTACCGGCTCGGGCACTGTGCATCCACGCCGGTCAAGTTTCTGCTGCCGCTCCTTCGCGCCGTCTGGCCCCCGCATCCGACGCTGGTCTTCCACCCCGACACGCTGGGCCCTGGCTGTTTCATCCTGCACGGCGACTCGACCATGGTCGGCGCCAGGTCGATAGGGCAGAACTTCGTCGTCGGCCAGCACGTCGTGGTCGGTTACAGGGGGCAGAACGAACTGCCGGTCATCGGGGACGACGTGAGCATCTACGTCGGGGCGATTGTGATCGGCGACATCACGATAGGGGACGGCGCGACAATTGGTGCGGGTGCCGTCGTGGCGAACGACGTTCCTGGTGGCGCGACGGTTGTGCCCCTGCCTGCTCGTCCCATCCCAATGCCTGCTCGCTGAGGAGGTTGCGCCTTGCGCAGGTGGCGTGCCGGTGATGACAGTTGGCGGTCGGACTTCAGGGCCGATCTCGATCGGTACGATCCCACCGAGTTGCCGCTTCTCGGTGGTGCGGGCAGACTACCTCCACCCTTGGTGATGGTCGCGGCCCGTCCCGAGCTGTGGGCACTGCTCCACTACCGCGTCAGCCGCGCCATGCGCAAGGGTGGTCTCCCACCGCATCTTCGTCGGTTGGGTCTTCTGTGTATGGCTGTCTTGCGCAGGCCCATCGAGACATGCACCGGCATCAGTCTTCCCGACACTGCTACGGTTGGGCCTGGTCTGCGTTTCGTGCATCCCGGCCCCATTGTGATTCACGGGGCCGCGGTGATCGGCAGAGACTGCGTGATCGCTCACGGTGTCACGATTGGCTCGTCGCGCACTGGCGTTCCGGTCATCGGCGACGGTGTCGTCATCAATACGAACGCCGTCGTGGCAGGCGACGTTCGTGTCGGCGACGGGGCTGTGGTGAGCGCCTGCTCCCTCGTGACCCGGGACGTCCCCCCCGGCGCGCTCGCTCGCGGCGTTCCCGCAGAGAACACAGTGCGTCACGTCGAAAGCGCCGGCAAAGAAGGCGCGCGTGCTTGACACGCCGCGTAGCCCAGCTGCACCGAGGAGGCGCGGGCATGCCGGCGTGCGTGCTTCTGGGGAGTGAGGATCTTGGTGCAAGGCAGCTCAGTGTGCGATTACGTGATGAGGGATGAAGCGTCATTGTCTGCCTGACTGACTCGCCATGTGCAAATCTCGTGGCCGCCCTTGTCGGCTGTGAACTCCCAAAGGCTCATCGTGGGCAACAGGATGCGACCTCGTAGACGTCTCAAAGGCTGTCACCGAGGCAGCGATCGCGACGCGGTCGGGCCATGTGCTCACTGCGCATGCGATGGAGGGGCATGAATACCGTACGGGTGGTGCTGCCCCTGGCCCTCCTATTGTACTTTCTGTGGCGCTCGATCGGGCAGCGAGTGTTCCTGCTTGGCCTGCCGTTCCTCATGGACATGTACTACTCGGTGTTCTTCGAGAGTCTCAGACCGTTCTGGCTTCCCGGCAGGTGGCCAGAGCCGGCAGACCATATGATGTTCTGGCTCGTCGTCACTTGGGTCATCTACTTCGACCTTCTCCTCCCAGTGCGCCGACGCTCGGTGCAGGAGCGTCGGCTGCTTGGACCTCGCCTTCTGGTGCCAGAAGAGATCGTGCTGATCGGTTTTGCGGCCTACATGGTGTTCAAGGTCGGCACGACCGCGGCGCACTACATGGATCTGGGGACGGCAATCAGCGAGGCGAGACTCCCGCTCTACGCGTTCGCGGGGTACTTCCTTCTGCGGGGCATGCTGTGTCATGCCAGCCGCAAGGACACAGTTGACTTCCTTGCCGCCATTGTGGTCGTGAATACGATTGCAGCCGGACTCTACGTCTTGCACCAGGGGCGGTTTCTGTACATCTACCAGGGGGCGTTCGAATATCTGTACATCGTCTTCGACGGGGAGTTGCTGACACGCAGCTTCTACTTCATGCCTCAGTACCTTCCTCTGGCAATCGCCTTCTGTGTAGCCAAGCGCAAGTGGACTCTCTTCTGGCTCGGGGTCCTCGCTGTGACGCTGGCTGCGATATGGGTGTCGTACACGCGTACGCTCGTGATTGTCGCGATGGTTGAAGTTGTCGTGATTCTGATCATCGGTCTGCTCAGGCAGCGCGATGCGTGGGTGGCGGTCAAGCGCGTCGTGCAGATCACTCTGCTCATTGGCATCTTCATTGGTGCGGCGGTCGCTCTCATGCCTACGCAGTCGGCCTATCTCTTCTCTCGCTTGGCGGAAACCCGGTCGAGTGGCAGCGCGCTCGATGACCGAAATCTGCAGTTTCGACTTACGTGGTGGAAGACCACTTACGAGTGGGTTGGGGACGATAGTCTCTCCGGCAAGGGGTTTCCGTCCGCAGGTCAAGACGCCCGGGTGACGAGAATCGGTCAGATGGCTGCTGACTCCGTCTGGGTGCCTACCTTGTGGAACTTGGGCATCCTTGGCGTGGCCGGCCTAGCGGGCCTCTTTCTCGCTTTCGGCTGGCGTGCCTTCAGCATGAGCCTGGCAGGACAGGGCGACGCGGCATTCCTTTCGACCGTGCTATTCGGTGTGACTGTGGGTGTGTTCGTCCTCGGATTCGTCGAGTGGACGATTTTCGACCCGTGGCACACGCCGTTGGCCTTGTCGTTCTTGGCGCTGATGGCCGCCGAAAGGCGCAGGCGACTGGCCGAGGTCAGCGACACCTCACATGCGCGAGACATACTGAGTGATAGGCCAGGAGTCCCATCGGCCACGTCTTCACTGGACGCTTCCGCCGTCAGAAGCGTCCGTTGAGCCAGTCGTCCAACTATTGAGCGAAGTCCCGAGCCGATTCGACTTCCGGACGAGGCGTCGGGTGATTCGGCACGGTCGGTGCACCGGCGCTGGTGCAGACCCTGAGTTGATTCCTCGCCATCACGCGTGGCTGCCTGCTGGAGTTCCTCAAGAAAGAAGAGATTCGGCTAAATGGTGTGTAACTGATTCGTCATTCATGGACCTTTGGTCGATCGGGGCTGTGAAGAGAGCAACCTGCGCACGTCGAGATTCCTGAGTACGTTGTTGTCGGTGCAGGCAAAGTGAAGAGCCCAGACATCGCGAAACATGTCTCGAATCATTCTCTGTTGTCGTATACGAATATCAAATTGATAAATCACTTTGCGCGCGAGCCAATTTTGACTCGTTCTTAAGGGTTCCTGGCCCCTTCTCATCATTTCATAGGGATATATGACATTCCATCTTCTAGGCAGAAAAAATACCCTTTCGCCCTGAGTAAATGACAAATTAATGCGATACTCATCGAAGTAGTCATTGTTCATGCGAAGTAGTTCCAAGAACTCGGTTTGAATTTCCTCTGGTTTCAGAATCAGAAGTCCGGTGTTAACGTGCCGCTTAGGGAACGGAATGGTCGCGACCTCATCCCGCGATAGAAAGTCATCGTAATAATACCTATTCCAATCCGGGAATAGTATGCGTTCTTCAAAGGTGACGGGTTGCACTGCGGCGAGACCATTCTTCGGGATATCTTCTACGTACTCTGACAGACAAGGGGCCTGCGGATGTACGAGAAGGTCAGGGTCGGCGAGGACCAGCAGGTCGTAGTTGGCGAACATGGTCGGCAGATAGAGTTTGAAATTCGTGAGGAGCCGGTAGTCGTCCCAGTGCGGTCTTGAGAAGTTACGTCGGAACTCTTGCGGCAACTGAGTGACATAGTGCAAGTGCCAGTGATGTGTAGAAGCATAGTGTCTCAGCATCGGTGTGACGTTTCTGACGACGGCTCGGTATTCCGCCCCGATGGCAATAGCGACGATTGCTTTCTTCACGGCATGCTCTTGGTGAGATGGGTACCGTGGACGAGAGCGTGGAGTGAGAAGCGAAGCCGGAACAGGATCGGCCCAGACTTCTGAGCACGCGTCGATGCTCTACACTGCAGTTCCAAGCCAACCTTTCAGCAGCTTCGCGAAGTCGGAAGCGTTCCAGTCCCTCACAAGGTATCGAGGGATACGGTACGGGTCGGTACGCCAGCGGCACACCCTGCCGGGCCAATTCGCGCAGGCAGCCATGAAACCGCAGCGGCGAACGATACCTGGTGCGTCCGGACCAAGATCGCCTCTTGCTCCGAAAGGATAGGAGAAGAGATCGACTCCTGTGCCCGTCAATTCCCTCAAACGCGCCTTGGACTCACACAACTCGTGCCGGATGTCATCCGGCGCCGAGACTCTGAAGGATGAATGCGTGATGCCGTGCGCGCCCACCTCGACGACTTCCGACTGCCCAAGGTTGCCGACCTGCTCGGGTGTCAGGCGCCTACTCCGAACATGTGAAGTCGAGTCGATCTGGTGGCGGAGTTGGTCGAGAACACCCTCGCGCTCACCGGCGGGCATCTCTCGGCACACGGCGTGGATGGCGCGGTAGGCGGCATGTCTCTTCGTCGGGTCGTGTGCATGCGTGACATCCCATCGTTGAGCCGGGCCTTCCATTCGCGTCGCAGACCGCAGGTCCCAGTGCAGACGTCTGCCGGACGCTATGATTGACACCTCAGGCGGTAGATGATGGGCCGTGAGAAGCAGCGTCTCCAACTCGTCCCACCAGAACGGCGTTCCGGTCTCAAGTCCCCCCGTGGAGACGAATACCGTCGCCGGCACGCCCGCGGTGGCGAGGATAGGCTCCGCGTTCTCGAGATTGTCGGCGTAGCCGTCATCAAAGGTGACCGCTATGCCCTTCTTCGGAACTCGTCCCACCGGCAGGCTCTGCACCAGATGCCTGAGCGAGACAGGCGTCCCGACCTGATGTATGACCCGCAGATGATCGGTGAAGTTGTCGGGAGTGACGCACAGGAACTGCGGGTCAGTTGCCGACTCGGCTACCCGATGATAGACAAGGACGACGGCGGTCGGCATGACGTGTGCGGCGTTCTGCCCGCTGCGCACTGCGACCTGACGTATGAGCCTTGGCAGGCTCATGGCGTGCCGGTTTCCCTGTCAAACGCTCTGTGGACACTCCCCGCGAAGCCGCGAAGGCACCGTCGCACGCTGTCGATTTGACGATCCAGCGGTTCCGCCATTCCGAGAAACGCGCGACCCGCCGCGTAGAGGCGCGAGTCGAGCAGCACCTCAGCGTCACTCATGTCTCGTCTTCCTGCGGGGGTCTTGCGAGACGCGATGGCGTTCATCATCTCGAGGACCTGTGGCGGGTGGTGACGACTGTCGAAGCGCCGAAGCCAGCTCGGGAACCGGTAGTTGTTGTGGACGCGGTACGGATGACGCAGGGTGAGGTAGGAATCAGCCATCCACTGAAGCGAATCCGCGTAGTAATCGTCGTAGAGACCCCAGGCTGCGTAGTACTCCGCCTTCTCGCGGACCTGCCCGGGGAACAACAGCGAATAGTGGTACATCGTCACGCCCAGCTGGCGCGTGGCTCTGGCATCAAGCCAGCGCAGGGTGCGAGTGTCTGTGCCCCGCTCGTCCACGACTGTTGGTGGCCGGTGACTTATGTAGGTGTAACCCGGTCCCCACTTGAACAACCGGTGATAATCCCCAGCCCCGCGCCGCAGATACCAACCGTCGACTATGCAGTTCAGATCTCCCCACACGGTCCAGGTGGGGAAGGTGACGGCAGTGATGCCCGGGTCCAGCGTGAGCAAATTGAGAATCGCCTGCATGTCACGCGGCATATAGAATTCATCGACGTCGATTTGCCAAAGATAGTCGCCGGTGGCACGTGCTGCGTAGGCTCGGCTCTGTTCGTCCTTCTCTCCCGGCCAAAAACCGTCTGAGTGGCCGTCCTCCTCGGCGGTCACGACGGTGATCTTGCCCAGCGGGTCCTCCTCGCGCGCGAGACGTCGCAACTCCTCAAGTGAGCCATCAGTGGAGTGGCCACCCTTACCGGCGATCACGGCCGCGCCGGGGGAGGCGCCTTCTACGACGATGATCTGATGTGCGTAGGGGTAGAGAGCGCGCAGGTTGTAGGGAAGAAACGGCATGCCGTTGAGTACGATCATGCCAAAGGTGATGCGCGGCTGTGCGCGAAATTGCCTCTGCGTTTCACCCAAATCGGCGAGGTCGCCGGACGCATCCATGTGCCGCATTATACGTGTCCGCGCTAGACTTACGCGGCCGGAGCTACCCGAATGGCCTGAGAGCTGCTGCTGAGCCGGAGGCTTGGACATGGGCATCACGATGTACGCGCAACGTGTGGGTCACGCCGTCAAATGGCGCGCCGAAGCTAAGGCCAAGAGAGCGTTCGCATTCTGGCTCGTAGACGGGTGGATCGAGAGACGGATTGGCTCATACATCCGTCGCTATGCAGACGCTGCTACGACGTTCCTGGATGTAGGCTGCGGCACCGACCTGCGACTGCGGGACTACCTCCCTACTGGCGTCCTCTACAACGGCATTGACATAGAGCCCGGCGTCGTTAACGTGCCGGCTGCCCGAGAGGCGGGTTGCAGCGTTCAGGCGGCGGATGCCAGGCAGATGCCATTTCCCAACGGCTCCTTCTCTGTCATGACCAGCATGGAAATGCTCTATGAGATCCCAGATTGGCGTACGGTCTTGGATGAGATGAGCCGCGTTCTAGTGCCGGGGGGGGTAGTGATTCTCAGCGTCCCGAACGGCTACTGCTACAAGTATGCGAAGAAGGGGCCGCACCCGAATCGCCGCAGCGTTTGCACGTTCTCCGAATACGCAACAGCCCTTCGGGACGCAGGCTTCGAGATCATCGAGTCGCACATGCTCGGTTGGTGGTTGCCTGTCTTGCGGCACTCCAGATACAGCATCATGTTTCCGGTGGCCAGCAAGAACGAGTTTTACAACTGCAACTTCTTCTTCGTGTGCAAGACGCCGATGGGGCCAGAGCAGTCCTCGGCCTTTCCTTCACAGATGGCCGGCGTCGAGAGCCCTCCTCAGGCCCCGGATCGCCCGCCCTGTCGCTCTCGTGACGACAGCCGTGGCCTGTGACCGGATTTCCGCGGATCGCTGTCTTCGCGCCGCGGGCGAGGACTTCCGGAAGGCCAGGAGCATGGCATCGAGGTTGCGCGCGGGGTTCTCGAAGCACCACATTTGAACGCGGCGCTCCTGCTCAATGCGCACCTCTTCGCGGAGCACATGGTCGCATTCCAGTACATGAAGGTGTTCGAGAAGCCCTTCTAGATCGTGGAAGTCAAGCTCTGGGATGATGAACTCTGGAAACCCCCACAGGGCGCGCGTCGGTGCGAGGGCCAGGCAGCCCGCCGAGATGGCCTCAATGACAGCCAGGCCGGCGGTGGGCCTGCTCGCCGGATGGACCAGGAAGTAGGTGGACTGAAGCTCGGCTTCGTGGATGTCGGAGATCGTGCTCCACTTCGTGCGCACCGGCCCGACGTGTTCGAGGACGGCTCGCTCCCGTTCGGTCAGCACTTCTCGGCTGTGATGGGACAGGCAGAAGCCGCTTCTTCTTGCGCCTGCGAGTTCCGGATAAAGGTCTCGTACCGAGCGCGCAGACTGCATGTAGTAGGGGAAGTCAAGAACGGCGCGTCTGTTCAGCATCATCTGGCGGAGGCTGCGCGACCTTGGCGCAAGAGGTTCCTTGGCCAAGCGATGGTTCAAGAACAGGTTGTAGCCGAAGTATGGACTGCCGCGAAACTGCCCGTCGATTCCGTTCGGCCCTCCTTCGATGAAGTAGTAGCACCACATCACCTGCGCAAAGCGCTTGACTATACGCGTGGGCACGGCGACGTCAATCGATATGACGATGTCGTACTGACCCCAATCAACGGTATCCGCGAGATCGGCTGTGGAGTCGGTGGGCCACAGGTCCCATCCCTGCACATAACGGCTCCAGTGGGCCTTGCCGAGCTGGCACTCAGGGGCGGCGTCCTCGAGCACGACGCGAGCGCTGGTCTCGAAGGCCTGCCACAAGCCTAGCGGGCCGGAGCGCCAGTTCGAAGACGCTACAATGGCTCGTAGATCGGGGCCGGTGCGGGTGAACAAGTCGTATGTAGTGTGCTGCTTGACGACGCAGACGCGTGTCGTCTTTTCGACCGGCATCTGCGTCATAGCGCCTGACGTGGGCATCGCGTGGTCACGTGCGTTGCGTCAGAAGTTCGTGATATATGCCGAGCAACGTGGTGACTATCTTGTCGCGTTGGTGTCGTTGCTGGGCACGCGTTCGCGCTTGTCTCGCGAGGTCGGCACCGTACGCTGGGTCGTCCAGCAGGTGACGTAGTTGCCCCGCCAACGCGTATGCATCTCCATCTGGATATAGGAGTCCTTCCCGGCCGTCCTTCAGGAGACTCGGCACGCCTCCCACGTACGAGGCTACGGTCGGCACCCCGACCAGCAGCGCCTCGCATAGCGCGTTCGGGCTGTTGTCGATGTGCGAAGGGTAGGCAAAAACGGCAGCACCGAGCAGTTCGGCCACCAGTTGGTTCGCGTCAAGCTGCCCCAACGATTCCACGTACCGTGAGACACCGTGCCTCATGGCTCGCGTCTGGTGGAAGTCATCGTCCAGCCCCTGCGCGGGAACTCCCGCGATCCGTAATCGAACGTCGGTGTACCCTGCCTCGTGAAGCAGGGCTAACGCCTCAATCAGGCTCTCTGCTCTCTTGGGCAACAGGGTGCTGGAGGTGCAGAAGACCGTGCGTGGGTGAGCCTGATCCTGCCGCCACTCAGCCTCGTAGAACGGCTCGCGCAGGACCTCGTCGCAATGACGATAGGCGGCCGAAGGATTGATCAAGCGCAACACGGCTTCGTCCCATTGTGTCCGTCCAGCGAAGAACCTGTTCAGGCGGAGTATCCTGCGCTCGCGTTCAGCCATTCTGACGCATCGCCAGTACCCTTGGATGGCGCCCCTGCCGAGCAGCGAATCCTTGCGCAGCGTCAGACGAGCCATTTCGTGGGTGGTGAGCCCGTGGAAGTAGAACCTCTCGTACACGGTGAGAAGGCCCTGGAGCGAGACCAGCACCGGGATTCCGCACTCTGCGGCAATCAGGCCGTACGGGTTCTCCGTTCCGTGGACATGGATGATGTGCGGACTGAAGTGGCGCACAACTCGCATGGAGGCTTGCGTGGTGTCTTGCAGGTTGAGGCTGCTCAACCAGCCGGATGCGGCTCTGGCAAACCGCGTCCGAGGCGTCGACTCCGGCATCCCGTAGTACGTGACTCCGTCCCTCCGGAACGGAGCGAAGGGCGCGGGGCTGGGGCACGAGATGGCCAGTTCCAGGTCGTCGTTGCCGGTCAGGACCTGCCGCAAGGACTCAATCCAAGACGCCGCCGTCCGGCTCTCCATCATTCCCAAGTGCGCCGTCACCGCCGGCGGCATGACGGACGTGAGCCACAGGACACGCACGCAATCACATCCTCACGGTAGAGCTTTCCGTCGATTCATCGTACTGGAATCAACTCACCGCACAAGGCGTGCCACTCTCAGTGGCCGCGACCCTAGCGCGGCTCTTGTCAGCCGGCACCAGACTATCGCACTCCCGACGCGGTCTTCGATTGCCCGGCTTGAGGGGCTTCACTATCATGCCGATGGTAAGCAGCGGACTGACGCACGGCCCCGGAAGGAGAGCATGGCGACGGACGCATCAGAAGGCGTGGCTGTGCTGAACTACCTCGCGGTGGTGATTCGCTGGAAATGGCTGATCATCGGGGTCACGCTGGCGTGTGTGGCTGGCGGCATGGTCTACGTGGTCACGAGCACACCCATGTACAGGGCGACCGCCAAGCTGTTGTACGTGCAGCCGGTCACTATCAGCAACCCCCTCGTGCAGGGGAGTCCACAGATGGCCCAGCAGCCCGATCTCGCCACGGTGTCGGCCATTGTGACGAGCGGTGAGGTGTCGCAAGGAGCTTCCGATCTGCTTGAGGGGAAGGACACGTCGTCCGGCTACTGGGTCAAGGTGACACAACCCGTCGACGACAGCGGGAACATGAGCGCGAACGTGGTAGGCATCGAAGCGGCATCCAGCGCTCCTCAGACCGCAGCCGACGCCGCTAATGCCGTTGCCCAGGCGTTCGTCGAATGGCGCCGGGACAGTAGGGGCGCGCAGGTGGAAGAGGCGCTAGGCGCTGTCAGGGCAGCGCTGGAGACCTACACGACCCCGAGCGAGAGAGACACCCTTGAATATACGCAGCTTCGGCAGTCGCAGCAGGCCTTGGAGCTGCAGCTGCAGAGCCTCGCCAGCGACTTCACTGTAACCAGCCCCGCGACGGTCCCCTCGGAGCCCTTCTCGCCACGCAAGAGGCACACCCTGGCGCTGGCGGGCAGCCTCGGCCTGCTACTCGCGTTTGTGCTCGCTTTCCTGCTCGAGCAGCTCGACACGAAAGTCAGAGATCAGAGGCAGATGACGGAGGCGTTGGGCATGTCAGTCTTGGGGCACCTGCCGCCGTTGGCGCGACGGGCGCCTCAAGGCGGCAGCGTGCAGATGCTGTCGGATCCGTCCGGGCCGATGGCAGAAGCCATTCGTGTCTTGCGTGGCAACCTCAGCTTCACCGGTGTCGACGGCGATGTGCACTCGGTCATCGTTACCAGCTCGACTAGGACTGAAGGCAAGAGCGTGATGTCGTCCAATCTGGCGGTGGCCCTGGCGCTTGCGGGTCAGCGAGTGGTGCTGGTAGACGCCGACTTCCGGCGGCCACGCATCCACAGCTACATGCAGGTCTCCAACAGGATCGGCCTCTCCTCGGTGCTCGCGCGGCGCTCCGACTTGTCCGAGGCGCTCATCCCCATCGCACTGGACACCAGTGTTGGCAAAGGCGACCCGACGCTGCAGGCTGGGGGGCAAGAGGTTGTCTCTGTCCGAGTCGCTTCCGCAGGATCGGCGCGCGTGGTGGAGTCCGTCTTGCAGCGCGGGCTGGGCGAGTCCATCGGCGCGCTTCATTCTGATGGCGACGCTCTGCTGCGGGTGCTCCCCAGCGGACCATTGCCGCCGAACCCGGGGGAGATGGCGGCCTCCCAGAAGCTGGGACAGATCATACACTCGCTGGTCGACGAGGCGGACTTCGTCATCGTGGACACGCCGCCCCTGCTGGAGGTGGGAGACGCTGCGGCAATCGCGCCCAAGGTGGACGGAATGGTCTTCGTCGCCAATATGGACAAGGTCAGATGGCCGATGCTCGAACGCTCCCAAGCCCAGCTTGAACGGTTGCCGTGCCGCAAGCTAGGCATGGTAATCGTTGCAGGGAGGCATACGCGAAAGGCTGCCTATCGCTACGAATACCGTCCCGACAAGGGTTCTAGGGACGCGCTCTCGGCTGATGGTCCGTGACTGACTCGAGTGAGCGTGACGGGCGTGCTGGAAGCGCATGCATGATTTCCGTGGTCATGGCCACATATAACGCGGCGAACACCCTTCAGAGAGCCATCGACAGTGTCCTCCGGCAGAGCTATTGCGACTGGGAGCTCATCATCGTGGATGACGGTTCAACTGACGAGACCGCATCGTTGCTTGCAGCCCTCGACGATTCACGCATACGCGTATGCCGGCACCAGCACAATCGAGGCATGCATGCTGCGAAGAACACGGGACTGGATCATGTCGCTGGCGAATGGTTCACAACCTTGGACGCTGACGACGAAATGGTGCCGGAGGCGCTCGAGGTCATGCTGGCATGCGCCGAGCGCACGCGCGCAACGGCGATTACCTGCAACGGCCTGGACACCACCACAGGGCGCTTCTCCGGCGTTGGGCCGACCGCTGACGGCTGGCTCACCCCCGAGCAGACCGCCAAGTCCCGAGGTGACTTCTGGGGTCTCACGCAGACCGAACTCGTGGGTGATCTGCGTTGGGACGAACGCGTTCCCAACCACCAAGCGCCGGTGTGGATCAAGGTGAACCGGAAGGCGCGCCGCTACTACCTACACAGGGCTCTAGTGATTATCCACACCGAGGGCACGGATAGGATCACACGGCAGTCTCGGACCGCCGACCTGCGCATGAAGTCAGATACGTACTTTTACATCGGTCAGGATGCCGACTATCTGCGCGAACTGAAGAGAGTCGATCCTAGCGGCTACCGGCACTTGATGAGCCGCATATGGCCAGCCCGCATATTGCGCACTCTTTTCCGGCTCTTTCCTCCCGATGACCAAGCCGGTCGGTGATGCGCCGCGTCAGAGCAGAGTGAACTGGTAGAGAGTGCAGTACGGGTACTTCTGACTGGATCCGTCGAATAGGAATATCGGCGCCATTGCTTCGATGATGGACTCAGGCTGTTGACAGATGACCCATTCTCGGTTGCCGATCGCTAAGATCTGACGCGCTCCAGCAGTGGCTGGATACACTGACGCAGCCACGTCGTGGGCGCCCGAAACATAGATGGTCGCGCGATCTCCGAAATCGCGTAGCACTCCCAAGCCCCCGAAGAGCGTCACGGGCTCTCGGTCGGTTCGCGCGCCGGAAGTCACTTAGTACGCGACGTCGCGGTAGTCGCCAAGGGCGTAGGTATCGAGCCCAGCGACGAGAGCCATCACGACGCCACGGACAACGTGCGCAAGTGACAGGACGAGCTGAGTCACTCCGGGAAGATGAGGGGGTTCAATCGGCGGCTCCTGCATACGTCGCGAACCTGAACTGGCAACCGAGCCACTCCTTCTCCTTGGCCTTCCCGCTCTTTCTGTTGCTGCTACGCGCGACCAGAGATGGTCGACATCGCAGAGACAGATGGCGGCGAGCCATGGGTTGCCATGCGCTGTCCGCGGACGTGGAGGTAGAGCACGAGCAATCGGGCGCCCAGAAGCATAAGAAGGTCGTAGGGCCTGGCCTCTCGGGCGTGACGGACGAAGAAGGCTCCATTTGCGACGAGCGTCCCCGTTATGAGGGCATGGGTGCGCCCGAACGCGTACGCGGCTGCTGTCCGAATCGCTGCGAGGGCGGCAAGGCTCAAGCGCACCGACACGGCCCTAAGGGAGGACACCCCGCTGTCCGCGACTGTTCGCCACAAGTAGAGAAGGACGAAGCGGAGGGGCTGGTAGTGATCACCCATGATCGTGTGAGCCATGCGGTCAAGCAGCGTGGACATACTGGCCCGTACGACATCGCGAGGCTGCCACCTCCGTCGTGCCAGAGTTCGGGTGCTGTCAGCCGATAGGGCCGCTGTACCACAGCTGCGACCACAGCAGCGACGGCGACGGGCGCCGTGAGGTTCCGCGTCGGCTGCATCCCGTCGCTGTGACCAAGTCGCCCAGGGGACTTCCTAAGAACTGGGTCTGTACTCCTCAACTGCGGTGAGCTTGCCATCGCCTGCCCTGTCATCTGCTCCGCACCAGTGAAGGACCGGCGCCACCAACCCGGGACCGGTGGCCAGCGAGAACGGCGACTCTAGGTGATCCTTCATCACCTCAAACCAGATGGCGTCCTCGCCATTGACCAACCAGTAGGTACGGTAGACGTCGGCCCTGGGCGCGACCGCGTACCTACCCTCGTTGAGAAACGCCGCTGGTAGTTCGCAGCGCAGGGTGCTGCGACCGGCTCGCAGCGGCGGCCAGTCGGCCTCCGGCCCGTCCGTGTGCCAAGTGCGGAGGATGAGGCCGTCGGCCGACAGCAGGTCGAAGCCCACCTGGTAGCCGTCGTTCTCGCGCACCACGTCTACGTCAATCTCCACGTATATGGGCCGGCTGCTGTGGAACGGGCCTTGGGGCCGTCCCTGTTCGTCGATCACACGCGTGGCGGTCACGAGCAGCTCCTCCGGCCTGCCCAGCGGCTGCGGTAGGTGCAGCACTGCCCCGCCCGTGGCGGTCTGGTTGGAGATGTAGGCCTTCACGATTTCGTCGGCGGTGCCGTCTGCCACCACGTGGCCTGCCTTGATTTCCACGACACGGGAACAGAGGCTGCGCACGGCGGTCATGTTGTGGCTCACGAAAACGACGGTGCGTCCCGAGCCGGCGATTGCCTCCATCTGCCCGAGGCACTTGCGCTGAAAGGCGAGGTCGCCGACCGAGAGGACCTCGTCGACGAGCAGGATCTCGGGCTCAAGGTGGGCGGCCACCGCGAAAGCGAGGCGCACGAACATGCCGGTGGAGTAGCGCTTCACGGGGGTCTCGAGGAATCCGGCGATTTCGGAGAACTCGACGATGTCGTCGAACTTGCGCCCGATTTCGGCGCGCGTCATGCCGAGGATCGCGCCGTTGAGGTAGATATTCTCGCGGCCGCTGAGTTCCTGGTGGAACCCAGTGCCCACTTCGAGCAGGCTGCCGACGCGGCCGTTGATGACGATCCTGCCCTCTGTCGGCTGGGTGATGCGCGAGAGGATCTTAAGCAGCGTGCTCTTGCCGGCGCCGTTGCGGCCGATGACGCCGAGCACCTGGCCTGTCTCGACCTTGAGGTTCACTCCACGCAGCGCCCAGAGCTCGTTCACATGCCCGCTGGACGACCCGGCGTGCCGGAGTCGGCGCACGGGTGCGGTGGCGGCGTTGGTGATTGCGTCGCGCAGGTTGTCTGCGCGCTCGCGTTGGGCGCCAATCAGGTACCGCTTGCCCAACCCGGAGATGTTGACGGCGGTGCTCATACGACGTCCGCGAAGACGCGCTCCATGCGCCTGAAGTAGATGAGGCCGGCGGCGAAGACGAGCAGGCTCATGGCGGCGGAGAGCCAGAACAGAGGGCCGGGAGGCTGCTGACCCAGGAGCGCCCAGCGGAAGCCGCCGACAACTCCCGTCATGGGGTTCAGGTTGTAGACCACGCTCGCCCAGCCGGCCGGGATCTCGCTCGTCGGGTAGAAGACCGGTGTGAGGAAGAACCAGAGCTGCACGAGAAACGGGATCACGTGCTGCACGTCGCGATAGAGCACGTAGAGCGCACTCAGCCACAGCGAGACGCCCAGCGCCGTGACCAGGGCGAGGAGCACGAAGAACGGCAAGAAGACCACGTGCCAGGTCGGGACCACTTGGTAGACCACCATCAGCACGGTCAGCACGCCGAATCCGATGAGGAAGTCGGGCAGGGTGCCAAGGACTGAGCTCGACGGTATGACCAGGCGGGGGAAGTAGACCTTGGTGATGAGGTTGGCGTTGCCGACCAGGCTGGTGCCTGCGCTCGACAGGGACAAGGCAAAGAGGTTCCAGGGCAGGAGACCCGCGAAGGTGAACACGGCGTAGGGCACGTCGCCGGACCCGCTGCCGACGCCGAGGATCTTGTTGAAGAGGACGGTGAAGACGAGCATCGTGATGATGGGGTTCAGCCCCGCCCACAGCACGCCTAGCACGGCCTGCTTGTAACGCACGAGAACGTTCCTCCAGGTGAGGAAGTAGAGCAACTCACGATAGTGCCACAGCTCGCGGGCCCCCAGTCTCGCCCAACCCCTCGGGGGTTCGATGACGAGAGTGGGTACCTGTTCGAGTCGGGCTCGCTCTGCGTCTGTCGCCACGATCGATCTCTCCCTCTGAGAAGAGATGGTACGCCGTCTGGTTATTGACGCAGTGAGGATAGTCTGCGGCGTGCACGGGCCGCAAACAGGCAGACCGATTGCGGGCGTTCACCCCGCCTGGGCGCCCGGGTCTGTACCGTGTACCTCCGGGTGACCGTGTCCGACGCCGCCCGACGCATCGACTGGCGGCGCCCGGCTCTATGGGCTCGAGGTGTCGCTGGCCACATCCTCTTGCCACGCGTTGTAGGCGGCGTTGAGCAGGGGCACGAACTCGGCCGTCGCCTTCTGCAGGCCGGCGGCGGTGGGGTGGCTGTCGCTGGAGGAGGTCGGGTAGGCGAGGAGGTCGGCGCCGT
>Ga0068714_10002660_pt1 | contig 22579 bp, 17 predicted proteins | sample MTBNYHSulfiMetaG_FD_62988 | JGI IMG/M metagenome (GOLD analysis project Ga0068714, IMG submission 62988) | Enrichment culture microbial communities from rom New York Harbor, USA that are MTBE-degrading - MTBE-NYH (New York Harbor Sulfidogenic)... | ecosystem: Environmental > Aquatic > Marine >... | reverse complement strand
TACGGACCCCGCAAAAGCCTGCAAGATGCTGCTGGATTACATCGACTTTCGATGCCAGACGCGGGGTTTGTCGACGGCCCGAATCTATTTTTTGAGTCACACATCGGCAGTGCTCCACTCGCTGCTTTCCGAGCAGGGCTACGTCCGTCTGACAGGTGAATACTACGAGTGGTTCAATCGCGATTTCGGCTCATTTGACGACTACTTGGGATCCTTGAAATCGAGCCGCAGGACTAAGATCAGAAGGGAGATACGCACGATTCGAGAAAGCGGAATCAGCATCGAAATGATACCCGGCACCGAGGTGCCCCCAGAGTATTATGACGATATGTACCAACTATACGTCAACACCTGGGAAAAACATATGGGGCCGACGATCGCGCCGTTTCTCAACAGGGAGTTTTTTCGCCTGCTGGCTCGCAATTTTGCTCACCGGAGCAGCTTTTCGATTGCTCGGAGCTCAAGCGGCTTGATTGCGCTGGCTTTGTTTTATGCTAAGGCCGGGGCTCTTTACGGTCGTTATTGGGGGTGCTATGAGGAGAGGCCTTTCCTTCACTTTGCCACCTGCTATTATCATCCCGTCGATTATGCCATAAAGAACAAATTCCTCATGATGGATCCCGGTTTCGGCGGAGAGCACAAAGTGATTCGGGGCTACGAGACCGTGCCTGTTCACCATTACATCAAGTTTTTTGGAGAGCAACAGCGACGCATAGCGAATCTCGTTTTAAGGCAGGTTGGCATCCCTTTCGACAAGCCGCACCAACGGTTTGTCTGATCGAGCGGTGGACACCTGCCCATAAAGCCGGCGGCTATCATGCCGGCGGGAGCCGGCATGATAACGGGCGCCTGCTTCGCTGAGCGGTTAGAAGCTGAGATAGAACGAGAATCCGGGAGCAACGTAAGGCAGCGGATACGCTGCATAGGGTCCGTAGGGCCGGTAATAGTAAGGACCCCAGCGGTAGGGCCTGTAGAAGGGTCGCGCATACGGCCTGTAGTAAGGCCGGTAATAGGGTCGGACGTAAGGCCGATGGTAGAATCTGCCATAGGGCCTGTAGTAGCCACCCGGTCTCCCATGTCGTACTGCCGTATAGGAACCCCGGTAGGATGCACCGACCGCTTGGTAAGATCCTGTATCACCTCGGCTGTAATTTCCGACGTAAGCTCGACTATAATTTACCGCCCCTGCCCCCTCTGAACGGTTCGCCGCATAGCTTGGAGCAGTCAGAAGAAGTACAGCCAACACAGCGAAAGCGAATGTCAAGATCCTGAAATGCTTGCTTTTCATTGCATCACCTCCTTGTTTCGCGTTCATGTATTAATATAACTCTTAAATGCAAATAATGCGAAAAGCGCAAGACCGGCAGTCGTGAGCAAGATGACCGTTGCAACTTGATTGACAGTAATCCGCAAAGGCCTTAGGTTCAGTTTGGGTAGTCTTGGGAGAAGCTGACAATCGAGGGAAACGCTCAGGGTAAGGAGTACACACTTTGGCGAAGAAGAACCTCACTCAAAAAATACTGGAAGCCCACTTGGTAGCAGGTCGACTTGTCGCGGGCGAAGAGATCGGCGTCAAGATCGATCATACGCTCTTGCAGGACGCTACCGGTACCATGGCGATGCTGGAATTTGAAGCTCTCGGGCTTGATGCGGTCAGAGTCGAGCTTGCCGCCCAGTATGTCGATCATAATATTCTTCAAACGGATCATAAGAACGTAGATGACCATAAATACCTGCAAACGGCCGCAGCTCGCTACGGCATTTACTTCAGCCCGGCAGGTAACGGGGTATCCCATCAGGTGCACATGGAGCGCTTTGGCATCCCGGGCGGGATCATCCTGGGGGCCGACAGTCACACGCCGGGGGCGGCGGGAGTTTCGATGCTGGGTATTGGCGCAGGGGGACTGGATATAGCCATGGCGATGGCCGGCCAGCCTTATTACCTGCCGTGCCCCAAGGTGCTCGGGGTCAAGCTGGTCGGCGAGCTTCCTGACTGGGTCAGCGCCAAAGATGTAATTCTTGAAATGCTGCGCCGCTATGACGTCACAGGGTGCATCGGTAAAATCGTGGAATATTACGGACCGGGAGTCAAGAGCCTGTCCGCCACCGATCGTGAGACCATAGGCAATATGGGAACCGAATTGGGGGCGACCAGCTCCATTTTCCCTTCCGATGAAAACACCCGAAGCTATCTTGAAGCCCAGGGGCGTGAGGAGGTCTGGGCCTCTTTAGCGGCAGACGACGGGGCGGAATACGATCAATATGACGAGATCGACCTGGCGACTCTGGAACCTTTGATTGCGTGTCCTTCTTCACCGGGAAACGTGGTCCCGGTGAGGGAAGTGGCCGGAATAAAGACCCATCAGGTGATTGTGGGCAGTAGTGTCAATTCCTCTTTTCGAGATCTCATGGTGGTCGCGAAAATAATGGAAGGGCGCCATCGCCATCCTGACACCTCTCTACATGTCAATCCAGGCAGCCGCCAGGTGCTTGAGAATGTAGCAGCACACAGTGGATTGATGTCTCTTTTGACGGCCGGTGCACGCATCCATGAAGCCGGATGCCTTGGATGCATCGGTATGGGCCAGGCGCCCGGCACCGGTGAAGTGAGCCTGCGCACCATGCCGCGTAATTTCCCGGGTCGCTCCGGAACCCGGGGAGACAAGGTGTATCTCTGTTCTCCGGAAACGGTTGCGGCTGCGGCCCTAAAAGGGATCATTACGGATCCTCGCGAGCTGGGAAAGGAAATGGCCTATCCTCGAATCAAAGATCCGGATCGCTATATTATTGATGCGGAATCTTTCATTATACCTTCGGCCGAATTGCGCGATACCGCAGTGGTTCGTGGACCGAATATCAAACCCTTGCCGCATATGGATGAGCTTCCGGAAACACTTCGAGCGGAAGTTGTGCTCAAAGTCAAAGACAACCTCTCGACCGATGAAATCATGCCGGCCGGCAGCAAAGTCTTGCCATTGCGCTCCAACATCGAGGCGATCAGTCAGCACGTATTTTCCGCCGTAAGCCCCGGTTTCCATGAGAGATGCCTTGAACGAGGATCGGTCGTTGTAGTGGGCGGATACAACTACGGCCAGGGGTCGAGTCGTGAACATGCGGCGCTGGCTCCTCGATACCTGGGAGTGAGAGCGAAGATCGTCAAGAGCTTTGCCCGTATTCACATGGCGAATCTCTGCAACTTCGGGATTCTTCCACTTACTTTCGCCGATCCGCACGACTACGATCTGATCGATGAAGGAGCGATGCTGATTTTCCCGCAGGTAAGGGAACGGGTCGAAAGAGGCGATCTCGAAATACCGGTCCTGGTTGACGACAAAGAGATCATCACGCGACTGGAGGTTTCCGATCGTCAGCGAAAGCACCTGGTGGCAGGCGGAGCCCTCAACTTCGTGAAGGCATTACCATCAAATCTCACTGGAGGCAGGCATGGAGCAGGAAGTACGTATTAAGAACACGGGGCTGCGCGGTGTAACTGTTGCCGACACTAAGATCAGCTTCATTGACGGTGAAAAAGGAATCCTCATCTACAGAGGGTATCGCATAGAAGAATTGGCGGAAAGATCGTCATTTGTCGAAACGGCTTATCTGCTGCTCAACGGTTCGTTGCCCGGCCGGGCGGAGCTGAACAAGTTCGACGAACAGCTCATTAAAGCGAGAGCTCTTCCCGACTTTCTTTACGGAAGCATGCGCAAGTGGCCGAAAGAGGCGGACCCGATGGATGTGCTTCAGGCCGCTGTGCCCCTGTTGGCCATCGCCGACAAGGACCTTGCAGACGAATCAAGGGAAGCCAATCTGCGCAAGGCGATCCGCCTCATTGGCCGTATTCCGGCTGTCGTGGCCGCATGGCACCGAATCAGGAATAATCTGGAGCCTCTGGCGCCGGACGACGCTCTGTCCCACGCGGCAAATTTCTTGTGGCAGCTGCACGGAGAAAAACCTGATCCGGAGGCGGCCCGGCAACTTGACGTGTGCCTGTTGCTGCACGCCGATCACACCTTTAATGCATCCACCTTTGCGTGCCGCGAAGTAGTTTCCACCAGAGCCCATATGTATGCAGGCGTTGCAGCCGGAGTGGGAGCCCTTTCCGGCAGCTTGCACGGAGGAGCAAATGCCCGGGTGGTGAAAATGGTCCGTCAGCTCGAGACCGAGAACGATTTGGCCGGCTGGATCAAAGATCGTTTGGAGCGAGGTGAAAGAATTATGGGTATGGGCCACGCTGTCTATAAGACTACCGACCCGAGGGCCATCATTCTGAAGAAAGCCTCTGAAAGACTGGGCAAGAAGGCAGGCAATGAGAACTGGTACAAATTGCTCAGCAAAATCGAAGAGCTTGCCGTCAAAGAATTCGAGAGTCGAGGGAAAACCACGATCAAGCCCAACGTCGACTTCTACAGCGGCTCCGTATACCACATGCTGGGAATTCCAACCGATCTGATGACGCCAGTGTTTGCCATAGCGAGAACTTCGGGCTGGTGCGCCCATATCATTGAAGAAAAATTCGCCGAAGCCCAGGAAAAGCCTGCTCTGTATCGGCCTGAGGCAGAGTACGTAGGCCAATATTGCGGTGCGATGGGCTGTGAATACCGGCCACTGAACGAAAGAGGCGAGTGAGCCAACAATCGGTTGCTCTTTTCCTCTTCTTCTGCACCAGGCGCCGAGAGATCATGCCGAACTTGGGCCAACGGTTGCTACTCTTCAGAGGGCCGCAGCGCAAGTTCAGCGGAATGCGCTCTGCAAAAGCAATTGAATCACTCATCTCAACTTCCACTTAACTGCTTATCGCATCAAGCTTATATGCTTCTCTTTTGCTCTTACCGCACACTCGCGAAAAAAAGCCTCCGGCAGATGTCTCTGAGCCTTCGGCCGACGGCGGAAATTAATAATCTGCAGCTTCAACTGTACTGTATAGCTGGAAGGATACGCACATGGCACTGAGATTTGACGTTGTGATTGTGGGCTCCGGACTGGCCGGCTTGAGAGCGGCCATAGAGCTTGCCGGCCATGCCAGGGTCGCACTGATCAGCAAAGTCTACCCGACAAGGTCTCATTCCGGCGCCGCTCAGGGAGGCGTCGCGGCGGCTCTGGGCAATGAAGAGCCGGATTCCTGGGAATGGCACATGTACGATACCGTAAAAGGAGGAGATTACCTTACCGATCAAGACGTCGCAGAGATCATGGCGCAGGACGCCCCGCGCGCAGTGTACGAATTGGAGCATATGGGAGTGCCGTTCAACCGCACACCCGAAGGAAAAATCTCTCAGCGCGCCTTCGGCGGTCACACCAGCCATTTCGGCCGGCAGCCGGTGAAAAGAGCGTGCTATGCCTCGGATCACAGCGGACGGGTTATTCTTGACACCCTGTACGCCCAGGCTGTTGGTCAGGGTGTGACTGTTTTTGCGGAAATGCAAATGCTGGATCTGGTTTTGGAGAGAAAGAAAGTCGCAGGCCTGGTTGCTTACGAGCTTGCAACGGGCGCGCTCCACTTTTTCCAGAGCCGGGCCGTGCTGCTTGCAACCGGCGGTTACGGCAAAATATATAAGACCACCTCCAACTGCTTCGCCAACACCGGGGACGGAGTCTATCTTGCCTACCGGGCTGGAGTGCCGTTGGAAGACATGGAATTCGTTCAATTTCACCCAACCGGTATTTATCAGCTGGGGGTTCTCATCAGTGAAGCGGCCCGCGGCGAAGGAGGCATACTGCGCAATTCCGACGGAGAGCGCTTCATGGAAAGATATGCCCCGAACATAAAGGACTTGGCTCCACGGGACATGGTATCGCGTGCCATCCTTAACGAGATCAAGGCGGGCAGAGGGATCAACGGAGAAGATTATGTGCATCTCGATCTGACCCACCTCGGTGAGGCGATATTGAAAGATAAGTTGAACGAAATCACTTCCTTCGCCAAGATATATCTGGGGGTCGATCCGGCCAAAGCACCCGTTCCGGTTCAACCCACCTGCCACTACATGATGGGCGGCATTCCGGCCAATGTGCACGGGCAGGTGCTGGACGCAGAAAGTGAGCCAATACCGGGGCTTTTTGCCGCCGGCGAATGTTCCTGTCTGTCGGTGCACGGCGCCAACCGGCTCGGCTGCAACTCACTGCTGGATCTGATTATATTCGGACGCCGAGCAGGGCAGAGAATCAAGCAGGATCTGCAGCAGTTGGCCTGGAACGATCCCTCCTCAAGACCTGAGCAAGAGACGGCAGAGCGGATTGAGCAAGTGAAGTTGAGGAAAACCGGAGAAAAGCCTGGAGCGCTACGCCAGACGATGCAGCAGGTCATGATGGACCATGGCGCATCTTTCCGCGACGCGGCGGGCCTTGAAAAGGCCCTCAGCATTATCCGCTCGTTAAAGGAGCGCTACCAGGAAATAAAGATTGACGACAAAGGATCTAGGTTCAATTCAGATCTATTGGAAGCTCTCGAACTGGAATGTCTGCTCGGCCTCTCGGAAGCTGTCGTGCTCTGCGCTAAGGCACGAAAGGAGAGCCGTGGGGCGCATTACAGAGAAGATTTCCCGCAACGGAATGACGAAAATTACCTGCAGCATACGCTGATTCAAAGAACAGAGGACGAGCCCCGATTGTTTTACAAACCGGTTAAGATCACGCGATTTGAACCCAAACCGAGGACATATTGATATGGAGCTGAAATTCAAGATCCACCGGTACGATCCTCAGGTGGATAAGGGACCATACTATAAATACTATACGGTTGAGGCCAAAGCGGAAGAGCGCATCCTGGACTGTTTGAACAGGATCAAATGGGAGCAGGATGGAACCCTCAGCTATAGAATGTCCTGCGGGCATGGCGTGTGCGGATCGGATGGAATGAAGATCAATGGAACTTGCGGTCTGGCGTGTCAGAAACTGGTCAAGGACTATCAATGTCCTGAGATTGTGCTCGAGCCATTGCCCGTTTTCAGGGTCTTGAAAGATCTGGTTGTGGATATGGATTCCTTTTTGACTGGTATCAATGCCGTAAAGCCTTATCTGATAGCTTCCCGCGAGGGAGAAAAAGAAATCCCGCAGACTCCGGAGGAGCGACAGAAAGTCGATGACGTGATTCGGTGCATCATGTGTGCCTGCTGCACTTCCGCCTGTCCGGTGATGAGCTACAACCGGCAATATATTGGTCCGGCGGCTCTCGTGTGGGCTCACCGTTACATCTTCGACTCCCGGGATGAAGAGCGCGCAGCCAGATTGAGCCAGATCGACAACCCAAATGGAGCACCCGCCTGTGTCAACTATTTCGAATGCACCCGAGTCTGCCCCAAAGAGATTCCTGTTACCAAATCGATCAACCAGTTAAAACGGGAGCTCGAAAAAGCGCTTCACAAGAATAACACAGGTTAAGAAAGGCAACAGCAGAGCGAATAGAGGTGTAGGCCTATGAAGACTCGAAAAGAGGAAGATTCTCTCGGCACGGTCCTGGTGCCTGAAAAGGCTTACTACGGCGCCCAAACCCAAAGAGCTTTGGAGAACTTCCCGATCAGCGGCCTGACCTTCCCTTCTTCCTTCATAAGGGCTCTGGGATTGGTCAAAAAATGTGCCGCCATAATCAATCTGGAGCTTGGCCTGCTCGACCGCCGGTTGGCCGACGCAATTGCCGGAGCGGCACAGGAAGTTTTGGACGGAAAGCATGACGATCAGTTCGTGCTGGATGTTTTTCAGACCGGTTCCGGCACTTCAACCAACATGAATGCCAATGAAGTGATTGCCGGCCGTGCCAATGAAATTCTTACGGGCAAAAGGGGCGGGAAAGCGCCTGTTCATCCGAACGATCATGTCAATCTTGGCCAATCGAGCAACGATGTCATCCCTTCGGTTATACACATCGCGGCTCTCCTCGAAATCCGCAATCTCCTGCTTCCTTCTCTGGGAAGGCTGTGCGATGCACTACAGCAAAAGGCACACGAGTTTGCCGATATTATAAAGATCGGCCGCACCCATTTGCAGGATGCCGTGCCGCTCACTTTGGGCCAGGAATTCAGCGGCTACGCCAGGCAGGTGAAATTGGGCATCGAGCGGCTTCAAGCAACGGAGCCGAGACTTGCCGAGCTTGCAATCGGAGGAACGGCAGTAGGTACGGGGCTGAATGCCAGTCCCGGCTTCGCCTCTGCAATCATTGCTCTAATCAGCAGGGAAATCGGCTGTACCTTTCGCGAAGCAGTCAACCACTTCGAAGCTCAGGCGGCTCAGGACGCCTCAGTGGAAGTGAGCGGGGCGCTAAAAACGTTAGCAGTGAGTCTCAGCAAAATCGCCAACGATATTCGGTGGCTCGGATCCGGGCCGCGCTGCGGGCTCGGCGAAATCAGCCTCCCTTCTCTTCAACCAGGCTCCTCGATCATGCCCGGCAAGGTCAACCCGGTAATTCCCGAAGCCGTAATCCAGGTGGCTGCCCAGGTCATAGGCAACGATGCGGTTATTACGATCGGCGGACAGGGCGGCTACTTTGAGCTGAACACCATGCTGCCCGTGATCGCTTACAATCTTTTGCAGTCTATCCAGCTGTTAAATTCGGCGGTTTCCTTGTTCTCTCGAAAATGCGTGGCAGGCATCACCGCAAACAGGGAAAAATGCGCTGCCAATGTCGAACAGAGTCTTGCTTTGTCCACCTTCCTTGTGCCATCAATAGGCTACGATAGAGCTGCAGCGGTTTCCAAGGAGGCATACAACTCAGGCAAAACCGTACGACAAGTGGTGATGGAGCAACAGATGATGTCAGAAGAAGAATTTGACGAGCTCCTTCGTGGACTGTACCCGCAATGAGCTCTCATTGGAAGCGGCCACATCAAGGTTATTTTTGGACAGCAATTTAGCGCGATGGTATTGTTTGCCGGTAGAAAATTAAACCATACTCGACAGGCAAACAGGCTGCGGGGATTCAGACCCGGCAAAGGAGGTTGAAAGACTTGAGCACGAGTTCGGTCATGAGCCGGTCGGCTCTTTCGAGAATAAAGCTATTTTGGGCCCTGTCCAGAATGACCCACGGCTTTCTGGACATGGCGACACCGGCCGTTGCCGCTTTGCTGTGCCTGGGTACAATTCCCTCACCCAAAGTCATTTTCCTGGGCTTTGTTACCGCTTTCGCCGGATACACTTCGGTTTACGCCCTTAACGACGTCGTGGACTATCGCGTGGACAAGGAGAAGATTAAGCTGGGCAGGCTGCACCATTCAGCGGGTGACCTGGATGGAGTGTACGTCCGCCATCCCATGGCTCAGGGCTTACTCAGTTATACGGAAGGAGTAGCATGGGCATTGTGTTGGGCGATCGTTGCTCTGGCGGGCGCTTACGCGCTGAACCCGGTTTGTGCTCTCATCTTTGTGCTCGGCGCACTGCTGGAAGTCGTCTACTGCCTTTTGCTAAAAATCAGTCACCTGCGCACCCTGGTGAGTGGTGCCGTCAAAACTTCGGGAGCCTTGGCTGCAGTTTTCGCGGTGGATCCGAATCCCTCCTGGCTGTTTTTGGTCCTGCTCTTCTTGTGGCTTTTTTCCTGGGAAATAGGCGGACAAAATGTACCCAACGACTGGACCGACGTGGAGGAAGACCTTGAGATACAGGCCAGAACCATCCCCGTTCAGCTTGGCTCGCAGACATCTCTGCAGATAATTGTTGGCAGTCTGGCCGTCGCAGTCTTTTTGAGCATCATCCTTTATTGGGTGACGCCGGCAAACCTGCACCCCTTATACCTGATCGGGGCCATCCTGGCCGGTTTGGTACTGCTCCTGGCTCCGGCCTATCGGCTTTATTCGCAAAGAACCCCACAACTGGCTTCCGCCCTGTTCAATCGATCCAGCTATTATCCCCTCACTATGTTGATCTTGGTGCTGTTGAGCTCCATGATGTAAGGAGAACCTGATGACCTTGAGCAAGGAACTTGCTTCTTTCATATGGAAAGCCTCCTATGATGATCTTTCTGAAGCCGCCAGGCTGCAGCTTAAGATACGAGTGCTGGACAGTCTGGGGTGCGCTATCGGCGCTCTTCGCGGAGAGCCGATAGCGCTTTTGAGGAACCAGATTGAAGATTTCGGCGGCAGGGAGCTCTGCACGCTAATCGGCGGCGGTAAGACCGCGCCCGATCGTGCCGCCTTCTATAATTCCGCGTTGATTCGCTATTTAGATTTCAATGACAGCTACCTGGCTAAACACGAAACCTGCCATCCGAGTGATAATCTAGGCTCCGTTCTCGCTGCCGCGGAATACGCCGCAAAAAGCGGAAAGGATTTTCTCACCGCCTTGGCCGTCGCCTATCAGGTGCAGTGCCGCCTCAGCGATGAGGCGCCGGTGCGGGCTAAAGGCTTCGATCACACCACTCAGGGCTCTTACGGCGTTGCTGCGGGAGTGTCCAAAGTACTCGGTCTAAGTCAGGCGGGCATCGTCAACGCGATCGCCCTTTGCGGAACGGCTTTCAATGCCCTGAGAGTCACGCGGACCGGAGCCCTTTCCCATTGGAAGGGCCTGGCGTATCCGAACACGGCCTTCGGCTGCACGCATTCGGTGTTTCTCGCCATGCGCGGAATTACCGGGCCTGAAGAGGTTTTCGAAGGCAACAAGGGATTCATGGATTCCATAGCAGGACAATTCAGCATCGACTGGGCCGAGGAGAATATCGAACGGGTTACTTCAACTATCATCAAGAAATTCAACGCGGAAATCCACTCCCAGTCGGCCCTCGAGGGCATTCTGGAACTGAAGGTGGCTCATGGATTTTCGGCCTCGGACATCCAACATATCGACATCGATATATTCAATGTGGCGTTTCATATCATAGGCGGCGGCGAGGAAGGGGATAAAACCATAGTGCGCACCAAGGAGGAAGCCGATCACAGCCTGCAATATATGGTGGCGGCAGCCATATTGGACGATCAGGTTATGCCCGAGCAGTATGCACCGGATCGCATCCTGCGACAGGATATTCAGGATCTCCTCAAGAAGATCAGAGTGCGCCCTAAAGAGGATTACACGGCTCAGTTTCCCAAAGAAATGCCTTGCCTTTTGCAAGTGACATTGCTGGACGGCAGTCGCTTAAGCTTGGAAAAAAGAGATTACGAAGGATTTCTGACCCACACGCTCCCCTGGGACAAGGTGGTAAGAAAGTTTGAGTATCTTGCAGGCCCTCACACCGACGCCTCGCAAAGAGAGCGTCTGATAGACCTGGTTTTTCGTCTCGATTCAGTACCCGTCAAAGATCTCACGGATCTCCTGGGCCAAATCCGGGCCGCTTAGACAAAGCCCGCAACAGCAGATTCCCAAAGATCGCTTTCCCGCACTGCTTCCGGCAGGCATCCATTGCTGCAGCGATCTGTAATGAGGCTTGGCCGGTTCCAGGCGAGCGCGCAAGGCAATGACCGATATAACTATGGTCACTGAGTTTAAGTAAGGGTAAAATTTATGAGATTATACTTTGAGATCCGGCTCCTCCTTAAACCGACCTTAGATCAACCTGAGCTTCGGGAACCCCTCAGTATCCCCAAGTTAGGGGATCGTTTTTCGGCCGGGTTGATATGCTGGCGAATTACGACTTAATAGCGGGCGAATGATCATGGATATTCAATTGAATATTGTCGGACTTTCAGAGTGGGGAATCCCATATGAAGGCATTTTCATCATCGCCGGCCCCTGCAGCGCTGAGAGCCCCGAACAGCTCATGCAAACCGCAGCCGGTCTTGCACATCAGCCGGTGAATTTGATGCGTGCGGGAATTTGGAAACCGCGCACCAGACCGGGATCATTCGAAGGAGTTGGCAGAAAAGGCCTGCCGTGGCTGAAGGATGCCGGAAGCTCTGTCGGACTCCCCGTTACGGTGGAAGTCGCAAAGCCGAAACATGTGGATGAGTGCTTGCGTTACGGCATCGATGTTCTATGGGTCGGTGCACGCACCACAACCAATCCGTTTGCGGTACAGGAATTGGCGGACGCGCTGCGGGGCATTGACATTCCGGTTCTGGTGAAAAACCCGTTAAGTCCCGATCTCAGTTTGTGGATAGGAGCCCTCGAGCGCATCAACCAGGCCGGTATAACAAAACTGGCAGCTATCCACCGGGGCTTTTGCTCATTCAACGAGAAGCTCTACCGTAACAAGCCCGAATGGTGGATTCCCATAGAGCTCCGCAGGAAAATTCCGGATTTGCCCATCTTATGCGATCCAAGCCATATTTGCGGTAAAGTGGAACTGCTGCCGGGAATCATTCGCAGGGCCATGGATCTATTGTTCAACGGCCTGATGATAGAGTGCCACATCAACCCGGCTGAAGCTTTAAGCGATGCGGAGCAGCAGGTGACTCCCGTCGAGCTCGGCGCCCTTTTAAGCCAGCTCAGGGTAAAGAAAGCATCCACGGACGATCCGCAATATTTGATGAAGATCACCCAGCTTAGGAACACCATCGACGAAGTAGATGAACAGATCATGCAGCTGCTCATGCAGCGGATGCAGATCTCAGCCAATATCGGACGGTTGAAAAAGCACAACAATATTGCTATCCTGCAGCCTGAGCGATGGCAGAAGATGCTGCACAACCGGGTCGAATCCGGTCTTCAGAAAGGGCTTCCGGCAAGGTTCATTCAGCGGCTGTATCAGAGCATCCACGAAAAATCGATAAGGCGCCAGGAACTTGCCGAGCCCGGCGATGAAGACAAATGAGAAAAATACTGATCATCAAGGTTGGAAGCACTCTGCCCGCAATTTTGGCCGGACGCGGCGACTTCGAGGATTGGATTGCAGCCGGACTGGGAGTCGACCGAAAGCAGGTGCACGTGACGGCGCTCACAAATGGTGACAAGCTGCCGGATTACAAACTGATTTCCGGCGTCGTAATCACGGGCTCGCACTTTATGGTGACGGAGCACAGAGATTGGAGTGAGTATGCGGCAAAATGGCTCCCCGGGGCAGTTGAGCGCCGGATTCCCATCCTTGGGATATGTTACGGGCACCAGCTGCTGGCTTATTCCCTTGGCGGAAAGGTAGCCGACAACCCAAAGGGTCTGGAATTCGGCACGATCGAGGTCACCCTGCATGACATGGCGCTGGCCGATCCCCTCTTCCACGGCATCGATAATCCCCTCAGGGTCCACGCATGCCATACGCAATCGGTACTGGATCTGCCACCTGATGCCGAGGCGCTTGCTTCCAGTGAGATGGATCGGCATCAGGCTTTTATTGTCGGGGAATGTGCCTGGGGTGTCCAGTTCCACCCGGAATTCGATGCTGCAATTATGAGTGAATATATCGATCATTACAGGCAGACGCTTTCGGAGGAAGGTGTCGATCCCGACAAAGCTTTGAGCAATGTTGCCGACACCGACTATGGGCCGAAATTACTGGCACGGTTTTACCAGCTGATAAAAGAGCATGAAAGAGACGAAGTTCGCTGATATGAGGTAATCAAATCCCGATGAAACCTAAAGTTGACAGCAGCAACAGAGAAAACGGAGGGACCGGCAGCAGCTTGCCTAATTCGTCACTCCCGTCCAATTTTATTAGAAACATCATCATAGAAGACTTGAAACAGAACAAAAACGACGGCCGTGTTCACACCCGGTTTCCGCCTGAGCCCAACGGCTACCTGCATATCGGCCACGCAAAATCCATCTGCCTCAATTTCGGTCTTGCCGCCGAGCTCGGCGGCCTGTGCAATTTGAGGTTCGACGATACCAATCCAAGCAAAGAAGATATCGAATACGTCGATTCGATCATGGACAGCGTGCACTGGCTTGGGTTCGACTGGGGCGACAGGCTTTTCTATGCGTCCGATTATTTCGACCGGTTGTATGATTTTGCCGTGCAATTGATCAAAAAAGGCAAGGCGTATGTTTGCGATCTGAGCGCAGCAGAAATCAGGCAATACCGGGGAACCTTGACCGAACCGGGCCGGAACAGCCCCTATAGAGAGCGGACCGCGGAAGAGAATCTGGATCTTTTCGAGCGTATGAGAAACGGGGAGTCCGAAGAGGGCGCCCGTGTGCTCAGGGCAAAAATCGACATGTCTTCCGGCAACTTGAATATGCGCGATCCGGTTATTTACCGGATCATCAAAGCCTCGCACCACAGGACCGGCGATAAGTGGTGCATCTACCCCATGTATGACTTTGCCCACGGTCTGAGCGATTCCCTGGAAGGTATCACGCACTCCATCTGCACACTCGAATTTGAAGATCACCGGCCGCTTTACGACTGGTTTCTCGACGAGCTCCAGGTGTTTCATCCACAGCAGATCGAATTTGCCCGCCTTAATTTGACCTACACCGTTATGAGCAAAAGGAAGCTGCTGAAACTGGTTGAAGACGGCCATGTTAAAGGCTGGGACGACCCACGCATGCCGACCCTGGTGGGACTGCGGCGCAGAGGCTATACGCCGCAATCGATTCGAACCTTCTGTGAACGGATCGGCGTGGCCAAACGGGACAGCATTGTCGATATGGCGCTTCTGGAGCACTGTGTTCGAGAGGACCTGAACCTGCGGGCACCGCGGGTAATGGCCGTGCTGCGGCCGCTCAAGGTAGTCATCGAAAGCTATCCGGAAGATCGGGTTGAAGAATTGGACGCCGTCAACAATCCGGAAGACTCCGGCATGGGATCGCGCAAGGTCCCGTTCTCTCGTGTGCTTTACATCGAACGGGAAGATTTCATGGAGAACCCGCCCAAAAAATTCTTCCGTCTGGCTCCAGGCCGTGAAGTAAGACTGCGCTACGGCTACTACATCAAATGTGTCGATGTGGTCAAAGATGAAAAAACCGGTGAGCCCATTGAGCTTCGCTGCACTCACGATCCTGAAACACGCGGCGGATGGTCGCCGGATGGCCGCAAAGTCCAGGCGACTCTGCATTGGGTGTCGGCGCCTCATGCCTTGCCGGCCGAGGTGAGGCTTTATGACCGTTTGTTGTCAAAAGCCGATCCCTCCGAAGATAAAGAGGTCGATTTCAGATCCCTCTTGAACCCGGATTCTTTGGAAGCTCTCAACTCATGCAAGGTCGAACCGAGTCTCGCCGGAGCGGCTCCCGGCAGCTCGTATCAGTTCGAACGGCTTGGCTATTTCTGTGTCGATCCCGATTCTTCCGGTGACCGCCTGGTGTTCAATCGGACCGTGTCGTTGCGCGATACCTGGGCAAAGATCATGAAGGCCGGCAAGTAGCAGGGAGCTTGGAGCACGGAGCCTGGAGCCGGAAGCTTGGGGCGATTAGAGATGGAGCAGCGAGGGAGCATGGCGATGTGTCCATGGTAGCCGCCTTGCACGGCGGCGCTAGCTCATCCATAAACCCGTCGAGTTTGCGCCGACATGGAAGGCGGCGCTACCGGTTCAGGATGCTGGATCCTTTCGGTCCCAAGCTACTGCCATATCCTTTTCGTTCTCACCCTTCCACGTGAGAACGAAAGAAGATCAGCAGGCTTTTCACCAGCTCCGCCATGAATGCAAAGTCGAGCTTGTCCATCGTATCCGATTCAGTATGATAGAACGGATTGCGATAGAATGCCGTATCCGTGATCATGACCGCCTTGTATCCTTTTTCCCAGAAAGAAGTATGATCGCTCAACCGAACCGATGGCATCATCCAGCCGCCAAAGGGCACGGTCAATTGAACCACTGGAAGCTCGGGATTCTTTTGAAACGATCTAAAGAGCCTGCGGGTGAGCTTTCTGGAGCTGAAGTTACCCACTATTCCAATAAAGTCTCCCTGCTTTGGATAATCCATTAGCATCAGCGGAAACGGATAGTGTTGACAGCCCGGCCGGTAGCACCTGTAGCCGACCATTTCCAGGCAGAGCATGCCGTCGATTTGCTCTTTGGCTTGTTTAGCGCCCCTGGCGTGCACTCTGCTGCCTCGATAGCGAGTCAGAAAGGTGGGCGGCTCCTCCAGCGCAAATGACACGCATTTGACCGCGAGATCCAGATCCAGCCGCCCCTGCAGATCGCGCAAGGCTCTCGCCGTCTCAAGCTGAACCGCAATGGCGCTTGCGTTGTCATCAGCTCCGACCGTGCCGCTCACCGAGTCGTAGTGGGCACCTAGTAAATAGCGCCTGGCGGGACGATCAGAGAACTTGACCTCGCTGATCACATTGGCCACCTGCAAGCTGCGGAAGCTGTAGGGCTCCATCTGCATCGGCAGTCCCAAGCTCTTATAAAATGAGCCGATGTAGTCTGCCGCCCTTTCCAGGTTCGCCGGCAGATAAACGCTGCGCTCTCCGATTTCGATGGTGAGCGCTCTCATATGCGCCTGAAGATTACACATTGTCTGATTGATGTCCATCAAGACTGTCTCCCTTTTCCTATCTGCGCAACAAAGTTGCAATGACGAAGCTAGTCTGCCATATTCGTCCTGAGCTCATTCGCCGCTTCCGGTCTTTCAACCGGTGTTGGCGCCCACAGGGGAGGTCGAGACAATTCACGGGCACTATCCTACTCTATGGCCTTTGATGAAAAAAGACCATCACCCGAGCTCGAATCGGCAAGAAATTTCAGGCAAGCAGTGGAAAACTTCGAGGCACGATAGCATAGGAAGATGATCAGGAACCCAATACGCGGCATATTCTGCAACCGAACGCTCAATCTGCGGACCATTCGAGCCATCGGCTACGATATGGACTATACGCTCATCCACTACCACATGGCAGCCTGGGAGCAACACGCTTATGATTTCATAAAGGAAAAACTGCAGGCTGCAGGCTGGCCCATCGCTCATCTGAAATTTCAGCATGATCTGGTAATGCGCGGGCTGATTATCGACACCGAATATGGAAACGTGGTTAAGGCGAATCGGTTCGGTTACATAAAACGAGCCTTCCATGGCACTACACCGCTCGATTTCGAGATTCAGCGCCAGCTCTATCAGCGCACTCTGGTTGACCTTTCTTCGCCCCGCTGGGTTTTTCTCAACACATTGTTTTCCATATCCCAGGCCTGCCTCTTCATGCAGCTGGTAGACTTGCTGGATGCCGACCGACTTGCTGGAAGCATGGGCTATGCGGATCTCCACAAGGAGCTGCGGCAATTCTTCGATGAGGCGCATATGGAAGGCAAGCTTAAAGCAGAAATCATTAATGCTCCGGAGCGTTTCATCATTTTGGATGAGGATATGCCGCTGGCGCTCCTGGATCAGAAGGAAGCCGGAAAGAAGCTGCTGCTCATCACAAACTCCGACTGGAGCTATGTTGTCCCGATAATGAGCTACGTCTTCGATCGCTTTCTGCCGGATAAGATGACCTGGCGCGATTTGTTTGACATCATCATCGTGAGCGCCAGGAAGCCGGATTTCTTCTCGTTTTCCATGCCCACTTTCCAAGTGGTGAGCGAAGACGGCTTACTTCGCTCATATCGCGGGCCGCTCCTCCTCGGAGGGACATACATGGGAGGCAATGCCGCCCTGGTCGAGCAAAGCCTCGGAGTGAGAGGAGAAGAGGTCTTATACGTCGGGGACCATATCTTCGTCGACGTGAACATTTCGAAAAGCATTCTGCGCTGGCGCACGGGGCTGATAGTGCGGGAGCTGGAAGAGGAGATCGTGGTGCTCGAGCAATTCAAGGAAGATCAGGCGAAGCTCACTCGTTACATGGAAAAGAAGGAGCTTTTGGAATCGGACTACTATCAGCTGCGTCTCGATCTCCAGCGTAAGCAACGCGGCTATGAGCCACACAGCAGTCGTTCGGCCGGGAAGATAAGACGGGCCATGATGCAGATCCAGACGCGTCTTGCCGAATTAGACCAAAAGATAGCGCCCTTGGCCGAAGCGGCCGGAAATCTTCTCAATCCCAACTGGGGGCTGCTCATGCGCACCGGCAACGACAAAAGCCACATGGCGCGACAGATCGAGCGCTACGCCGATATATACACCGCCCGCGTGTCCAATTTTATGCACCATACGCCATTTGTTTATCTGCGCTCGCAACGCGGCAGCCTGCCTCACGATCCGATAACACCCCGTCGCGGCCCCGGTAAGCACAGCCGGCAAAGCACGAGGGCCGGAACATAGAGAACAGTAGAAACAAGGAGTAGCCACGAGATGTGAGATATTTTTCAAGAGCTGACAGATCCCTTTTTTATTTTTCTCTTTTCGTGATATCTCTCGCCGCAGATGCAGCAAGCTGAAAACCAAATGTGAGAGAAAAGGACTGCTGAAAATGGAGCAAGATAAAAAGCCAATGGACGAAGAAATGGCCGACGAAAGCTTTGCCGAGCTGCTTGAGCAAAGCTTTGTGGATTCGAAGAGCCTCCAGCGTGGAGAAAAACTGAAAGCGCTGGTTCTAAAAATCACCCCGGATTGGATATTTCTCGATCTTGGAAGAAAAAGCGAAGGCTATCTGGCCACCAAGGAATTGACCGACAAAGAGGGCAATATCACCGTGCAGGAAGGCGACACTATCGAGGCCTATTATCTCCCCAGAGAGGATCAGGAGCATCTTTTCACGACCAGGCTGGGTGGGGGAGAAGTACGGCAAAGCTTTCTGGAAGAAGCGTGGCACAGTGGAATTCCCGTAGAGGGAGTGGTCGAGAAGGAGATCAAAGGCGGGTTCGAGATCAAAATCGCAGGCAGTATCAGGGGATTTTGTCCCTACTCGCAGATGGGGCTTCAGCGGGTTGAGGACCCAAAGGTATATGTGGGCGAAAGACTCTCCTTCAAAATCACCGAGTACGCAGAGCGGGGACGCAATATCATTCTTTCCAACCGCGCCGTTCTGGAAGAAGAGCGCAAGAAGCAAAAAGAGGCGCTGAAATCCAGTTTGAGTGAAGGCATGACGGTAAAGGGCGTGATAACATCCATCCGTCCATTTGGTGCCTTCGTCAACGTCGGCGGGGTGGAAGGGCTAATCCCGATTTCTGAAATCAGCTGGGGCCGGGTGGAAGATGTCGGCGAGTACTTGAAGGTAGATCAGGAAGTTGAGGTGGTAGTCTTAAAGCTGGATTGGGATAAGGAGCGCTTCAGCTTCAGCCTAAAGAAAGCGTTGCCCGATCCATGGGAAAATATAGAGGGAAAATATCCGGCGGGCTCGATTCACAAGGGCACCGTAGCACGCCTTGCAAATTTCGGAGCGTTCGTTACTCTGACCGATGGAGTGGATGGCCTCGTCCATATCTCCCGGCTGCGTGGAGAAAAGAGAATCAATCATCCTCGGGAGGTGCTCACTGTCGGTCAGTCTATCGAAGTGAAGATCGAATCCATAGACGAAGAAAACAAGCGTCTCTCCCTGGCACCTGCAGTGGTGGAAGGGCAAGAAGAAAAAGCGGCGGCCGAGGATTACAGAAAGTACGTAGAACAGCCTTCCGGATCGATGGGAACGCTTGGCGACCTCCTCAAGAGCAAGTTTACGGAACAAAAAAAGAAAAAATGATCATGCGGAAAAGAGAAGCGGATTGTGGTGCGGAGCAGGTAATAATATTTTTCGAACCGCCGTCAATCGACGATCGGATCGTCAACCAGTTCGCTCTCTTTCCCGTCATTTCCGACCCCACAGCCATTCTGGACGATTGGCTCAGCGACCGCCCGGACATATGGCGAAAAATCGTCATTCCGGCCGAATTGAAATGGGAGATACGCGACAAGCTGGACCAGGCCAACATCACCGAAAGAGTCCTCTTTCCCGGCCTAGACGGTCTCAGTCGCTGGCTCAAAAGGCATTACAGCCCAAAAATCTGACTCTCGTACAGCCTATCCGCGATCTTGTCAGTATATGGCTTCCCGTCACAAGGACCTGTCCGTCGCCAGGATTCGAATCCGCGGGAGATCTTCGGCTGTTCAATCGCATACTGGCGGCCGTTTTTGCTCTCATGCTGCCTTCAAAATGGTAAGGCTCTTCGCCGATTAGCGGGATTCAGGTTGGTTCAAGTCGGAGACTTGAACCAACCAATTGGCTGAATCCGGAGCATATTCCACTATTCCGCGATGAGCCAGTGGTAGATACCGTCTACCTCATCACTTTCTCCAGCTTCAGGGTATTCTCGTTAGTTCTACCATTCTCAAAATCACTGAGATTACCAATAGTTGTTTCCGCTATCGTCTGCATGGCGTCCTGAGTAAAAAAAGCCTGATGCCCGGTGACCAGAGAATTGGGGAAGGTGATCAACCGGGAAATGACATCATCAGTGATCACTTGATCGGAAAGATCTCGATAGTAAATATGCTCTTCTTCCTCGTAAACATCCAGGCATACCGCACACTTGTGGCACTCTTTGAGATACGGGATCAAGGCTTGGGTATCGACCAGCGCACCACGGCTGGTATTGACCAGTATGGCGCCCTCCTTCATGAGGGATATGGTATCTTTGTTTATCATATGGTGGGTTTCCGGGTTCAATGGAGCGTGCAGGCTGATTATGTCCGAATCGCTCAACAGTTGTTCCAGCGAGACGTATCGCATGCCGAGCTCAATGCATTCAGGATTCTGGTACTTGTCGAAGCCCAGCAAGCTGCACCCGAAGCCGTGCATTATTTTGGAGAATACCGAGCCTATCTTACCTGTCCCCACAACTCCGACCGTTTTGCCGTGCAAATCGAAACCGAGCAGTCCATCCAGGCGGAAGTTACCCTCGCGCACTCTCTGGTGAGCCCGATGGATTTTACGGTTCATGGCGAGTATCATGCCCACAGCGAACTCGGCCACTGAATAAGGGGAGTAATTGGAAACGCGCATCACGGTGATACCCAGTCGTTCGGCGGTCGTCAGATCGACATTGTTGAAGCCGGTGGCTCTCAAGACCACCAGCTTGGTTCCGCCATCATGCAGTTCTTGCAGCACTTGAGCATTGACGCTGTCGCTGACAAAACAGCACACCGCTGGAAATCCTTTGGCCAGCACGGCTGTGTGCTCCTCCAGCCGAGCTTCGATGAATTGAATCTCATGCCTGCCCTGATTGGCTGCTTCGAGAAATTTCTTATCGTACGGTCGACTACTATAAACCAGTACTTTCATTGGCTCTCCTTTGTCAAAATTTATCGGTGACATTGATTGCAGATCAGGCGAAAGCGGCCACCTTGCACCGGGAGGATGCGACCGACCAAAGTTTCACGGTGAATGGACATGGCAGGCTCCCATTTTAGAATTCTTGATCGATAGACCTGGGGAAAAATATAAGGGTAACTGCGGGGGATTCAATGGGGTGAAATGACCATTTGGATGGTGAAATGATGCCGCCGGCAGATCCTGGCAAGCCCCTTTTACTCTTCGATATGATCTTATCCTCCAGTTATCGCTTCATAGTTACCGACGATCATTTTGGCTGTGGTGCACATGCATAGGGTGGGTGAAGCGATAGCGTAACCCACCACACAAATACTGCCTCTGGTGGGTTACGGCGCAAACAGCCGCGCCGCCACCCACCCTACGGCAAACGAAATGCAGCAAAAATTAGAACTGTCGCAAAATATCTGATTGACATATCGCCTGCTACGTAGTACGTAGTATGCGTTATGGGAAGATCACGAAAGCGCACCGACGATTCTCGCTCCGTGCAGGCCCGGGGCAAGATTCTTAGAGCCGCGGTAAAGCTCTTTTCACGCCAGGGCTATCACCGCACCACTATTGCCGAGCTGGCACAGGCCATCGGTCAGACATCGGGGGCGATCTTTCACTATTTCTCCAGCAAGGAAGCCATTCTCGATGCCGTTGTCGACTGGCTTGCCCGCGGCCTTAAGGCTTACTCCGACGTTATGGCTCAGGCGCCGACCGGTTCTTACCAAATGATGGAGCAAGTTCTCCTGGTCATGCGCGAGCATTACAAACGCAATCCTGAAGCCACCATCTGCCTTGCGGCACTCGCTACGGAATTCGCCGGAAGCAATCATCCCATAGAGAAGCGGTTGAAGGAAGTTTATGAGGTATTTGTAGACGGCTTCGCTCGCAGCCTTGGTAATCATCTTTATGTCGAGGATCCGCGGGCGGCGGCAATTGCTTTCCTGGGGTCGGTTCAAGGCATCGCCGTGCAGGGACTGCTCAGGGAAAAGGAGTACGAGATTGACGCTCTTGCCGATGCCTATTTGAGCATGATGGCCAGATGGTGAGGCGTTTAACGGCGACGAGTGTGGAACCGGATATCCGTTCGAAGATGTTGAAAGTCCTCTGAAACGGATTACCGGCTGCTGACGAAAACAACATCCAGTTGGAGGCGGGAAATGGAAATCAAGAGTGTGTGTGTGCTCGGTGCCGGCATCATGGGCGCCGGTATTGCTCAGGTAGCGGCGGAAGCGGGCTTCGAGGTCGCCATGCGCGACATCGAGGATCGGTTTGTGGAAAAGGGAATAGCGACTATTAAGCAGAATCTGGAGCGGGCGGTATCGAAAGGCAAAATGGAAGCTGGAGCGGCCGAAGCCGTTCTGAAACGGGTTAAGGGAACCACGAGCCTCAGTGAAGCTGCTTCTGGTGCGGATCTGGTCGTGGAAGCGGTGATCGAGATCATGAGCCTCAAAAAGGAAGTTTATAAAGAGCTAGACGCGCTCTGCCCCCCTGAAACGATTTTTGCCACCAACACCTCCGGACTCTCCATCACGGAAATGGCAGCCGCCACCAAGCGGCCGGACAAGTTCATCGGCATGCACTACTTCAATCCGGTCCCCGTTATGAAGCTGG